>ERZ1026903.546-NODE-546-length-17081-cov-16.128979_pt1 | contig 17081 bp, 8 predicted proteins | sample MGYA00380180_ERZ1026903 | MGnify/ENA primary metagenome ERZ1026903 (study PRJEB33269, sample SAMEA4719816) | human gut metagenome | biome: human-associated habitat; feature: organic feature; material: feces | place: Cameroon | collected 2013-10 ... | reverse complement strand
ATGGCCGACTCCTGATTAAGAGCAAGGAGACCGGAAATACGGTAGTCAATGTAGATCTGCCAGACCTCTTGAGCCGTCTTCGCACCAGCGAGGAGTACAGTTACAGTGCACAGGAATTCCTAGACCGCGCCTACGATTACAAACTTCAGTTCTTTATCCAGGGTGGCAAGCTCAAGTATTGCTACATCACCATCAGCGTGAATGTACTGAGTTGGAGCAAGCGCATCCAGTTCGAAGAACTCCATTAACATGTCCTACCCGGTTTTCAGTAAGCCGATATAAAAAAGAAAGTGTATGTTTAAGATGAAAACAATAACCCACTCATTGCTAGCCCTTTTGCTGGTTATGTCGTTCGCATCCTGTGCGAGTGACACTACTAGCGATTTGCCTCTGCCAAGCAAAGATATGAAGGCATATCTGCAGGTAAAGGTAACGGTGGATGGTAGTGGAGATACACGAGCGAGTAGGGCAGCTACAGGACCTCAAGGAGGTGAAGATGGAGATGGAAGAGAACCGGGAATCAATCATGAAAATGATGTCAATTCTCTTGCTGTCTTACTATATAAATCTGATAAAGATGACCTGTCGGATGATAATGCTACTATAGATTATGTATATACATTTACCAATTTAAATAAGGTAACACCTCCTACTTCCGGCAAAGATGCAACTTATACTACCGTTCCAAGAGAAATCGATGCTGCAATTGTTAGCAAGAATTATCATGTTATCGTGATAGCCAATGCAGATGATATGACTTCCAGATGTAAAGGAAAGAAGATAAGCGAAGTAAGAGATTTGAAAATGTCGAAGGTGTGCACCCGAGATGCTGATATTGCAAAGTTCTCAAACTTCATCATGTCATCAAAGGCGGATGCTAAGATAGATTTCGGAACAGAAGGTTCAGAAACAAATCCGTATCTGGTAGAGGTAGACATCGAACGCCTGGCTGCCCGTATCGACATCATTCCAAATGCCACTTATGATGATACCGATAAAGGTTATTATTATAATGTAATGGATGGTACAAATGTCATAGGTGGCTTCAAGTTGGAATCTGTAACTCCTACCAAGGTTATGAAATCAGGAGAATACCTGATAAAGCGGGTTTCTTCAAATGCAGCTGTATCTGCAGTTACTTATTTTGGATTAGAAACCAAAGATGCAGCCAATAAAGCTACTAATTATGTGGTTTGTCCTTGGACAAAGGATCGTACAGGTCTTACTCTGAGCAATGCAGAAGGTCCTACATCTTTATATAATGTAAAGAAGACAACTTCTACCAGTACTACAGTAGGAGAAGCAAGTTACATCCTCGATTATGTGATGGAGAATACGACTACCGATAATAAAGAGGCTTATTCTACAGGCCTTATCTTTAAAGGCAAGTATTACGAAGAGACAGAATGGGATAAAGCAACAACGCGACCTAAGGCTAGTGCCACAGGAACAGAAAAGGAATATACCTATACGCTCCGTCATAGCGACCCTTCAGGAAGTGGAACCAAAGCTGACCCGATGCATTTTGGTGTAGTCCGCAACAACATCTATCAGGTAAAGGTAGAAGGTGTTGAAGGAAAGTCAAAAGGTTTGACGTTGACCATACATGTTGTCCCTTGGGCACATTACGACCATGGGGAAGTAATATATTAAACTCTAAGATTAATTTACAAAGTATAACTAAAATGAGAAAACATATAATGAAATATATGGCTTGCCTGGTGATGCTGCTGACGTCTTTTGCAGCATGTTCGCCAGATAGTGATGCTTCTGATCCGGGAAGTACCACCAACAAGACATATACTCTCCATTTTAATCTGTCTCCAGTATCAGGAAGTTCTGCTTCATCCCGTGCAGAAACTTATACTGCAGGAAGTCCCAATTCATGGGAGGACGGTTCTAAAGAAGAGAACATGAAGAGTTGGACAGTTGTCTTTGTAAAGCCTGATGGAACGGTAGCGAAAGTTGTCAAGCAGCCATCCGTAAAAGAAGGCAATGATAAGAAAGATGATGTAACAGTTACCGGTTTGGAAGCAGGAACCACTTATACGGTCTATTCTTTTGCCAATATATCAGATGCTGATCTCGGTACGATTACGGAGGGTTCTTCTCCTAACTTCGATTCCAAATCATTTGCTGTCAATGGTAATGATATGGATATTAAAGCGAATGGTATTCCTATGAGTAATAAGCAAACGGTAAAAATCGGCTCTGACGGCCAACCGGATGTTAAGGATTTATATGTAGTAAGAATGCTATCCAAGATAACTCTCAAGTTCCGCAATATGACAGGTGAGGATATTACCGTAAAGAATGTGAGTATCAGCGATATTACAAGCAATCCTGCTACAGGAGCAGAAAATATCAAACTGCTCCCTGCAAACAATGTTGTTTCATCTACGTATGTAGCCCAAACTCCAAATTTGGTAGAGAATGCTAAAAGAGATGATTTTACACATGCAATTGGTTTGACGGTAGCCAAGAACACAACCGATTATGATACTGATAACAGTCGTTCGGTTTCTTTCTATGTCAACGAGAGTAAAGCCGGTAATGCTTATCCTTATTTTGTAGTAACGCTCGAAACGAACGTTGGTTCACTACGATATTTCATGTATACCGACTGGAATCAGATAGCCCGCAACGACCATCATGTCTTAAAGTTGGCGCTGAGCGATTACAAGCTTCGCCTTAAGGTAGAGGACTTTGGATCCGTTGGTTCGGCTCCGGCATTGAAAGATGACGGAAAACAGCTCAATCTCATTTTCCATGATTTAGAGGAGTTCCATATCGTTCCTTCTGTTACGAAGTATAGTGATGATTCATCTGTCTCTTTCACTAATCTCGAATGGAAGAGACTCTCGGAATCAGAGCCAGGAGCAGAATCAAAAGCCTTCAGTACGATACCATATATCGTAACTGGTGAAAATAGAATTGAGGCAGAAACCTTAGGTGAGTTGGGCAAGAAGATAGGTCCTATCATCTATCAGCTTTCTGTAAAAGTGGATGACGGTACCACAACAGCACCAACGTTGGTATATCGGGTAGCCATCTCTCAGGATTTAACCTGGTACACAGCAAGGCGTCATAACGGTGCATTTTGGATATGTAAACAATAATACAAATATTAAAAAACATTGAAGCTTATGTTTAAGTCTAAGATTTTTAATAGTGTAATGAGATATATGTTGGTAGCAATGCTTGCATTGCTGCCAAATGCTATATGGGCAGATGATACTACGATTTCCGATGTTGCTTATTTGCAAGAGTGTAAAGATAATTACGGTAACAGGCAAGGAGTAGGTGTTACGATTGATAATATTGAGTCTCTTTTGTTAGCTAAGGGAATGTTAGCTAAATCATCTGATGGAACCAAATATGATGTCAAGCAAAAGCCTTTATATTTGAAAATTAGTATATATAAAAAAGAAGACAATTCTCTTCAAGATGCATCTACTTTTAAGATTTATCGAGGAGGACAATATGGTTTTGATGAAATAAAAACTTCAGATTTATCTTCTTGGCCTAATGTTGCTTATAAGGCAAAAGCTGGTGTTTTTTATTATTCTGGAACTAATAATAATTTTCTTCCTCAAGATATACAATTTAGAATCCTTCAAGGAACTTCACAAGATTTATCTCTTTATACAATAAAAGTAGAAGCAAGTAATGATGTTCCAACAATTGAAAATAATTTAATTATATCAGAACCAACCAATTCGTTGAAAATAATCTATACGATTAAAGAACGCCCTTTCAAGCATTATAAGGGTCATGCTAATGCTGATTATGAGGTAATTGATGCTTCGAAGAATCAGTTGCGCCAGAAGGTGTCTACATGGGAGTATACCTATGTAGTAGATAATGCTGACCATAATTCAGTATCTCTTATGTTACCATTGCAGAAATTTACAACTTCTGGTGACCAATTGGAACCTTTAGGTTATTACAGATGGTATAATTATGATACAGATAATGCATCAGCAAACTTATCTGTAGAGGGAACTTCATCTCTGTTGAAGTCTATAAAAGATGAAGATAATGTTGATAAGGGATTGTTGGCTTTCAATTTGATGGAGCATGCTACAAAGGCAACAGTTGGTGTAAAGTATACTCGTCCTAGTGCCCCGGATTGGAAGGGCGAAACTATTGCTTGTGATGTAAGCCGTTATATCGATGGAATAGATGCAACTGGAACCTATATGGAGCATGAGCCTACCTTATCCATCAGATACATTTTCCATATTATTCCGTCTACGCAAATGGCTAATATTCTCCAGGAAGATCTTATAAATGATAGCAAGGACCTTACGTTTGAGGATAACAAGAATGTAACAGTAGGATTTAAGGATGATGATTCAAAGATGACTTTGCGATTGGATTTTGTAGATCCTACTATGTATTATTTCTATCCTGTAACCAATGCAGCAAAGCATGTATATTATCCTGCTGGTTCAACAGAAGCAGAGACAAATGCAATTATTGCTCAACGTAAGATTACGGATGCTGACTTTTCTTCTGATATCAAGAAGGCTGCCACGATAGAATGGCGAGCTTATAATGGTACCAGAGACAAGATGTGTATTCTTGGACCAGGTAACGTTTCTGGATTCCCACGTTTCTTTGATTTGAGCATAAGCCTTCTGAATGGTGCAACTTGGACTGATTTGGATGGTGTTGCTGTTACAAACCCAACCTTTAAACCAGGTGATCACTTTTACGTAGTGGCTTATGTAAAGGATGAGACTGAGGCATATAGTAGCCCGATGGCTAATTTCAGCATTCGATACTTCAGATATTATCCGAAGACTTTTGAAGAAATGGGGACAGAAGATGTGACTCGCCAAATATCATATCTTGATGAGAACTATAACAATATAGCTGTTGTCTCTTTCGATAATGATAGTCCTGAACTGACTTTGTCTGCGCCAACTGATCCAAATGATAATCAAAGTAAGAATCCGTCATTATGGAACAGGCGCAGTTATGGTTTTGTTTATAAGGATTTGATAGATAAAAGTGCAAATAAGAATGACTACACTAATGTATATTATAATACCAAACATTCTCCTCAGCATGGTGAATATGGTATTTATAAAACTGCCAATATTAATGGTATTTCTGGTGATGGAAACAAAGCCTCTGGTGCAGATGGCTACGTGTGGTATTCGGTGAAAGAACTGCGTGATAGAACATATGCATTAACAGGAGAGTCTCAGTCTGGTTCATTCCTATATGTGGATGCTTCTGATGAAAGCCGTACCATCGCTTCTGCAGAGTTCACTGCAAGTCTTTGTACGGGTCAGCAGATGGCATTTAGTGCTTGTATTGCTGATATGACCTTCGAAACTGTCAAGCCTCAGATAATGTTTAAGTTGTTTGGTTTGGAGAAAGATGAGTTTGGCAACATAAAGAACAAGAAGTTGTTACATTCTTTCTCTTCAGGAGAATTTGGCACAAACCGTCTTAGTTCTGAAGAGGCAAAATGGTATCAGGTATATGGTAAGATTACCATTCAACAAGAAGCTCAGGCAGAAAAGTATTCTGACTTCCGTATCGAGATTGATAACTATAGTAAGGGTACTCAAGGTGCAGACTATGCAGTGGATGATATCCGTATATATTTAAAGCCAGCTAAGGTTGAAATCTATCAGGACCGTCCAGCCTGCGGTGAAACGGGTACTGGTAGCATCAAGTTGAAGATACGCGCTATTCACGAGACATTGAATGCTATACTTAACCATAAGGATACGAAGATTCATTACCGCTTAGTAAACGAAGATGGTACGCCTGTAACAAGAGAAGGTCTTTACAACTATTGGTTAAAAGGACCTGGTGATGCTACAGCTAAAGAAATTAAGACAGATAAAAGCTATGCATCTGTTGATGTCTTTGATTCAGAGGAAACCTGTACAAAGTATGAAATTGATGGTGTCAACATGATAGAAAAAGATGCTGATGGTGAAACCTATATCATCTTGGCTAATCATCAGTTCGCACTCACCAAGGGTAAAAAGTATTATGTGTCAATATGTGCTGATAGTGATCCTGATGCACCTAATGCCAATTGGGGTAAACCTTCTGATGTCTGCTCTATCTATAGTGTTATATTTGAGATGATTGGTCAGACGCCAATGATTACCGATACTGATGGTAAAGTTATTACTGAGTATCGTGTGAATTGTACAGATTCTGACCCTAAGGTCAAACTTACAGGTAGTCTTACGACTATTGACCCTGTTACTGGCGAGAAGATTACGCTTACAGGTGTGCCATTCTTGTGGTATATTGATGACAGTAGTACGCCTGTCGAGCCAACTGCTTCAAATATCATTGAGATACCTGTTAGCAAAATAGGATATGGTGCTCATAAAATTTATATGAAACCAGAAACGGGTAAAACAAATGTTGCAGGGGATATGATATTTACTGTTGGTAGCGTCGAATATCTGATGTGTACAGAAAAGATTCCTGTGCCTCTGCGTATTGCTAAGGATGGTCCGCAGTTAAACTTCGGATTCAACGATGTTGATTATCCATTTAATGATAATAGCTACGAAGCTTCATTACGTATCGGATTACCACAGATAAAGAAGTTGTTGGATAAAACTTCTCAGGGTTATCTCCAGGTACCATTGCATAGCGCAAGTTACAAGACAGGTGTTACGGATAAGACTTTGACATTCATTGATGATAGCCAGCCTGAGGCAGATAATACTTCTGATAAGGTTTATGTTGCAACTACGAATGATCCTCTATGGGATGCTTCTTTATTAAAGAAGCCTATTGCGACATTGAGTTCTAGTACTCTTGCTGAAGTCAAGGATGACAAGCAGCAGTATACCCTCGATCTCAAGTTCTCTAATGATGTCTTAAAGAACTTCCATGAGGGATATTACTACGACCTTCGATTCGTCTTCGAGCAGAAGGATGCAGCTACAGCAGGTTCAAGTAACTGTTATGGCGAGTCTTATCTCAAGGTGAAGATTGTACCTGAGTTCATTACCTGGACTCCTACTGCCGATGGCGGTATGAATGCCAACTGGAATAATGATGATAACTGGCATCGCTCATCTTCTACAGAATTGCATGATGATAAGTATACCAATTATCTGCCTTATGGCAATAGCGTGTCTGGTACGCCAACTTCAGAACAGGATATTCCTACGCTGAACAGCTATGTGCCAATGAAGTTTACCAAAGTAACGATTGACAACTTGAATGGTTTGCCATTCCCTGACCTCGGTAACATCGTTTATCGTAAAACCAATAAGATTGCTACCAAGCTGACTAACGGTAAGGGTAATGAGGCTACGAAGTATATCCAGTACGACATCATGGCGAATTGGAATGCAGCAGATCCTAATAAGGGATTCGAAGCAGATGGCAATCTGAAGTGCGAGAAGTTCTATGGCAATACCTGTCATCAGATTTACTTCAAGCCTCAGGGCGAGCTTCGTGACCAGTGCTATCTTGTTTATGACAAGGCTTGGGTAGAGAAGGAACTGGTACCTAACAAGTGGTACACCATGGCTTCGCCTCTGCAGTATATCTACGCCGGTGATATGTATGTACCAGCAAGTAATGGACGACAGGAAACCAAGGCGTTTACGGATATCAAGTTTGATGATAAGGCTACTGATGGTACTGCTGTGTATAGCCGAAGCAAGTATCCGGTTTATCAGAGAGCCTGGATGAAGAGTGATGTAGAGGAAATAATCACACCAACTGATAAGTATTCCGCTTCTCATTATCCTACTGGAGCTGCTCCTGAAGATGTTGATATGAATCTCGGTTACTGGAGCCATGTATATAATAAGGTGGATGAAAGCTATTCCGATGCCGCAGATGGAACCTTCGGTGGTTTCTCTATCAAGGCGGGTAATGCGCTCTTGCCAAAGGACAAGACTAAGAATGCGCTCCTCCGTTTGCCAAAGGCTGATACTAGCTATCAGTACTTCGATTATAAGGGAACTGGGAACTCTTCAAGCAAGACTTCGGTTACGAAGGATCCTAAAGGTCATGGCAAGCTTCTCGTTGCTTTCAATAACGATGAGAAGCATCTCGCAGAGAAAATCCAGATCTTGGGAACAGATAACGCCAGCGGATTCTATCTCGTAGCGAATCCATATACCTGCTCTATCTCGATGGCTAAGTTCTTCGAGGCAAATTCTGATTTGCAGAACGCAATTTGGATTGTAGAGAATGGTGAGGTGAAGGCGGTTTCTTCTACCGAATTGGGTAAGCAGAACTACGCTATCCAGCCTACCCAGTCGTTCTTTGTCAAGAAGAAAGATGGAAAAACGGTAGAAAATGTAAGATTTACTTCTACGATGTGTGTAGACCGCACCATTACTCCTGGTCTGTTGATGGCATCTGACTATGTCAAGAGCATTGAAGCGACGACAGAGAATTCCAACGGCCAGACCTCAAAGGCACGCATCGCTTTGCGTCCGGAGGCTTCTGCCGACTATGATGATCAGGAGGATGTGGATCTGCTGTATGATCAGAATCTAAAGGATATTCCGCAGGTTTATACCGTGGCTGGCAACGAGGCGGTGGCAGTGAATGCGGTTCCGGAGTTGTCTTGGATTCCGCTGGGCATCGTGAGCCAGCAGGCAGAAGAGGTTTCACTTACCCTGAAGGGTGTGAACAAGCTCGATGCTCCTGTTTATCTCTACGATGCTGCATCGGCAAGCTTTACCGAACTTCATGAGGGCGAGGCTGTGAAGGTGAAGGCGGGTGATCATGGAAGATACTTCCTCACCCAGACCCGTACCACAACCGGCATCGACCGCATAGAGGCAGAAGAGCAGAGTGCACCGGTGAAGGTTTACTCACCAGCTGCCGGCATGATTGTTGTTACTGCTTTGGGTGGTGAGAAGCTCGACAGGGTTCAGGTATTTACGATGGATGGCAAGATGGTTCACAGTTATCAGTTGCCTGATAAGCAGAGAATGATTCTCCGTGTTCCATCCGGCATTTACATTGTGAAGGCATCTACTCAGTCCTGTGCTCAGGCTAAGGGTCAGAAGATTGCCGTAAGATAGTACATTCTAGTTTTTTAAATATCAATAGGGAATTATAAAGAACCCAAAAGGGGGAGCCAAAGCGTTGGCTTCCCCCTTTTTTTTAGCTTTATACGTTACTTGCGAAACTTTACAAGGAAGCTTCGCAAGTCTAACTTATTACAATAATGATAATGCATAGAGAGGTAGGATGGTAACATGCCTTACTGCATCGTGATCCTCCTTGTCTATATAATCAAACGCTCCAAAATTCTCTAGAGAACACCGGAAGGCATTGGTGAGTTTCTTCTCTCTCATGAATAGCCAAAGACTCTTCATGCCACCTTGTGTTCCAGATTTGATTTCAATAGGAGTAATCTTCATTTTATGAATCTCCAGATAGTCTATCTCTGCCACACTTTTCCCCTTCTGCTCCCAGAAGAACATCTTCTGACGTTGGATACACGGTTTGTTTCGCAAAATCTCAAGTCCTGCAACCATCTCCGTAAGTCCACCTTTGTTGACAAGTTCCTGAGGAGTACCAGCCAAAATGAGTTCTATAAACTGCTGCGCCAGATTGCCTTCCAACTGAAGAACGGCCAGCAGTAATCCGGAATCCAGAAACAGTACCTTCATGCTCTTCTCATCTGCCTCTGCATCCAGAGGAATACCATTGCCCGAGGTAGAGACAACAGGAGTTACGATACCAGCCAGGGTCAATAAACGGAGTGCCTCCCTAATCTGTGAACTTTGATAGTCGGCTGATATTTGCTTGAATGTCAACTTCTCGCCCGCCTGGTGGCAGACGCCACGCATCGTAGTGCGTAACAGATCAGAATTGACTCTCTTCTTATATTTACTGAAATCATCTTCATATGTCAGTACGATATCTTCCTGAATATTCCTGCATCGGTTGAAGTCATGAGTACTGGTCCAGGCAAGCACAGATTCCGGCATACCTCCAACAAGCAGGTAAATACGGAAGTATTCCACGAGTTTATCATGGAAAGCCTGTTCCAGTGGGTGATTTCCATAGGCTTCATTTCGGATTTTGACTAGCCCCTCTTCATTATTAGCATACAAGAATTCATCGAATGTCATCGGGTACATAAAGAGAGAATGAATTCTTCCTACTCCAAAAGTAGGAAGTTCCTGAAGCGTAAACTCAAGAAGTGAGCCTGCGGCAATGACATGCAGCTCAGGATAATCTTCCTTGAAAAACCGAAGAGCCATGATAGCCTCTGGGCATTCCTGTATTTCGTCAAGGAAGAGGAGTGTTTTGCCTGCTTCTACAGGGACATTGATGTAACTGCTGATTTTTTCAGCAATTGAACGCACATCAAGATCACCTTGGAAAAAGGTTTTAATAGCCTTGTTGCGCTCAAAGTTCACTTCAGCAAAAAACTTAAACTGCTTTCCAAAATGTTTAACTGCAGATGATTTTCCTACCTGTCGGGCACCACGAAGCAACAGCGGTTTTCGCATGGAATCTTCTTTCCATGCTATAAGCTGTGTATCTATATTTCTTTTTATATATTCTGCCATATCTATAATTATTTGAATATCAGCAGCAAAGATAATTAAAATATTCAAATCCGAGAAATAATTCGTGCTAAAATATTCAAATCCGAGAAATAATTCGCGCTAAAATACTCAAATCCGAGAAATAATAGGCAAGTTTCGCAAGTGGTTTAGTCACTCATTCATAATAAACAGCGGTTTTCTCCGTTTTTATTTATTATGAAGAAAGTAAGTTATCTTATATATTTATGGCTGGTTTGCTGCCTGGGACTGCAAGCACAGAGCCGACGGGAAATGGGAGGCATCTATTATGCTTATCCTGTAACGGATGCTGCCGGAACCGATTCTACGGCTGTGAAGGCGCCTGCCGGTTTCTCACCTTATTATATCAGTCATTACGGGCGCCATGGGTCGCGATGGATGTCGAGGGATGAACGCTATCTCTGGATAGAAAAGCAGTTTGCTGATGATGACAATCTTACTCCGCTCGGACTTCAGATTAAAGGTATCGTGAACCAGATATGTGAGAATGCAAAGGGGAACGGCGGCAAGCTGACCCGACTGGGTGAACTGCAGCATCAGGCCATTGCCCGACGCATGTATGCCCATTATCCACAGATTTTTGCTGCCGGACACCAGGTAAAGGCACGCTCCAGTGTTTCCGACCGCTGCGCCAAGAGTATGCTCGCCTTTACTTCGCAGCTGCGGAATCTACAGCCCCAGCTGCATCTGGATGTGAAGACCGATTCTGCCGATATGGCTTGGATAGCCTACGAATCTCCCGAACTGAAGACGCTGAAGAAACGCACAAAGGTGAAGGCTCAGGTTTCGCCACGCCGCTTCCTGCAACAGCTATTCAGGAACACCGCAAAAATAGATGAACCCCTGAAACTGATGACCGAAATGTATGGACTCACCTCCTCCCTGCAGGATGTGGGCCTGAACTTTCCTGCCTATCCGCAGGAGATGGAAGACAGCCTGAATGCGCTCTTTACCGATGCCGAATTCCGTGCCATCTATGAAGCCAACAATCTCCGCATGAACATCACCAACGGCAGTATGGCTACCAATGAAGAGATTCCGGCACGGAGCGCCATCTCACTCTGGCAGAACATCGAAACCGAAGCTGATGCCGCCTTGCGTTCTTCCCAGTCATCAGCCACCCTCCGTTTCGGTCATGATACAGCCCTCTACCGACTCCTTTCCCTTCTTTTTGATGCCACCCTGCCTCCTGCCGGTGCACGTGAAGAAGCCGACCAGGTGGTACTCGGAGCAGAGACAGACAGGATGGACCGCGTGGTTCCGATGGGTGCCAACCTGCAGATGATATTCTACAAGAACCGGAAGGACAGCGTGGTGGTGAAGTTCATGCTGAACGAGAGAGATATCATGCTTTCGCCTGTAGGACAGGTGATTTACGGCACTCATTATTATTCCTGGAAAGAATGGAAGCAGGAGATGCACCAGCGTATCCACCAGCTGGAACATGTGCGCCAGCTCTATGCCATCCAAACGATGGAAGGAGCGGGACTGGCAATTCCTGCCGTACTGGTTCCGAACGGCCAGAACTTCTGGACTCCACAAACCCGGGATTCCGAGCAGCCTTGTGTGGCACCTTATGATGAGAAGGATACGCTGTTGCAGGGATTCCGCTGCAGCCATTGGCCGGGAGGTGGCGAGAAACGGGATTACGGTTCTTTCACCGTTGCTGCTCTGGGAGGCAAACTCCGTCTGCAGCCCGCTCAGCGTGCCACCGCTTTCAGTCATCAGGACGAAGTTTCGCATCCCCATTACTATGGTGTCCATCTGAAGGATGAGCATCTGAAGGCAGAGATGACTGCCCTGAGCCATACCTCCATCCTCCGTGTTACGCCCGATAAAGACGAACTGGTTCATCTCGTTATCCAGCCCAATAATGATGACGGACAGGGAACCATCGAGATTGATACCGTGAACCATGTGGTTTATGCCTATAATCCGGCGCCTCATGTATATCAGGGATGGGGGAAACCGGATGATTTCGGGGGACATTTCGTGCTGGCTTATGATAAAGATGAGCTGGTTGACTATGGTGTCTTTGATGAAGCGCAGGCGGAAAGAAAGGGACTGATGGTGACCTGCAAGCCGGGCATCGGAGTATGGCTTACCTTCAGGGGCAAGACTGGAAAGGCGATGGAATGGATGTCGGCTACCTCCTTTACTTCGCACGATCAGGCGGTGACCAATCTCAATGCCGAAAACTATATGTACGGCGGACTGGACTTCAACAGTATGATGGAGTATGCTGCCAATCTGTGGTGCGAGCGTCTGCATACCATCGATGTGGAGAGTCAGGACACGGCAAAGGTGAACCGCTTTTATACCGCCCTGTACCGCAGTTCGTTTCTTCCCCATGAGTTGAGCGATGTCGGCGAACTGCAATATGGTGACTTTGCGATGTGGGATATCTACCGTGCGCAGTTGCCGCTTTATCATCTTCTTACCCCGATGCTTTCGGGAGAGATGATGCAGTCTCTGGTAAAGATGTATCAGGATGGTGTCTGGATGCCTATCTTTCCTGTCAGCAACAGCAGTCAGACGGAGATGCCGGGCGATGATGCCAGTATCGCGCTTGCCGATGCCTATGTCAAGGGCATCCGCAACTTTGATGCCGTGAAGGCTTACGAGGGAATGCGCATGAATGCCTTCTCTACTCCTTATCTTGCCAAGGATTACCGTGCCGGAAAGGGCCGCCGCTCCATCACTTCCTATATGACGAACGGTTATCTTCCGGTAGAGGAGGGGGCCGGTTCTGCTGCTGCCTCTACCTCGCGAACCCTGGCGTATGCCTACGATGACTTTGCCGTGGCACAGATGGCAAAGCTGCTGCTTGATTCCTGCAAGGATGCCGCTCTCCGCCAGCAGTATCAGGATGATTATCAGGTACTGATGCGCCGTTCTGAGAATTGGCGCAACGTGATCAACCCGCTTTCGGGCTGGGCTGACGGAAGATATGAGAATGGAAAATGGGCGGAAGATAAAGATCTGTTTTCAGGTAAGAGTAATATCCTGGGAGGTTCTGCCTGTCAGGATACCTGGTCGGTTCCGCAGAATATCAACGGTCTGTTTGAGGTGATTCATGACAGTAAGCCGATGGACAAGAAGGAGAAACTGATTGATAAAGAGGAGAAGAAGGAGAGAAAGGCGCATCCTCAAGTGGAGGTGCTGGTAAGCAACGGTAAGGTGATTTCCCGATTAGACAGGATGTTTGATAGGGGATGGTATCAGCACAGTTATTCGCCTTGCCATCATCTGGCATATCTCTATGCGGCAGCCGGTGCGCCGGAGAAGACGCAGGAAAGGGTGCATCAGATACTGGAAAATGACAGTTTTTCGGGTGAAGATGCAACAGGACAGCGTTCTGCCTGGCATATTTTCTCATCTTTAGGCTTCTATCCGGTATGTCCAGGCACACCTTTTTACTATATTGGTACGCCTTCTTTCGAGAAAGTTACGCTGAATCTGGAGAACGGAAAGCGCTTCGAAATCTCTGCACCAGCCAGTATATCAGGCAGTTATCGTGTAAAGTCATTAACACTCAATGGCAAGCCGCTGCATGATTTCCGCCTTTCTCATCAGCAGATTTTGAATGGAGGAAAAATATTTTTTTCTCTATTTTAATGCCACTATTGCCACACTTATGGTTAACCTATTGGTATATAGCGTTTTACGCGTGGCAATAACCCCTGTTCTTATTGCCACCTAATGCCACCTATTGCCACGCCCTAGCAAGCAGCGCGCTGAAGCAGAACTATTCTGCCCACGCCCATGGATACTCATACCCACGTACACGGGTTTCCATACCCACGTACACGGGTACGGATGCCCAAAGTCTTGGGTAACCGTGCCCAAAGCCTTGGGTAAAGATGCCCCACATAGTTGGGCAAAGATGCCCAAAGGCTTGGGCAATTGTGGGCAAAGCGAGATGTTACTTTTCCTGTTAGGCGTATCTCCCTAACGCCTATGTATTTACTACTGCATTGGGCAGCAAAGGAAACATGAAATTCTGCGATACAAGCTGTCGCAAAAAAAACACGAGAAAACGTAAGGTAAACGAAATCTTTTTTGTACTTTTGCATCCGGAATAAATAATCATAGTAAGAGAGAATTAATCAATGGAACAAAACAACAAGAACCAAATGAATCAAACTGCAGAGACTCAGGCTCTCAGCCCGTCTCAGCAGCAGTACAAACCACACCCGCTCGTATCAGTACTCCCACTGGCTGTACTTATCGCTCTTATCGTCCTGGTTGTCAAACTCTTCCCAGATGATGCCCTGGCTGGTGCATCACAGGTAGCCCTCATGATAGCTACAGCCGTATGCGTAGCGCTCAGTATGACCATCTACAAGATGAAATGGAATATCTTCGAGGAGATGATCAAAAAGACTGTGGGCGATGCAGGAGTATCTATCCTGATTCTGCTGCTCATCGGTATGATGTCAGCCACCTGGATGATCAGTGGCGTTGTACCCACATTAATCTATTATGGTGTACAGATTATGTCGCCTACCTTTTTCCTTCCCTGCGCATGTATCATCTCCAGCATCATCTCGGTGATGACAGGAACCTCATGGACCACCATTGCCACCATCGGTATTGCCCTGATGGGAATAGGTGATGCCCTGGGCATACCGGCACCCTATACGGCAGGAGCGATTATCTCGGGTGCCTATTTCGGTGACAAGCTCTCGCCTATGAGCGATACTACCGTGCTGGCTTCGAGCATAGCCGGAGCTGACCTCTTCTCACATATCCGCTATATGCTCTACACCACCATACCGAGCATCCTGCTCTCACTGGTACTCTACCTCATCATCGGACTCTGCTATGATTCCAAGCCAGTGGATGTCAGCCAGTATCTTACCGGTCTGAGCCATGGTTTCAACATCTCCCTGCTTACGATGCTGGTTCCTGCGTTTACCGGATGGCTCATCTACCGCAAGACTCCATCTCTCATCACGCTTCTGCTTTCGGCCCTTTCAGCATGCATCTGTGCTCTCATTCTCCAGCCGGAAGTGCTCGTAAAGATAGCTGGCGAAAGCGGTATTACCGCCAAGAGTCTCTTTGAAGGAATCATGACTACCTGCTATACCCATACCCAGGTAGATTGCGGCATGGACAGCATCAATGATCTCGTAGCCACCCGTGGAATGGCGGGCATGCTCAATACCATCTGGCTTATTCTCTGTGCCATGTGCTTCGGTTCGTGCATGGTAGCCAGCGGAATGCTCCACGCCATCACACACATCCTCCTGAAAAGCATCCACAGCACCGTATCACTCGTATGCAGCACGGTGACATCCGGCGTTCTGCTCAATCTAGTGATGGGCGACCAGTTTCTGAGTATCATCATGAATGCATCTATCTACAAGGATGAATATGCCGAACGTGGATACAGGCCGGAACTCTTGAGCCGAAGTACGGAGGATAGTGCTACCGTTACGAGCGTACTGGTTCCATGGACTGCCTGCGGTATGACACAGAGTACGGTTCTCGGCATTCCGACACTCGTTTATCTCCCGTTCTGTTTCTTCAACATCATCAGTCCGCTGATGAGCTGTCTGGTTGCCATCCTTGGGTTCGTACCTAAGCCACAGCCGAAAGAAGACCAAACACGGGTGACGGATGATGACAAAGATTCTATCGGGTAATTATGAGAAAAAACAAAAAGGCTAGCCCCATTGCTGGGACTAGCCTCCGTTTTAATTATTTTCTAATGCTTATGAAAGTCATCAAGAAAACTGTTTAGCACGTTATGAGTAATTATTTGACCTCAATGTGCTTAACGTCTTCCTTCTTCTCCTCCTTGGCTACCTTAGGAATCTCTATCTTCAAGACACCGTCACTGACCTCAGCAGAAATTTTCTCCTGATCGGCATCCTCAGGTAAAGCATAGCTCTGAGAGTAGTTGCTGTAAGAGAATTCACGACGCAAGTAATGCTCTTCCTTCTTTTCCTCCTTCTTCTCATCCTTGTTCTCGATAGATACATTCAAGTAACCATCCTTGTCGATGTTCATCTTGACCATATCCTTCTTCAAACCAGGAGCGGCAACCTCCATCGTGTAGGCTGTAGCGTTTTCCTTGACGTTAACTGCAGGAGCTGTAGCATTCATGCGTGGCATCAAGTCTGTATCAAAGAAGTTATCATTAAACCAACTATTCAACCAATTTGAAACACTGTTATTTCTACGAGCTAACAACATAATGTAAAACCTCCTAATTGTATTTTTCTCGTCCTCTCTTCGCCTTCCGGCTCTGTCGGGATTTCTACTTGTTTTATTATATTTATCCTTTTTATAATGATCGCTTCGGCTTTCGAGGTTCAAGGATTTCAAGAAACCCTCAAATGTCATTGCTTAGGGTTCTTATCGTTCCCCTTGCCCTCTTGGCTTCCGCTTTCATCCTGGGTAGAAGCAAGTTATGTGCCAGTCTCGGTTTGTATATCTAGAATAATCCATTTTTGACAGGATTGGCATCAAAGGATAATTAATTTAAACTTTGCTGCCAAA
>ERZ1026903.544-NODE-544-length-17091-cov-58.052242_pt1 | contig 17091 bp, 20 predicted proteins | sample MGYA00380180_ERZ1026903 | MGnify/ENA primary metagenome ERZ1026903 (study PRJEB33269, sample SAMEA4719816) | human gut metagenome | biome: human-associated habitat; feature: organic feature; material: feces | place: Cameroon | collected 2013-10 ... | reverse complement strand
TTACTTGCAGCAAAAAAATAATGAAAAATTCTTCAAACTGTCAAACTTGGGTTAAATTGATCTCCTTTATATTCTACCCCTTCCAACATATGCTTAAAATGCAAAGCCTTAGAGAAGAACATTTGGAAAATAATACGAGCGTCTGCTTCTCGCTGAGTTGACACCGCTTCATAATGATGCCTGTATATGACATCTGTATAAAAATCAGCGAAGATTTCAATGTATTTCTTAGCAACATCAATATTTTCTATATTGATAAACTTTTCAAAGTCTTTCACATCCATATATCAAACATTATAAATCTTATCAATCACCTCCTTGGCATGCTCCTCCATACCATGCTTCCAAGGTATATCAAGAACCTTTTGGTTGAAATCTTGCAACAAACTTCTATCCTCCAAGATTTCCATCAGCAAGCATTTCAGCTCATCTTCCGAATGATACACAAATCTAGGATTATACTCCTTGACTATATCCTGCGCCCCGACATTGTCTGAAACAATGACAGGAACACCATACGACATGGCTTCGAGCGTAACCAGCGAGAAAGTTTCTTTCCAAATGGAAGGTACAACCAAGACATCCATGGAATCATATACATCGGCGATAGTAGAAGGACCAAACTTCCCTTTATAAAAGACAGGCAATGATGGATGCTTGCCTACACCACCGCCCCACACAGACAAATCCCAAGAATCAGACTCACCAAGAGATTCCAACATAGAAATCAACAAAGGTAAGCCTTTATAAGGTGTACTATTACCTATAAATCCAATATGCAAGACTTTGTCTTTGAAGTTCTTATGTCGGCGATTATCCTTGATACCGCAATGAGTAATAGAGATAACTTTCCCATTGCACGACGGAATATACCGCTTATAAACATTTCCAGACACTTCACTATTGAAGTGCAAACAGTCCACCAAGGCAAAACACTCCTTGTAATAATCCAACAACTTCTGATAATTACTCATCGTTTCATCCTCCTTACTATAGATTTCAATGGTACCACCCATTTGGCATTTCTTACTTTCAAGAACATCACTGACTTAGCATGTGCATTACATACAGCACATCTATCAGCCGAAGCTCCCAAACAGACCTCACCATCTTGGTTTATAAAATTCACCTTTGGACACAGACCGAAATAATCATGCGAAGTATAGACGATGCGTATTCCTTGGTCATGCACTATCTGTAGATATTTCAATGGCAAACCCATCAAAGTATGAACGTGGAAAACTTCCGGTTTTACATCATCCAGCAAGCACTCGAAAGAATAGGTGTCCAGATTCTGCGAGTTTGTGGCACTTTCCGTGTCCTTGACTCCATACATCAATGGCACAGGCAATGGGTTCGTCATTTCAAAGCTCCGAATGCCATCGTATGTTTTATCCCAATGCACATGACAAGACTTTTCAAAGAGCGAAGTGCCGCCAGGATATAAAGCCACAACCAAGTGACCAAGTTTCATTTGGGCTTGCATCAAGTCATTGGCATACTTCACCAAACCACCACTGCGGTAGGAAGAGAATCCAAGGGTATAATGAAGAATACGCATACTTTATTCTACTTTTAATCTTTTCATGACCAATTCCATCAATTCAAACCAAGTATTGATGAGTTTATCAACATCACTTGTTCTTGAATGTCCATCACGAACCACAAATCTTGCAATCACGTCCACCAAATAAATGAGGTATGCCATCCAAGGATTAACAAAGAACTCTTTCAATTTAGTTTCACGCCCTAACATCTCTTCATAGATTTGCTCAGAAGACAACTCTCTTTCAAAAATTGCCGTTTGAGTCAAGAAATGAAACATATCAAGATAAGGCATATAGGAATACCGCCCATATTCAAAATCGAAGACAAACAGCATACCTGCGTCCTCAAACATGTTCCAAGGAGTGAAATCGGCATGATAAGCGCAAAATAGATGTTTCTTGGTTCCGTAATAAGAATCTATTATTTCCGTAGCTTGAATCATTCTGTCTCGCTGAGTATCTTTAAGAAGCTCTTTATGTGCCTTTAGAGAGCATATTGTCTTGTATTGGTCTGATTCATGATAAAGCATTTCCATACCAGTTTTTACCTTCAGCATGGACAGGAATTCCAATTGTTTTATTCCAAATTCATGCTCAACAAGGGAATTTAAAGTCTTGGTAGTTGTTTGCAAGAACACGAAACATCCATCTTCCGTTTGACCGCAATAGGGGCATTCGGGTATCTGGTCAACTCCTTGCTCTTTCAACCAACCAAGAAATTTCTGTTCATGCTGAAAGATACCATAAAGTTCTGGATTTTTTGTCACCTTACAGTATCCTAGGATATTTTCACCCTTGAATATCTGAATGGTTGTTTTCTGATGAACACAAGGTGTACCCTCAAACACAGAGTACTCCACAGCATCCTGGTTGAACTCCTTTTCGATGATATGGTGAATCTGGGGATCCATGACATATTCGATGTCTGACATCCCCAATTTTCCCATCAATGGTTTTAACCAATACAACCATGGCAGCCACCTTTTCAGCAACAAGCCCTTCTTGGAACTTGGTTGATAAAGTTCCAAGCCAGTCTTCATGTGTTGCTTAGGCATCAGCCACACCTTACCATCTTTATTTGTTATTTTGAGATATTTTCTATTCATTGCCTATCAATTTTTCAAAAAACTCACCTTTGTTTTTCCACAAGAAATGAGTTAATATTCTATCATGAGCTGCTTTGCCTAGTTTCTCTCTCAATCCTTTATCACCAAGCAACAAATCAAGTTTCTGAGCAAAGGCATTAACAGCATCATCATGTCCCATCATTGGAACTAGCTCTGCACAATCTTTGCTCATCAGAACATGGTTGCCACTCACATCGAAGCACACAATAGCTTTCTCACTCATCATTGCCTCAAACAAAGACCAACATCCACCTTCATATACACTCGGGTGTACAATAATAGCAGACTGTTGCATCAAGGCTATTGCTTCCTCACGTGGTTTTACTCCGTGAAAAACAACACGTTTTTCCAAACTAAGAGACTTTGCCAAAACCTTCAAGTTATGCTTTTCAGGTCCAGTACCAACAAGATTAAACTTGACATACGGATATTTATCTGCAACTTTCGCAAAAGCAAGAATTGCAATATCCAACATCTTACGAGGTATCATCTGACCGACATGCACCAAATCATCAGTAGCAACCAACTTCTCTGCCGATGCCTTAAAATTCAGACAATCTTCCTTTGAAGCTCCAGTTTCAAGACATACGACAACCTTATCCTTACAAGAGGCTGGAAGGACTTTCTCTACATCCTCTGTCCTGGCAATAATTTTGTATGACTTTTTGCAAATCTGCTTATAAAACGGATTAGAAATTGGGATGTAAGGATTTATCAATCGGATACACTCCACAACCTTCTGCTTTAGAGAAATCTTGTTCCAAAGAATCTTAGGAATTCCAGCTTCACCGCCTATCGGTCCCCAAATATGTTTGACCGGTAACTTATAGAGGAAAGTCGGCAACCACATATTACCAAATGTCACTGTAAAGGTATAATCCACATGCTCTTTCTTTAAGATTTCCTTTGCCGTTTTATAACAATAATACTGCCATAGGTAATAATACCAATGCACACCCTTACTACCTTTTTTATATTTTCGAATACTATCAGGAACATCACAATAATAAAATGTAATATTATCTATCGGATGTTTCTTTAAATAATCAGATATAACAGGCTCATTGTTGGAACGAGTAATTACAATCACCTTATTACGTTTGGCGATTTGCAAAGCCCAGTTCCAACCTACACCTTGCTCCGAGCCTTTATAAGGTTCGCAAGCGTATGCCCCAATAAGAATTGTTTTGTTCATAATTATCTAAAAACAAATGAAAAAAAACGCTTGATAACGGGTATTACTAGCATCATACTTAATGAGGTTATAGCAAAACATATAGGAATAATAAATATAGCATCTATATTTTTGCAGATTACCTTTAATCCCATTATAATAAACATATGAAAACATAATACAATCAAAGAGTTTCTTCCTATATATGACAAAAATCTATTCTTTATTTCTTTTGAACATAATAAAATGAACATACAACTAAAAAATACCTCCCAAATAAAAATTAAAATATTTTGGGGATATGTATTAGTCAACATTGAGTAATCTTCTCTAAAACCCAAACTAAATAAAAAACACAATACTAAAGTTCCAAATAGTAATTTGCGATTTTCTCCAAGTCTAAGACAAATATGTTTGACAACTGGTCCTATTTTCAAAAACAAAACAGAAGTTAAGCCAACATCCCAAAAGAATGGCAACCTAAAGTTAAACAGAGTATTCCAGTAATAACCAACAAGAAATAGCAAAATTGCCACTCCCCATTGTAATAATCTACTATGTATTTTGTTTATTAGAAAAACGTTAATTATTCCAAAGAACAGTGCTGAAAGAAACCATATAGGGGCATTTGGAAAAGGTTTACTAAAGAATACGCTCAAAATATCCAGTTCATTTTTTAAGTCAACATGAATAAGTTTTATCAAGAAAAATATAATAAAATAAGAAAACAAGTACATAAAGATAAAAGGCCACAACAATGTTTTAACCTTTTTCTTTACAAATTCTACAACATTTCCATTTTTTATAAAATAACCTGACAATATAAAAAAACATGGCATATAGAACAATTGTATGTAACTGCGAATTGAATCCCAAAGAGAATCAGAAGAAAGATTATAGCAACAATGTACCCAAATCACAGATAACATACATATTCCTTTTGCAACATCTACAGTTTCATCTCTTTTCATACTGGAACTCCATTTTTATCAATCTTTATTCCCATCGCTTTTGCAGTCTTGAATGCTTTTGTCCATATTATATCATAAGTAACATCCAATACTTCATCTTTCAAGTCTTGTTCAACGCTGATTAAATGAACATTTTTAACTTTATTTTGAAGTTGCTTATATTTTTCTGTTTGGTCTTTCAATTCTTCCAAAGACAATTCTTGCTTACGTGAATACAAAGTCTCAGGTTTTCCATTTAATACAAAAATGATCTCTGGTGTTGGAATCATAAAGGAAAAGAGACGAGGCATCCATTTTGGCAAGGAATATTTATAACGGAACATATCTATGTAATAATCGTAATAATAACGATCAAAGATTACAAGCTTCTTTTGAACTCTTTTTCTAAAAACTATTTTCCAATAGCCCAACAAGAAATCAAAATTATAGAACATAAAACGAGCAAAAGACTTAAAAAATCCATCCAGAACTACATCATGAGGATTAGGATTAGACTTTGCCTCTTCTGTAGGATTAACTAACTTATAATGCCCCATATTTTTAAATAGTCTTGGTCTAAAATATAATTTTTCGATTCCATGGAAAGCCCCCCAGCACGACTCTGCCAATAGATTGTACAAGGAAGTCTTTCCTCCGCCATCTGGAGAAAGTAAAGCAACATACATACCTACAGGGTATTTTAAACGATAAACTGCTCTTTTTATTTGGCTACTCCAATATCTAACCTTATAAGATATAGAACTATTCTTGCTCGAAATATCCTTCACTTGATGCCACAAATAAGAACGCATATCTTGGATAGCCTTAATATTATCAGTCTTCAGATACATTGCTATTTTGTCACTCACTTCCTTTCCAAAATATATCTCAGAAAAAGCAAGTACCTTCTTTTCATCTTTAAGCAAGACCTCTTTTATAATACAGCAATGCTCTTTATCAAAATCATTTTTATATATACGGCGTAAAAGTAAAAACACATACTCTATATCATAATCAGGAACATCAAACTGATTAAACTTTCTTGTATGCTGATGAATCAACTGCCAAGGAAGCAATAGAGGGGTATTTTCCACTGCAAAATCAGAAAAGAAATCAAGTTGCAATCTAAATCTTGATGATATACGAGTAGGAGAAAGGATATAAGCACATTTGCGATAATTATGCCATATCTTTTGTACTATAGCCAATTGTGTCTGCTTTGCTATCTCTATAACATATTGGTCCAACTTATCAAAATCTCTCTGAGTAATATCAATATCTAAATCAGAAGGCAATTGATAAGGTACCTCATCATACTTGTTCATCAAGATATATTTATCTTGAAAGACTCTGTCCATTGTTTCAAAGGTCTTAGTCAAGACCTCATAAATAAATTCTTTAGTTATTTCCATATTAAAAAAATATTTAAGCTTTTCTTATATTCATATCACGTAACAAAAAAATAACACGAGCTTTCATATACTTGTATATAAAGCTCAGATTTGCTTTCCAAATAGGCATTCCATACTTAATACTAATTTCACGCCCTTCTGGTAATGTCTTTGAAAAGAAACTTTTATCACTAGCGCCTCCCATGCGATAAGCAATCAAAGGCTTCTCAATATATTGGAATTTTGCTCCACCTGCAAACATTCTAAGCATTAAGTCTCTATCCATACAACTTTTATATTGTAAATCAAAAACTCCAAACTTATCATAACATCGTTTGCGAACAAAAACAGCTGGATGCACCAAAGCCATTTGGGAATACAAATCCTTTATAGGAAGACATTTATATGGTTTAGTCGTACCATCATCAAAAAGTCTCAATCCATCACCATATACGACATCTGTATCTTCCTCTATTTCTTCAGCAATAGTTCTTAATGCACCAGGCAAGAGCAGATCATCAGAATTGATATTTCCAATCAATTCACCTTCAGCATTCAAGACACCTTTATTAAAAGCATCACTGATACCTTTATCTTTCTCAGATATCACCTTATGGATTTTGTCACGATATCTGCTTACAATATCAAGAGTTCCATCTGTTGAAGCTCCATCAATGATATTATACTCAAGATTTGGATAATCTTGAGATACAATACTCTTTATCGTTTCTTCAATAGTCTTTTTGCTATTGAAGCACGGAGTTGAAATTGTTATTTTAATCATTTTTCGTTATTTTTTATAAATTGAATCGGAAATTGTTGTATACATAAAGCTAAAAACAACCATATGATGATATTTGAAATATCAAAAGAAGGCGTAAAAGATACAAACATAAGCAACAATCTACTTGCCATCACAAAAGCTAAAAATACCAAAAATATATTATCACTTTTATTTCCTCTAAGAATAGCTATATAAAAAAGCAACACGTATATAATGTAATAAAATATACCACCCTTCAACAGCAACCATAGATGACCACACTCTGTACCTAAACGATTTTCATTATCACTGTAAGATTTACTAATTTGGGCATCATGCATGACTTGACTATAATATGTTCCAAAAATTCCTTTGCCATAGATCCATGAACTTGTTTTAGTCAAATCTTCATTCAATTCCCGAAAGAGAAAAGTGCGAGAATCTTGTACCATACTACTCTTATTTCCATAAGTATCCTCCATCATTGTGAATATGGAATCTCCTGTAACCAAATTTACAGTTGTTAAGAAGACTCCGACTACTGGAACAATACAAGAATAAAGTTTGATAAGTTTTATTACTCTCTTCCTTTTTTTAAAGAACATAAAGGTAGCCAATCCTACAATGCACAGTACGTTCATACCCAGAATAGAACGCTCATCTTCTACATAGCAATACAGGAAAGAAATAGTAAAATAAATCCAATACAAATATTGTTTACGCCTACATAACAGTAATCTTGGACAAACAACAGGGATTAAATAGAAAAATTTATTAAATGAAGAACTATCTACATTTCCCAAGTATAATAAGCCCAACAAAATACCCGTAACTACAAGAATATCACAAACTTTCCTATAAGATTGTATAATACCATCTTCATACACTACCATAACAGTTATAGGCAAAATCCAAGATAATATACCAAACTCCAAATTTCCGAATAAAGAGAGGAAATAACTACCTATCAATCCTGAATTGGAGTCGTAAAATATAGAGCGTAGTATTAAAAATATGCAATAAAACACATAAAAATTAAATACTATTTTACACCACCCTCTCAACCTAAACAAGGAACCATAGCCCCTATAATATCTGAATAACAATATATATATACAAGCTATAGGAAGTACTTTAAATTGTGTATCAATTTTACTAAAATATGTTGCGAACAAAGAGAATATACAAAGTAAAGGAAACATTCTTTTTTGAAGTTTTTCCATATCACAAAAAATATTTAGATAAAATTTTCATCCATAAACGATACACATATACTCGTAAGTTCAAAGGAAATGCAGGTATGTCTCTAAGTTCAAAAGAAACCGTATCCAAATCAAAAGACAATTGGCTTAGCATCTTATCAGAAATGAAACGACCATTTATAAAACCACCTTTTCGAAAGGTTGCAAGTTGTCGAAACATATATCTTGCAGGATTTTTTGAAACGGCATACGTTCCATAAAATTCAAATTCCGAAAATGAGTTTAGAGATTCAGAATAATCACAAGCATTAAGAATCTTACTCCACCAAACAGTTCCCTCAATTTCTTTGTTGTTTTCAATATCAGCTAACATATGCTTCACAACATTTACATCAAACAGCATATGCTCAGCAATAAAAGAACTTTCAATTACCTTATCTAAATGCAATATATTGTTTATCGGTACAAAATATTGTTTATGAAACTCTTTCTTTACATCAAAGACAAACTTACCATCTTGTTCAAAATATATATTCCCCAAAGGAATAGTATCAGCATCCCATGACAAATAATAAGTCTTAGCATATTTAGATTTAGCAAAACCTAGTTTTAAAAACTGCTGAAAGTACCAACCTGTAATTTTGGCTGCACCATACTTCATAAGTACTTCCTTTACAGAAGTGAAAGTCAACCCATCCAGCAACTCATTCTCATCAAGCAAAACAACCTGTGAGTTCTGCTTTGTCACAGAATGAAGCAATCGAAAATTTTTACGACTACTAATAATATAAATAAAACCTGCCTCCTTTAAATTCATCCGTATATATTTTATCGTACGATGAATAAAAAAAGCATCTTTTGTAGCAATCGGTATTATTACATCATAATTCATAGCTTAATCTATATTTTCAGTAAACCATTTTGTCCAATTATCCCAATTCAGTTTTTCTTTTGAAAGTTTTCTAGCCCCCAATGACAAACGTTCCAACATACCAGGAGTTTGCCATATTTCTTCAATTTTATCAGCAAATTGAGTTGGAGAAGACCCCTCAGCAAGTCGAAAACCATTCATCTCATTCACTACATAGTTACCAATACCACCTGTATCATAAGTTACAACAGGAGTGCCATAGTCTGCTGCTTCACAAAAGACAACTGCACTACATTCTGCTTTTGTAGGCAACAATAGAAAATCCGTTGAACTTAGAATAGATTTCATTTGTTCATATTGAGAAGGTATATTTTTATTCAAATACCCTACAAAATTAACAAAATCCTTTCCTATACATTCTTTTGGTATACGTTTTAATCCTGCAACAGTCAATATAGTCTCAATACCACGTTGATTTAATATATCAACTGCTGCAACCGCTATTCTACCTCCCTTTCTCTCCCAGTCTACTCCCATAAATAGTAAGCGCAAAATACCATCATTAACAGGAGTACGACGAATTCCATTGGTGTCTATACATGAACCGTACTCTAAGACAACACAATGTCTTCTATCTATTCCATAATGATTAACAACAGAGTTTTCCCGCCAAACTGAAGAGGACAAATGCCATTCAGAATTCTCTAATGCTAATTCTTCTATTTTTTCTGCCTGCTTCTGATTCCATAAAGGCATATTATGCAAATAATAATTGTTAGCTAATTCAAAAGTCGCATCACTATGATATATTATAGGCTTATTTATTTTTCCAAAAGCAGGTACATGGAAATAATGTACAACCATAATATAATCACAACTATCGATTTCTGTATAATCTATTGTAGAAGCTAATAGTTTTGCCCCTAAAAAAGTACGGTCAAAATAGACCCCCTTTGCAATACCGACCCTATTCAACAAAGCTATTAAGCGGCAAATCCATTTATATCGCAACGGAAAAGGGTTCTTTATCCAAACGGTTTCAAATCCAGCATTTTCGATTGCCTCATTTATTTTATACAAAATGCCACTATGAGCTTTTCTGTCTGAATGTGGATCAAACGCTGATACAATTCCAATTCTTTTCATCTTAAATTGAATTTATTATTTTTATCCATTTATCTATTATCACCTCCTCAGAGAATCTTGTAGGGATATCTTTTCTGATATTCTCCGACATTTTCTCTCTAAGATTATCATCGTTCATCAATTTTTCCAAAGATTCTGCGAACTTTACCTTGTCTCCATCTGGCACAATATAACCTGTAACAGAATTCTTTATTATTGAACGAGGCCCGAATTCCACATTATAAGCAACAAGTGGAACCCCGAGGCAACCAGCCTCTAACAACACCATACCGAATCCTTCATCTCGGCTACACATTGCATAAATAGAAGCTGTTTGATATACCGCTAACGGATTCTTTGTGAAATCAAAGATTTCTATAAAATCCTGCATATTCAAATCATTAATCAGTTGTCGGTATTCCTTTTGTAAGCAACCACTTCCATAGATATTCAATTTCCAATCAGGATGCTTTTCCGCAATCAACGAATATGCTTCTATCAATCTGTCAAATCCCTTTTGATTGGTATTCATGCGACCTAAGCTTACAACAACCTTTTTTCGGTCATTAATCTTAGAAACAGCTAGGATTCCACTGTCAGGAAGATAATTTGGCATTACATACACAGGTCTGCCTATAGTTCGCCATTTATCCACTTCATCCTCGTTCAAAGTCGTTACAACATCAAACTTACTCACCATGTAAGTATGAAGTTTATGGCGTAATCCTTTAACAATATTACCAAACGGATAACGAGAGTGATCTAAACCTATGATATGAACATTCCGATGACGATAAAGGGGCGTGATTTGATAAGTATTCCACATCACAACAGCTGTTTCACCGTCTGAGAGTTCACTATCTATGTAGCGATAAAGTTTGTCTGTGAACTTCAACGCCAATCTATATCTCCAATATAGATTAGATTTCACAAATAGTCTTTTATGCCAACTTGCAAATGACAGGTTTGCAAACAAATATTTCACCTTTATCCTTTCGTCAAGGTGATATTTAATATTCTCATTTGCCTTAAAAAGGCTTATGATATCAGCACGATAGCCGCGTTTAGAAAAGGAGTTTGCCAAATTAGAAACAACTCTCTCCACACCGCCATCAAGCGTCATATCCATCGTAAAAAGAAAAATATGCTGTTTCATTTTCATCATTTTATTCTAACCTTCCTACTAACAGCAATTGTTAGCTTTAAACTTATTCCTAATTTCTTTCATTACTTGCATATTATTTCAAATGAAGTTTTGAAGATAAAGTTTTGCATATAAAACTACGTTCATTTTTTGATAGTCCTATCAAATAAACAACTATTATACTATATATAAAAGAAATCATAATAAAAAATATAGTATTTAAGATACTGTCATCAAATAGCCTATATACATACCAAGTTGGCAACACAACTATTACAGATGTCAAGCAAACTGGAAATATAACCTTTATCACAAAATTACCTGAAGGAAAACTAAATACTCTCAACATATATATTAATCTAAAGATATTGGCCACAACATTGATTACAATGCGTGCATACCAAACACTATTAGGCGACAAATCCATCTTTTGTAAAACATATGCTATCGGGAAATTTGACAATATCAATAATCCTGTAACAATCTGATGAGTTCTGATTTTCCCCGTGGCATCAACAAATAACCACAAAGGACAAAACAAGGCATCAATCAGCATGTATATCAATATCAAATTGGTAAATTCTACCGCATACTGTGGTACTGTACCTAACCATATAGACAACAAAGCTGGCATAGCTATTATCAATGGCAAGATAAGAACTCCAAAAAGATAATAGGAAAACTTACTTGAATGACAAACCAATCTATAGCAGGCCTCATTCTCGCCGGTTGCATACAACTTAGTTATCTGTGGGGTAAATGCTGTTTGAAAGTTTGAGACAAACGAGAACATCGCATTGCTTACTTGATTAGCGATACTAACTGCAGCATTAACCGTAACACCACAGAAAACATTTAAAATCATATTTACTCCTGTATTTGATCCCATATTGGCTATACCAGAAAACATTGACCAACCACTAAAACCAAATAACTGTTTGTATAGAGACTTTTCTATTCCCTTTCTAGAATAATGAGTATTCGGAAATTTTCTATGACAATAAAAGAAATAAGCAAATGTAACAACAGAACTTATCACAAACATAATTATTGCATATAATGATAATCTATGCTCAGAGAATACATATAATAAATATACTCCACCAAGTTTAAATATTACATCTACTATACTAAGATAAGCATAAAAATCCATCCGCTCGTATGAGACTATAGCTGCATTATATGGTATTTTTATGAGATACGTACAAAAAGTCAATATTGAAAATTGATAGACTATATTTGCAGCCACCATCTTATTTTCAGGTATATTCAGTACATAATTTACCACATATAAACCTATTGTTTCTGCAAGAAATAGTACAACAAGCATTACTAAAAAATATAAGTTTAAACTTGCAGAAAACACCTTTCTTACCATCAAGTTATCATCCTTACCAATATAGAAACTAAGGAACCTGCTAGTACATGTGGACATTGCAGAATTTAGAAACGCAAAAAGCGTAACAACACTTCCAACAATTCCATATATACCAAAATCTTCCACACCAAGACATTGGAGCACAACTCTAGATGTGAATAGATTAACAGCCATCAACACGAACATTCTCACATAAAGAAGCATCGTGTTCTTCGCTATTCGTTTATTATTATCTGATGTTTGATTTGACATTTACTTTTTCTTTTCTATTGATTTTTAAAACTCGTTTCTATCATTCTCCCATATTGGATCATCCTCAACCTCCGGCAAATGAAAGAACTCAATCAAATGCCCCATCAACTGAGTCAACATACTTATTATTGTTGGTGCAAGATTTGACGTCACTTATCTGATTTTACCGGATTCATACTATCCAATTTCCTTGACTTTATGTAGAACGGAACTGAGCATTTTACCTGCCTTCTTCTTAAAAAGGCAAATCATCAGAAGTACGCATTTCAGCAACTTCATATACGGCAAGATGATCATTCCAATCATTGACATTCACATACTCCAATAGATTTTGTGAACCAGTAAAGAGACTCGTTGCTATTTTTAAGGTCGCGACCTTGCCATCTCCACCATTATCATTAGTCCATTCATAATAATCATCCAATGGAGTGATGTTCAAACATTTCACATAACCACGCGCCGACAACAAAGCTTCCAAATCTGCTAAAGAATTTATATAAAACTTGTAGCTAATATGTAACTTGTCTTGAAGAAAGGACAACAAAGGATGATTCAATATTAATATTTCCCTTAGTTGAACTGTTTTTCCTTCATTCTTTTGAGAAAAAACATCAACTAATTGATTGAGTGTCTGAGAGGTTTTAAATAGTTGCTCTATCATATTCGCCTCCTTCACTTTATTCTGTTCATCTAGAAATCTTTTAAACAACCCAGCAAATTGTTCCTTCAAATACTTTGTAATATCGGTAGTACTCTCAAAAGCCTTGATATTATTATTTACCTTCAACTTATTGACTTCCTCAATGAACTCATAAATCTTGCAAGAATCCACATATTTATACTTTATCTGATCATTACCTTTATTCAACAAATAAGTCTGATACTCGGCTAGCACGGAATTTTCTATAAAGATATAGATTTGCTTATTCTCCTTAAGAGCCGTCTTCAATTCTATTTGAGAAATCGAATATGGACCAGTAACGGATTCTGAACCCAATCGTCCACCTATGATAGATACCAATATATCACAGTTTTTTATCTCATCATAGCAGTATTTTTCTAATTCTGCATCTTTTCCATAAGGAATGTCACCCTCTTCATTTCTGATAGGTTCATATCCCAAGGACATGATAAATTGGTCTAAATCCTGACGAACTTGGCGCAAGTCATAGAAGGTAGAACTTATAAACACTCTTGGTTTTGCCATATCTTATACATTATTTTTCTTATACCATTCATCCATCTCAACATTGATGATATTTCCATGATAGCAATCATGTTCTGCATTATTCCTAAACAACTTTTTATTGTCGTTATTTAGATTTGAATAAAATATTTCCGAAATCATAATCGGACTATCAAAATATGTCTTGTTACCATAACTTGCCAATCTAGTAGCATTTTTTAAAACTGGTCCAAAGAAAGCTCTCGATATAGTATCGCTTTCACCTTTCACATCAAATAGCAAGATGCGGTCGTAACATACACCTATCCCCCATCGGAAAGTAGGCCATTGTCTCTTCGACATTTTGAAATTCAATGTTTTAAGTAAACTGTTCAGTTGAGCAACCAAAGTTATCAGCTCATTAATATCGTTTTTATACCGGGTATCAAATATCCCCCAAATAGCACTATCACTACTATTTATATCTTGGCATAACTTTGTAGATTCAAACAGCGAACAAACCTGCGTTACCAGACTCCTATAGAATTTAGCGTATAAGATACGCTTGTTTGCATCCATCCAATCTTGCATCACCCTTATATCAACATAAATTACTGAACAATAGGCATAAAGTGATTTTTGGACTATATTTTCTGAATCATCAGGAAGTGCATTTTGCTCTGTAACAGTAGTCACATCACCATCCAGAATAAGATCCATTTCTCTTAACGATTCTTCGAAAGAATAAACTTTATATGTCGGTTTCATGAATCTTAGAAATTATATTTTTCCATCCTCTATAGAATATACACATTACCTTTCCTACATTCTCATGCTTGATATTTTCAAACTCCTCGATGATACCATGTGCTCCCTCATTCATAATATTTTGAATCATCGACATATACCTCTGCATTATTTGTTTCAATTTGCCATTGCCCATTTCTCTGTATTAGCAAAACCTCAAACGACATGGGAAATGACATATCAAAATCTATATCACCCTCATTATCCATGTGAATTTCCATGTCGCACATAGCATTACCCTTTAATTCCATCTCGTCATGATTCATTCGTATCATAGTATATGAAATATCACTTATATCTTCTATCGTATCAGAATATGCTATTTCATCATGAGGATGATAGGTATTCATATATTCACACAACAAAGGGGGGAAAAAATCAATATCTATAGTAGGTAGAGTATCGGAATAATTGGAAATTACCAACTGTAACCTTGCACCATGCTCTTTAGCATAATGCTGTAGGCTTTCTATTGAATCTTTAGAAAACGGGCTTTGTTTAATTTCATAAATGATGTGCTCATCATTTTTTGTTGCATATAAATCAAAACAAAGGCCACCTACTTTTTTCTCTCTATCCACTTGATAACCTTTCCCTAAAAGTTCATCGGCAAGCTGATCTGCCACAATCTTTTCCCAGTACCTACGTATATAAGTATCTTTTATTTCCATAAATGCTCTAAATCTACATGATAAAAATCATTTGTCATTTCTCCACACTCTATATAAGTGATTGCAGTTTCTTCACCTCTATAAGTTTTATTCGATGAAAAGTCTTGTAATTTCATAACGATATCAGAGTCCAAATTCGTAATATCAATCATGTTGATAGTATTATCGCAATTTATCGCTTGTGATAGGCAGAATTTAACACTTCTGTCATCTTTGAACATCACTTTTATAAAGGCATCTATTGTATGCTTTAGGATATTGTCAATATCTCGTACCAATCGTCCCTTATAAAAGTATGTTATAAGGAAATAACAATTAGTTTTAGAATGATAATATCCTTTAGAATTTTGTATACCATATTTTGAATAGAACAAAGATTTCAGTTCTTTTTGAAATTCTTCTTTTTTGTTACTATCAGACTTATTTACAGAATAAAGCTGTCCCTCAAATATTAATTGAAACATATGCCAATACAAGTATTACTAAATGATAATTCAACGACATGCATTTCTTATTTTAGCGAATTGCTCTTCAGCTCTTTACGGATTACCTTCCCCATTGATTTCTCAATATCAAAGAAGGTCATGGGGTCGTTGTAGTCTATCTCAGAAATGACATTATCCATATCATTCACGGCATAGCCTATCCATTCAATGGATTCTTCCAAGTCTTTCATATTGATCCGAGAATAGGTTTCCTCGAAACGGTCGAGAAAGAAGGATACCACATTAGGATTCTTCTTTAAGTACTGATGAAAGGTCTTGCAGACCTTGGCTTGCCCTTTGTAATTGAGCTTACGAATATCTTCAAACATCGGCATAGCACAGGAATAGGACTTTACAGAAGAAACCTTCTTCCCCATCTTCTTGCGTATCTCCTTTGCCTCGGGTATCGTATCGTCGTAAATGTCTTGAAACTCCTCTGGGAGCATCGAGAGCATTCGCTCTAAAAATTCTTTATCAGCCATAAGACTCTACTTGTATAAATCTACATTGATATCGAATGGTGAATCGAAATCCTTCAGCATTGCATGCTTCGTATCTTTCTCTGAAAGATTGGCATGTTCAGTTGGTATCTTCCAATTAATACCAAGGCTATCATCGAGGATAGAGATACCTCCATCAGCCTCTGGATGGTAGAAGTTATCACACTTGTATTGGAAGACTGCTGTCTCTGAGAGGACAGCGAAGCCATGAGCAAAGCCCTTTGGAATGAAGAACTGGACATGATTATCTTCGGTTAACTCTACTGCCACATGCTTGCCATAGGTTGGTGAACCTTTACGAATATCTACTGCTACATCAAGTACTCTACCCTTTACGCAGCGTACCAACTTGCTCTGAGTAAAAGGTGGGCGCTGGAAGTGCAGGCCTCGCATTACACCATAGCTGCTCATAGACTCATTGTCTTGACAGAAGTGAACACTGTGTCCCAGGATTGGGGCAACATTTTCTTCAAACTCTCGCTCGCTGAAGCTCTCGAAGAAGTAGCCACGAGAGTCGCGGAAGAGGCGTGGCTCTATAA
>ERZ1026903.543-NODE-543-length-17133-cov-5.461529_pt1 | contig 17133 bp, 18 predicted proteins | sample MGYA00380180_ERZ1026903 | MGnify/ENA primary metagenome ERZ1026903 (study PRJEB33269, sample SAMEA4719816) | human gut metagenome | biome: human-associated habitat; feature: organic feature; material: feces | place: Cameroon | collected 2013-10 ... | reverse complement strand
GGCGTGCTGCTTACTCCATCCACGGGTCGATAACGACCTTCATGCTTTCGCGGGTCATGCTGGCCTTCACGGCCTCCTCTGCCTGCTCCGGATACATGCCGGCCTTGCGGAGATACTTGAGGCCCTCCGGGAATACCTCGGAACGGCCGACGCACTCCAGATCAAAGCTGCTGAACTCACGCGCCTTTTCCAGCGTGTACGCTACGCACATGACCTCGGTAAAGCAGGCCATATCATTGGGCAGACCGTCCGGTATTTTATACGCGCGGACGCCGGGCTCCAGATAGACATACTGTGTATATCCGCCACGTCGTTGCAGGAGCGCATATTGCCGTAGCTGAACTGCAAATGCTCGCACCACGGATAGCTCGGCATATTTTTGCAGAACCAGCACTCGCCGCACACAACATCCGGGCAGATGGTAATGCGGTCGCCTATCTTCAGATAATCGCCGTCATAGGAGAGATTTTTCGCGCCCTCCTTGTCGATCGCCACGATCTCCATGGCGATCTCGTCTCCCTGAATGATAGGGAATGGCTGGTCAAATTCGCGGATTTCCATATGGCCGAGCTTTACGAGCACGGCAGCTTTCGCCTTGGTATCCAAAACCTTCAAGTATTGACACCGGTTGCAGAACCCGGTGGCATAAGCTATAATAGAGGTATCAAAACCTATATTCAAAACTCGCGGTGTCAAAACCGTGAAAATGGAGGGATTGGCATGATATTCGGCTACGCGAGAGTATCCACCAAAACGCAGGCGCGCGACGGCAACAGTCTGGACGCGCAGCAGGCGGCGCTGACGGCGGCGGGCGCGGAAAAAATCTACACGGACACGTTCACCGGCACCAAGATGGACCGACCGGAATGGGACAGGCTGCGGGCGCAGCTGCGGCGCGGCGATGTGCTGGTCGTTACCAGGCTCGACCGCCTCGCGCGGTCGGTGTCGCAGGCGTCCGGCATGATCACCGACATGATCGATGAGGGCATCACCATCAACGTGCTCAACCTCGGCATCCTGTCCAACGACTCGGTCAACACGCTGCTGCGCAACGTGCTGCTGTCGTTTGCGCAGTTCGAGCGCGACATGATCGTGCAGCGCACGCAGGAAGGCAAGGCGGTTGCCCGCGCCACCGACCCCGATTTCCGCGAGGGACGGCCGCCCAAGTTCGACACCGAGCAGCTTGACCATGCGATGGAACTCCTCGAAAACCACTCTTACACGCAGGTCGTCAAGCTGACCGGCATCAGCAAGTCCACGCTCATCCGGGAGAAAAAAAGGCGGCAGGCGTGACGCCGCACGGCGCTATATACAATAAGGTATCCGTGTGGAGCGACGCAGGCAAAACAACCGAGCGGCTGAAAATACAGTCGCTCGGTTGTTTTGCGTATGATTCAGAGGTTTCCGCCGTCTTGATTATTTAGACCACGGAAACCGGATCGGAACCGGAAAACAGGGGTTGTGTCTTGTGCAGGTAACAGTAATGAACCGGATAAAATTTTCCAGAATACCGAAACGCTTGACGTAGACCCAAGTATTTAACGGACATCCGCGGCTGCGAGCACCTCCAACATGGCAGCGTACTGCGTAGACCAGATCTCCATCGGGTCCTGCTCGATCCCATAAAGTCGTTTCCTCAAGCCAGCATATCCGGACGTTCGCCAATGACCTCGCGGTATCGAACTGGCGATACCCCCACCAGACGCTTGAACATCCGGTAAAAGTAATTGCGGTTGATCATGCCGACCCGACCGCCAATATCGCCCGCACTGTCCTCCGTTGTGCGGAGCAGATGCTGCGCTTCCCCGATCCGGCGGCGTACCATATACTGAATGGGCGGCAGGCCGAACTGCGCCTTGAACATATGGATCATGTGGCTGGTCGAAACGTGAAACCGATTGGTCAGCTCGGTCAGCGAAAGCTCATCGGCAAAGCACAGGTTCAAATGCTGCAATACCTCGGTTGCAAGCGAGAATGCGGCATCCGGCGCACACAGCTCGAGGCCATGCGCCATAGGCGCCATCTGCATCAGAAGCGCATCTAAAAGCGGTGTCCGGGCGGCAGCCGTGGTCTGTTCCGAGTAGAGCAGCAGCAGCAACATCCATGCCGGTGTTCCCTGTAACTGCGGAAACTCAAACATCGCCTGTCCGTCATCCGCGGCGGAAAATTCCAGCATCAGACAGGGTGCCTGTACGAACGGCAGCTCGTGACAGACATTCGGCGGCAGCAGCAGCGCACTGCCGGGTTTGATCGGCAGACAGCGGTGCTCGGTTCGCAGAATGATCTGCTCCCCGTCCGCAGCAAGCGAAACAAACAGCACCCAATCCTCCGAGGCGCAAGGCAGATAGTTGCCGCCCTTATCCTGCGGATGAATCACACATTGCTGCGTTAGTCTGACACGGCGAAATGCCGGAAGCGGAACAGACATAATACCTCCTGACCCGGATTAAAGCAAATTTTCGATATTGTGTCGCAGCAGCACCCGTATATCGGTATGGTAAAACTCCTTCGGCGGCTGCTGTTTGAGTTGAATGTAATCGGCCAGCAGGGACAGCGGCAGTGCGCCCTGCTGCACCGCATCCTGTCCGATGACAAAATCCGCAACACCGCGCCGAAGCTCGTACAGGTTGGCGGGGATCTCATCGTGCATGATCAGGTGCACCCCCCGTGCGCGGCCGGAATCGACCAGCGCGCTGCATATGCCCGCATAACCCGGTGTGATCGCGTAGATACCGGTCAGATCGGGAATCTCCTGCAGCAGACGGAGCGTATGCTCGTAAACCACATTGCTGTCATCGTTCGGCAGCATGACCTCCCGCAGCTGAAGCGACGAATCGGGGGTAAGCAGCTCCTCCTTAAAGCCCTTCAGACGTTCACGGAACGCACTGTGATACATCCAGGACGAACTGATCGTAACCACCGTGCCGCTCTCCCGCGTCACCAGACGCATCAGCTCGGCCACTGTACGGCCGGAAGAAAGATTTTCCTGCCCAACATAGCACAGCCGACGGATGTTGGGAAGATCGGTGTTAAACGTAACGACCGGTATTCCGCGTTGGTCGATCAGCTCGTTGATCTTGGTTTCGACCAGCAGACAGTCGAGCGGCGTGATCGCCAGCGCACTGATATGATGCTGCTCGACCAGCTCCTCGATCATCGAGACCTGTTCGACCGGATCGAGCGAGGGCGACAGCCGGAAGATGACCTCCACGCTGAACGCGGCCAGACGGCGGGCTTCGCGCCGGGCGGCATCCAGAACGATCTGCATGAACGGGGTCTGTACCGAAAACATGATCACGCCGATGCGAATCGGATGCGATGTGCGGGACAGTGCCAGTCCGGCACGGTTGGGGGTGTAGCCATATTCGTTGGCTACCGCCTTGATCCGCTCCGCCACCGCAGGGCGAACATTTCCTTTATTATGGAGTGCCCGATCGACTGTACCGCGGGACACACCGCAAATCTCAGCAATTTGATTCAGGGTAATTGCCATATGATATCACCTCTGTCAGAACGGTTCTTTCCCGTTTTTATAGTTAAAGCATAACATAATACCCCTAATAAGTCTATATCTAAAGTGAATAAAGCGGTATTCACAATATTGTGCACGTGTACGGATTCTGCTCATTCGCGCCGTGCACGCAAAAATGCACTCTTTTCCGAACCTTCCGTGTTTTGTTCATATTTTCGTACAATGTATCTGCCGTAAACGCCATAAAATGAGCAAAACACGTGAAATTCGAAACGAATACCGAGTTGTTATGAGATTGAACTAACAGTCAGATCCCGCATCTGAGGCGGGTAGTTTTGCATAAGCGATTCCCCCGCTCTGTCGTGCAAAGCCTATAAAATCACAATTTTGTGCAGACAGAATCACCAGTTTTCATAAGATTCGTCTGTGCGGTTTGGTGAAAATTCAAAAAGCCGGTTGACGCACATCGAAAAAGAGTGTAAAACTAAATCAAGGCAAGCGTAAATCGCATTTTTCAAAAATGTGAACGTGTACGGCTAAGAAAAAAGTTGAGAAAGATGAGGTAAAAGCAAATGAAAAAAAGAGTTTTCGCAGGATTTATTGCATCGGCAATGATGGCATCCATGCTGGCAGGCTGCGGCGGCGGCGCACAGCAGGGCAGCAGCGCAGACGGCGGCAGCGGCCACAAGGTAACGCTGATCATGAGCCAGCGCGATGAGTGGCTCAGCGAAATGGAGGCAGCCGCTCAGGCCGCTGCAAAGGACACCGGCATCAACCTGACCACCCAGGATGCCAACAGTGACACCAGCAAGATGATCCAGTACATCGAATCCTCGGTTACCGCAGGTGAAGATGCCATCATCATCAACATGGTAGACCCCGAGACCGCTGCACAGTGTATCGAGGCCGCAGGCGATGTTCCGGTCGTATTCGTAAACCGTTTCCCGGGCGATCCCTCCGTACTGAATGAGAAGGCTGTTTACGTCGGCTCCGACGAAATGACCTCCGGCGCATTCCAGGGCGAGTTCCTCGCAAAGTTCTTTAAGGATCAGGGCAAGACCGATATCTCCTACCTGATGCTCAACGGCATCCTCGGTCAGACCTCCACCACCAACCGTACCGCATCCGTGCTCAAGGCACTGGAGGACAACGGCATCAAGGCAACCGCAGCAGCCGCTCCGCTGGCAGCCGATTATGACCGTGCAACCGCAATGGACATGATCTCTCCGCTGCTCAAGACCACCAAGTACGACTGCATCATCTCCAACAACGATGCAATGGCACTCGGTGCAGTCGAAGCAATGCAGCAGCAGGGTCTGGACCCGAAGTCCGTTCCGATCGTCGGCATCGACGCAACCGCTGACGGCCGTCAGGCTATCAAGGACGGCACCCTCGCTATGACCGTATTCCAGAACGCAGAGGGTCAGGGCCGCGCTTCCCTGCAGGCAGCTGCAAACCTGATCGACGGCAAGCCGATCGCAGAGGGCACCGGCTATGAAGTAGACGACGAGAACGAGTTCATCATCTGGGTACCGTTCGAGCCGGTTACTGTAGACAACGTAGCAGATTACGACTAAATTCCGACACTGAATGTTGCGAAGGGGACATTTCCATATGTCCCCTTCCTAAAAAATCGCAGAGATATTGGGGTGAAAAGCAGTGAGTCAAGAGTATATCCTGGAGATGACCGATATCGTCAAGGATTTCCCCGGCGTGCGTGCGCTGAAAGGCGTACAGCTCAAGGTGCGCCCCGGTACCGTACATACCCTGATGGGAGAAAACGGCGCAGGCAAATCAACTTTGATGAAATGCCTGATCGGCATCCATCCGCCCACATCGGGCAAGATCGTTTTTGACGGCAAGGAAATCCGTTTTAAAACCACATTGGAAGCGCTGAACTCCGGCATTTCGATGATCCATCAGGAATTATCGCCGGTTCCGGAACGCAGTGTCAGCGAAAACCTCTGGCTGGGCCGCGCACCGCGCAAGGGCCTGATCATTGATCACAAGAAAATGCGTCAGGACAGCATCGACCTGTTCCAGCGCCTGCATCTGGATGTTGATCCGGATGAAAAGATGGGCAACCTGACGGTTGCAAAAATGCAGATGGTTGAAATCGCAAAGGCGGTTTCGTATGACAGCAAGATCGTAATCATGGACGAGCCGACCTCCTCCCTGACCGAAACCGAGGTTGAGCATCTGTTCCGCATCATCGAAGACCTGAAAAAGAAAAACGTAGCAATCATTTATATTTCGCATAAAATGGATGAAATTTTCCGCATTTCGGATGATATCACCGTATATCGTGACGGCGAGTACATCGCCAGCGACCGCGCGGAAAACCTGAACGTAGATAAACTGATTCAGCTTATGGTAGGCCGTGAGGTTTCCAATATGTTCCCCAAGGTGGATTGCCCGATCGGCGATACCATTTTGAAGGTTGAGAACCTTTCCGCCGGTCATGCGGTAAAGAACGTATCGTTCGAGCTGCACCGCGGTGAAATTCTGGGCATGGCCGGTCTGGTCGGCGCAGGCCGTACCGAAACGGCAGAGGCTATTTTCGGTATGCGCCATATCACCGGCGGCAAGATCTATAAGGACGGCGAGGAGCTGCACATCAAATCCCCCGAGCACGCCATCGCACACAAGATCGCCCTGCTGACCGAGGATCGACGCGGCAACGGCATCGTCGGTATGCTGAGCATCAAGGACAATACCGTGCTTGCCAGCCTGAAAAACTACGGTTTCCCGCTCAATCACAAGAAGATGCGCGAGGATACCGAAGAGTATGTGCGTAAGCTCAATACCAAAACACCGACGATCGACACCCCCATCAAGAACCTTTCCGGCGGCAATCAGCAGAAGGTTCTGGTAGGCCGCTGGCTGCTGACCGATCCGGACATCCTGATCGTAGACGAGCCGACCCGCGGTATCGACGTAGGCGCCAAGGCCGAAATCCACTCGCTGATCACCAAGCTGGCCGGCGAAGGCAAGGCGATCATCATGATCTCGAGCGAGCTGCCCGAAGTTATGGGTATGTCCGACCGCATCGTGGTCATGCATGAAGGCACGATGACCGCAATCGTAGATCGCAAGGATTTTTCGTCCGAACTGATCCTGAAATACGCTACCAGCGAGGTTCCTTACCAGCCCGCTGCTGATGAGCAATAAGAAAGAAGGGTAAATGGTATGCAAAAGACGTTTGACAAGAAAAAATTCCTGTCGCAGAACTCGATCTGGCTGGTACTGATCGCTATGGTCATTATCATGGGTGTTGCACAGCCCAGCTTCTTCACCGTAAACAACCTGCTGACGCTGCTCTCCGGTGAGGCCGTCAAGGGTATTCTGGCCTTCGGCGTTATGTTCGCGATCCTGTCCAAGGGTATCGACCTGACGATCGGCGCTTCGGCCGGCCTGGTTGCCTGCATCACGGCATCTCTGGTTCAGCCGGCAGATTATGCCAACGCAGTATTCCCCGGTCTGGGCTCCCTGCCCGCACCGCTGGTTATTCTGATCGGTCTGGCAATCGGCGCAGGCATCGGCGCTATTTACGGTGCGATCATCGCGTACACCAAGATCCCGCCCTTCATCGCAACGCTCGGCGCACAGCTGATCTGCCGCGCAAGCGCAAAAATGTACACCAGCCGCCCGGTTTCCAACCTGACCCCGGAGTTCCGTTTCCTCGGCTCTGCTAAAATCGGCCCGGTTCCGGTCATCATTCTGGTATTCTTCGTTATGTTTGCGATCTCGGCCTTCCTGCTGACGCAGACCCGCTTCGGCAAAAACGTGTATGCCATCGGCGGCAACGATCAGGCTGCCCGCGTTGCCGGCATCAATGTAGAAAAGAACCTCATCATGGTTTATGTATGGTGCTCGGTTTGTGCGGCTGTTGCAGGTATTCTGCTGGCAGGCCGTGCAGGTTCGGCTGACCCGGCCAACTCCGGCCTGAACTACGAGCTGGACGCTATCGCTGCGGCTACCGTAGGCGGCACCTCCCACACCGGCGGTATCTGCCGTGTATCCGGTGTTCTGGCAGGCATCCTGATCCTCGGCGTTATCAACAACGGCCTGGTTATGCTGAAGGTCGATGATAACATGACCAACATCGTCAAGGGCCTGATCATCGTCGGTTCGGTTATCCTTGATATGCGCAAGAACGCAAAGCGCGCGTAAAACAGACACACACAATCTCTCTTCTCTTTCCGAGTTTTCAGGGGTCGCAGCAATGCTGCGGCTCCCGAAATACTCGCACATAATCCATTAGACTTGAACTCTGCCGTACAGCGGCATATTTTGAAAGGATGAGCTTTATCATGGAAAATCTGAACATTGCACTGATCGGCTGCGGCATGATCGGCCGTGAGCACATCGAGCGTATCCAGAACCGCATCCGCAATGCACGCATCGTTGCTGTATGCGACGTATTTGAAGAAGGCGCAAAGAAGGGCGCTGAGATCGCCGGTGCCGGCACCAAGGTTTACACCGATTTCAACGAAGCAATCAATGATCCGGACGTAAACGCTGTTGTAGTTACCACCCCGGGTCAGTTCCACAAGGGTCCGGTTCTGGCAGCGATCAAGGCCGGCAAGCCGGTATTCTCCGAGAAGCCGCTGGCTAACACCGCTGCTGACGGCAAGGAGATCGTTGAGGCCGAGATGGCAGGCGGCAAGCACCTCGTACAGGTTGGCTTCATGCGCCGTTACGACCGCGGCTATCGTCAGGTCAAGGAGCTGATCGACTCCGGCAAGTTCGGTGCCCCGATGGTCATCAAGTGCACCCACCGTGCAGACGGCGTTGCCGATGACTACACCACCGCAATGGCTGTTACCGATACCGCAATCCACGAGATCGACGTTCTGCCGTGGCTGGTAAACGACGAGTGGGACGAGGTTCAGTGCATCATGCCGAAGACCAACAGCAAGGTTAAGAACGCGCTGAAGGACCCGCAGATCATGATCATGAAGACCAAGGGCGGCATCATCAACATGCTCGAGGTAAACGTAAACTGCGGCTTCGGCTACGACATCAACTGCGAGGTTGTATGTGAGAACGGCGTTGTAAACCTGCCGTGCCCGTCCTTCCCGACCGTTCGCTACGCTAACGAGGTTTCCACCAAGATCGAGGACAACTGGATCCTGCGCTTCATCGATTCTTACGATGTAGAGATTCAGGACTGGGTTGACCACGCACTCAAGGGTGAGACCGGCGGCTCCTCTGCCTGGGACGGCTATGTTGCTTCCATCACCGCTGATGCACTGGTTAAGTCCCAGACCTCCGGTGTGCCGGAGAAGGTTGTTACCGGCGGCACCCCGAACTTCTACAAGAAGTAATCCACCTCATATTTTCTATTCATTGCTACTCACTCGCAAGGGTGGCAGAGCTTCCTGCTTTACTGCCCTTGCATATCACCTTAACCACTATACCGCGTTTTACAACGCGAAATTGATACGCTAAAAGGAGTTACTGCTATGAAAATCGGTTTTAACGAAGGCTGCAACCGTTTCTGCGAAAACCACTCCGTACTCGAAGATCTCGACCTGTGCGAGAAGTACGGCTTTGACTACATCGACATCCAGTCCGAGTGCCTCGACCGCGAGATCGCTGCCGGCAAGTACACCATCGATGATCTCGGCGCATGGTTCGCTGACCCGAAGCACCACCTGAAGATGCTGTCCTACAACGCCCTGATCTTCTTCAACATGAAGCAGACCCAGGAGGAAAAGGACGCCGTTATGGCAAAGCTCGACCAGATCATCGCAGACTGCAACAAGCTGGGCTGCAAGATGATCGTTGTTGTACCGTCCATGGATCTGACCGTTCCGGCTACCGTTGACGAGATCAAGGCTGATGCTGTTGCAGTCCTCAAGGAGATGGTAAAGAAGGTTGAGCCGCACGGCATCAAGCTGTCCATCGAGTTCTGCGGTGCACCGACCATGTCCATCAACCGCTTCGAGTACGCTTACGACATCGTTACCGAGGTTGATCATCCGCTGGTCGGCATCACCCTCGATCAGTACCACTTCCATGCAATGGCTTCCGAGTGGGCTGCTCTCGAGAAGGCTGACGGCAAGAAGATTTTCGTATGGCACCTGAACGGCATGGAGAATATGCCGTGCGGCGCTGCTTACAACAACGACGAGAAGCGTCTGTGGCCGGGCGAGCCGGGCGACTGCCTGGATCACAAGCGTTACGCAGATACCCTCAAGAAGATCGGCTTTGAAGGTGACGTTTGCACCATGGAGGTGTTCCGTCCGGACTACTACAAGCTGTCCAACGAGGAGAATATCAAGAAGGCCGCCGAGGTTACCAAGGCACATGTTGCAAAGTACTGGGCTGACTGATTTCACAGAGTGAAGATTTAAGAGTGGAGAGTGAAGAGCTTTCCACTCTTTTTCTGTATACCTGTAAAAGAGAAAGAGTGGAGAAAATCTCCACTCTTCACTCTTTTATAAGGCGCTGCTGATTACCGCCGCGACCTCTGTCTCACTGATTCCCTGCTCTGCGGGCACGGTCGGCGCTTTGATGTCAAAGCCGACTGCCTTTACAAGCTCTGCAAGGGAGTTATGGACGGTCAGCGGATTCGGAATCTGATTGGAATCGCCGTCTTCGGTCTTGGCATCCGGGTCAATAATGATGGTGTCGCCGCCGGTCTTTACGGTTGCCGGGTCGTTGCCGCAGAGCGATACGAACAGGTTGATCGGAACATAAAAACGTAAAATACACATAGATACAGCGGCGCCTCTACCATTTTGGTACGCTTCCGCAGATAAAAACACGACAGTCCGGCTTGTCTGTCTGCCTCGGCGGCAGCGCTCATTTTCAATTATGCGGTATTGCCTTAAAACTCCAGACTGTCTGCGTTTAGGAGAAAATACTTCATGCCCATGATAACGAAGCCTTCATCGTTGCGCCACGGTTTGCGGACGCCGTTTACGATGACGATTTTCTTGAACGAGTCCGGGATATGGCGGAGCGAGTTGAATTCCTGCGCCTGCTTCTCCTCCGAGGTGAGGTCGTAGGCAACCTGGATATAATATCGCTGACTCGCCTGATTGACGACGAAATCGACTTCGAGCTGCTTGCGCAGGCGTTTGCCGCTGCTGTCCCTGCCGAACGCTTCCACGATGCCCACATCGACATGATAACCGCGAATGCACAGCTCATTATATACGATGTTCTCCATGATGTGAGTCGGCTCCTGCTGACGGAAATTCAGCCGGGCGTTGCGCAGACCGAGGTCGGTGAAGTAATATTTGAGATTGGCACCGATATACTTGCGCCCTTTGATGTCATAGCGCTGCGCCTTCTCGATCAGAAAAGCATCTGCCAGAAAATCAATGTGCTGTGAAATGGTCTTGTTGGTGTAGCTCATCTGGCGCTCGCTTGCAAAGGTGTTCGCAATTTTAGACGGGTTGGTCGGCGCGCCGATTGCAGACGCCAGAACGTCAACCAGAATGTTGATCTCCGCATCGTTCTGAATGCGGTTGCGCTCGATTACATCCTTCAGATAGACGTTAGCAAAGATGTTTTTCAGATAGTCTGCCTTCTGTCGCTCGCTCTGAAAATTTACGATCTGCGGCAGACCGCCGTAGAGCATATATTCGTCCCAGGCATCGTCAAAGTCGCCGTCCCAGACCGAATAGAACTCTGCAAACGACAGCGGATGAATGCGTATCTCGTCACCGCGGCCGCGAAATTCGGTCACGATGTCGCTGGAAAGAAACTTGGAGTTGCTGCCGGTCACATAGACGTCGATATTGCTCATGCGCAGCAAGCTGTTCAGAACTTCCTCAAACCGGGGCATGAACTGCACTTCATCGAGCAGAAGATAATACGGCCCGTCGCCGCGCATGGCATCCGTGATATAGCGGAAGCATACCTTGGGGTCGCGCAGCTCCTCGTTCTCGATGCCGTCCAAAGCGATCTCGATAATATGATCCTCCGGAACGCCGCTTTCAAGCAGATACCGCTTGAATATGGTGAACAGCAGATAGGATTTTCCGCAGCGCCGTATGCCGGTGACGATCTTGATCATGCCGTTGTCCCTGCGCTCGATCAGTTGGTTCAGATATGCCTCTCGCTGGATCTCCATGCAATCACTCCTATTTTTTGTGCTATGCACGTTTTTTAGTAATGATATTGTAGCATATCAGCTTTGACCGCGCAATCGGTGCAGTCCTATTTTCTGCGGCACAGAACAGATTTATGTATCGCGCCTATTCGCCGAAAGGACGGAAATCGAAGGTCGATCCACGAGTGCTGTTCAAGGTAATGGTGTACGGATATCAATGTGGGATCTATTCCAGCCGGAAGCCGGAAGAAGCGTGCCGGTATCGAATAGACTTTATGTGGCTGCCGGAAGTGGAAAAGCAGTTGCAGGCAGTACAGGAGAGGGTGGAAAAAGCCACCGGACTGCACAAGCTGAAGGATCTGCAGGAATACCTGAAGGCAAGCAAAGAAAACATCTCGTTTGTCGCGGGACAGGGCCATCGAAAAAGTGAAGAACAGCGCAAATGGGAAATGCTCGATAGACTGTGTGCGGCTGATGCCAAGCTGTGCGGAAAGCGCTTCTTCGGTAAGCTGTTCGCCCGGCTTAAGTTCTCCGGTCAGAATTGCCTCGCGCAGCATCTGATAGGCTTTATCCGAAAAAGACTCCCTTTTCTTGAGTGCCTGTAAAGCCATTCTACTACTTCTTTGCTTAATTCAATGTATAAGAATACATTTAGAATCGTCAAGTATAATATATGCCAAAATAGAAATACATCGCAATCTAACGTTATAGCGTTATAGCGTTATAACGTCATAGCTTTTTAACGTTATAACTTTACATAACAAAAAAGTCCTGCATATCGACCCATCAAGGCGGCTGATCGAGGAAATGCCGGTCGGCTGTGAGCAGCCGCAGATAATAAAGAGACCGTTTGCGCGGCATGGATCAAGCGCCGCGAATATATCCCAGGCAGTAATTTTTAGTCTGAGAAGTTCAAAATCCGGCTTTCCTTGCTGCAATCCGACCTCCATGTTATACGGTACAGGCTCCCCTATACAGTTAGCAAAAGTGGGGACTTAGTGAGCGTTATCTCATCGTTTTTAATCTCCGTTCTGGCAAGTGTAGCAGCATACTACATTTGTAAATGGCTGGACGGCAAGATGTAACTGGTAGCCAGCCTCAGGCCTAAGCCACCTGCTCCAAAACGGAATAGAAAAGCCCCGGAGTCGTGACCTCCGGGGCTTTTCGTGTGCTCAGTGAGCAATCTCATCATTCGTTTACTGATATTATACCGCATATCAGGCGGCATTGCAAGTATATCCGGAAAACCCGGATTCATTCTAAAAAACCCAACTCTTCCGAGTATTTTTCAACTTCACCTGATTAAGATTGACATTCCTTATTTTCCATGGTATTCTTAATTACAGGAAAAACAAAAGAGCCAATGCCTGCAAGCATCAGCTCTTTTATAAACGGTATCCGCCACTTGGTGCTTCCAACACCAGCGGGCGGTAAGATCTCACTACCCTGAGACCAGTAACGCGCCAAATGGCGCATACCGCTTACTGTATAATCATTATACATTCAACAAGCGGTTATGTCAATAAGACGCGCGTTTTTCGACAAAAATCAATTTTTCTGCTTAACACGGCACATTTTACTTGTGCAACATTACGAATCTTCGATTTTTGATACGAATTTAGACATGGTTTTTCAATCGTCTGGTGTGAGAGCATCAGACGATTTTTTGTTTCTTCTGCAAAAATCGACCATCAGAAAGGAGGGAAAGCAATGTCCGCAGCCGGCTACACCACAATCTATAACGAAGTTCTGCGCGACAGAACGCTTTCTCTCGAGGCTAAGGGTCTGTTTGCCGTCATCAAGTCTTTTGTCGGCCTGCCGGATTTCGCGCTCAGCAAGCGCCGTCTCGGCTATGCCTGCTCGGACAGCGCCTACCTGCTGAATGCGGCGTGGAAGGAGCTCAAGCAAAAGGGATACTTACAGCACTATTTCTCCCAGTCGGAAAATGGTGCGTTCTGTCATGTCTATAACCTGATGCAGCACCCGTCCGAGCCGGTGGACTACGTCTATTCCCCGTCCATTGACCGCCCGAACGGTGATGTTGCCTGCATTTCCGGTGCGCAGCGCGACTACACCAACATTTCCACCTCGGTCCTGCGCGACAAGACCATTTCCCTTGCCAGCAAGGGACTGTTCGCCCTCGTCAGCCATCTGATGAAGATTCCCGACTTCGTTCTCCGTCCCGAGGGAATCCGCGCGTTCTGCATGGAGAAAGTGAAACATTTCTCGACGCTCTGGAAGCGCTTCAAGATTTCCGGTCTGCTCAAGCAGCACCGCTTCCCTTCCGGTCAGGAGAATCACTGGACCTACGAATATAAGCTCTGCGAAACACCCGATCTGGAAACGCCGTACCTGACCAACTACCACGTTGACGGCTCTGTCTCCACCGTAGCCACGATCGACGCCTTCCTTGCGAAGATCAAAACGCAGGTTTCCCGCATCCGTAAAAACGTGTGTGTTAACAAAAAGGACAAGCCGCGTGCCGTCCGCCGCAGGCTGCGCAAGCAGATCGAGCAGCAGATCAACGCCGACGCACTCCGCCGTCAGTTTGGAAACGAGCTGACCGGAACGGTCGTAACGGCAGTCTGCAACATCAAGTACGCAGACAAGCTGTTCATCAAGGGCGCTGCGGTCCCGCAGGACAGCCGCGAGCAGGTCTCCCGCCGTATTTCTCAGGAAAGCATGGAACGCTTTCTGAACAGCGTCACGATTGACTTCGGCCGCATTGAAAACCCGGTTGCATACTTACAGACTTCCCTGTATACCTACCATCAGAAGCTGCTGCAGCCTTCGCAGGCCGAGCCGGTCAGCACCGGCACATCCGAGCAGCCGCTGGCCGACTGGGAACTGGAGTGGCTCGAGCGCGTAAAAGCAAAACGCCATTCGCAGGAAACCGAATAACCTTTTACGCCATGATTGACCTCATGGCTTATGGTCGTGCCCGGAAAATCATATTTCCATCCCCAAACACCGATGACGGCAGAAAAGCCGTCATTTTTCTTTGTCTGCCATACCATTACCCTGATTTTACAGGGTACTCTGTTTACAGGCAGTATGCTGAAAGACAAGATGCTTTTTGAGCAGATGCAAAACAGGCTGATATACTAAAATCCTTACCTACTAAAACTTCTTTATTCAAACTTCACTACTCAATCTTCCTGACAGAAAAGGAGAGAAAAGAGTGAGAAATACACGATCTGAACAAATCTCTGAACTTATAGAAAGAGATAACGTTATAAAGTTACACAGTCTTGACGTTATAACTGCACAGGTATATAATAAGAATAACGTTAAACAGTTATAACTTTATAAAGTTGAAAGAGGTGGAGAACATGTCTGCGATATTTGCACTGGCCAACCAGAAAGGCGGTGTGGCGAAAACCACAACGACCGGCATTCTGGCGGCCGGTCTGAAAAAGCAGGGCTTCAGCGTGCTGACGATCGACTGCGATCCGCAGGGCAACCTGTCGATGTCGGTAGCTGCCGAGAATCAGGACAGCGCGACCATGTACGAGGTCATGAAGGGCACGGTCTCGGCGCGGGAGGCCATCCAGCACACCCCCAGCTGCGATATCATTCCGGCGAACACCATCCTTGCGGGCATTGAGCAGGAGCTGCACAACGTCGGCAAAGAGATGACGCTCCGCGAGAAGCTGCGCGACGAGCAGACCGGCGTTGCGGAAGAATACGATTACATCCTCATCGACTGTCCGCCGTCGCTTGGCCTGCTGACCGTGAACGCGCTGACGGCTGCCGACTATCTGCTCATCCCGACCATGGCGGAGACCTTTGCGGCGTCCGGCATCACCCAGCTGTATGATACTTACAAGTCGGTGAAGAAATACACCAATCCGACGCTCAGGATCGACGGCGTGCTGCTCACGCGCACCGAGCGCACCCGCGTCACAAAGACCATTCAGGAGCTGACCGAAAAAATTGCGGACTACATGGGCGCGGACGTTTACCGCACGACCATTCGCAGCAACGTGATCATCAAGGAAGCGCAGGCTGTACAGGAGAACGTGTTTGACTACATCGAGAGCAAGGCACAGACCAAGGGCGAGCGCGTTTCCGAGGCCAGCCGGAATTTTGTGAATGACTGTCTGAATTTCGTCAAAGAGTTTGTGGAGAAGGAGAGGGAACAGTAATGGCAAGACTCAGTGCAGAGGAAATGTTCAAGAATATGATCGGCCGCAAGGACGAGGAGCCGCAGCCGGCACAGGAAACCGCTGCCGCGCCGACTGCGGAGAAGAAGAAAGCCTCCACCGTGCAGGTGACCGTGCGTCTGCGCCCGGAGCAGCATAAGCAGCTCAAGGCGGCAGCCTTCCACCGCGACTGCGATATGTCCGAGCTGGTACGGCAGGCACTCGATCAGTTTTTTGCGTAACTGCCGGAAATGATAAAGTTAAAAAGTCACAAAGTTACGCATTTGTGACTTTTTAACTTTATACTGAAATTCTGTTATGAAATACAGGATATATGGACAATTTACCGGTAATACAGGCGATAAAAATGAACAAAAGAGTATGGACGAGGAATGGCATCCACTCTTCTGCGAAGCTCTGAACAATAATGACCAGACGGAATATCTGTTGGATATTCTGTTAAATGGTGATGTTCGTTACAGAGCTTTTTTCAATTTTGATGGTTATATTTAATACTATCTTTCTACAGAACGAGAAATATGTTAAAGCAACACCGCACAATGAAAGCTGCGGCGATTTGTGGAAATTTTGCGCTCTGATTTTGGTTTCGGTTCCTTGCGCGAGTTCCGTCCGCGTTGCCGAGATCCCTTCCAATACGGCAAGTATCGCTACGAAACCGCGCCTTATCCGTACGCCAATGAATGTGATACTGGGATATAATCAGCTGATGAAATCACAACTGACAGAGCCGAAGCAACTGGATTATCAGAAGGAAATCGAACAATCAGGGAAACTGTTATTGTCCATCATCAATAATGCACTTGATATAGCTCGGATTGAAAGCGGAAGATGAAAGATATTTTTTCACTCGTCCGTAATAGATTCTTAAAAATTTTCTCAAATTACTTCCTTATGTGGCGTTAGCATTGTGCAGTTTCTCCTTTTTCTGTACTGGTTAGAGTGTAAAGTTATAAAGTCGCAACGTCACAAAGTTATATTTCTTTATTGATTCAGAAATTCATTCAGACCGTGTATTTCTTACTCTTTTCTGTCAGGAAAATTGAGCAGCGAAGTATGAATAAAGAAGTTTTTCGGTTGATGATTTGTTACCTGCTAAAAAGGAAGAGGCCTCTCACGAATGGGCTACAACCTTTGACCGCAAAAACTGACAAACACTTTTAAACATTTTTATGAACGCCAATCCAAGCAGCAAAACCCGGAGTACACAACCTGAAATTCTGCTGTGTGCTCCGGGTTTTGCTTATTGAGAAGAAAAGGTGTGGTATAGTCTGACAAGCAACGGATTTGATGGTGCAAATCCGGCTTGACGGGTGGAATCCCTGTGCCCCCGTTTTTTCAGCCGCACGGCGGTTTTACGGGCGGGACGGAAACGTGCTGCTTACTCCATCCACGGGTCGATAACGACCTTCATGCTTTCGCGGGTC
>ERZ1026903.540-NODE-540-length-17158-cov-168.236391_pt1 | contig 17158 bp, 16 predicted proteins | sample MGYA00380180_ERZ1026903 | MGnify/ENA primary metagenome ERZ1026903 (study PRJEB33269, sample SAMEA4719816) | human gut metagenome | biome: human-associated habitat; feature: organic feature; material: feces | place: Cameroon | collected 2013-10 ... | reverse complement strand
TTTTCTTATCTTTAAGTTGATTTATACCCTGTCAACTTTTTCCAGGACAAGACAGTATTTTATCTATCAAGATTTTTCCTACCAAATCAAATAACCCCGAACCAAGAAGAAATCTTGGTTCGGGGTGTTTGGGAGGTGTGGCTTTCACCACACCCTTATTCATAGATGATGATCAATCATTTCTGATTACTCCTCTACGTCGTCCTCAGAATCCCAGATGCTAAAGCTAGGACGTGATGGTGCATGAGAAGGTCCATCTGACAGAGTATTGCTAATACCAATAGTCTTATCACTAGCTGCACAAAGTTGAGACTCCAACTCCATCTCCATTACATTAATTTCTGGCTGAATATACTTTTTCATTTCGTTTCTATTTATTGATGTTATTATAAATACTTATTATTGATGAATCATTACTTGATAACCACTTTCTTACCGTTGTGGATGTAAATGCCCTTAGCTGCCTTGCTAGTCTTCACACCCTGGAGTGTGTAGTAAGCGCCATCTGCCTTAGCAGCTGCATTCACCTCGTTGATGCCTGTTGTCTCGCCACCAAACTGGATTGAGTAGAATCTTGTAGCGCTAGCTGTTGGCAACACGAGATAAGCGTGACCCACGCTTACTGCAACGCCTTCCTTCAAAGGAGCGAATACTGCCTTGCCATCCTGCTCTACCAAAGCATAGATAGTAGAACCATCACCCTTTGTATCAGCAGTAGCTGCCTTCAAATCGTTATTTTCAACAGGTGCTGCCTCACCAGCAGATGCCTCGAAGGTATAAGAACCTTCCTCAGCGCCTACCAATACAGGAGTACCCTTAGCGATTACAGAACCTTCAGGAACCTCTGTCAATACCACAACGCTCTTAGCCTTATTCACCTTTGCGGTATAAACCTTTGCTTCAGCAGGAACTACAACATTGATGGTTGGAACATAGGTTGCGAACTTAATGGCTGATACGGCAACAGGCTCTGCGGTCTTCTGAACAAGCACATAGTCAAGACATCTACCATTTGCGGCATCTGACTTTGGAATTGAGATCTCTGTCTCGGCTTCCAGAACAAGTTCCTTGCTAACATCCTGGAATGAGCCAGTAAATGGAATTGTCCAAGGTTCTTTACCGCCATCATTTAATTTAAAATTCTGACTCTGATCTTGCTTTCCACCCCATAAGCCAACAGTCAACTTATATGTACCAGCTGGAAGTGTAGTAACAACTACAGGAGTCTCTGATGAATTATAAGCACCAGCAGCATTTGAACAGCGAACATCTGCATTCTGGTTGGTAGAAACAGTTAAGCCTTCTACCTCCTCTGCCTCTTTGAAATATGTAACGTTATTGATATTAGCCTTCTTATAAGAGACTGCCAGCTCCTGATTATCAGCAGACAACACAGCAGAAGCTTTATAATAAGCAGCAGAACTTCTTTCTGCCTCATACCATACACCATCCTTCTCTACATATCTGAGATAAGGAGAAGATACTGTTTCACCTTCAAAGTTCTGCCCCTTTGCAAATTCCTTAATCACAACATCATCAACTTTTCCAGTTACAGAATAGTTATAAGTTGCAGCCTCACGATATGTAAGAGTATATACAGAACCATCCTTAATGGTACCCTTTTCCTCAGAATCATTGCTTACATAAATATATTTCTTACCATCAACAAAGATATTATCTTCAGAAATTGTAGGATTTTTACCCTCTATACCTATGAAAGATTCTTCACCCAAGGCTACAGAGCCACAAACCTTTTTAATAACATAACTTGCTGGCACATCTGCCGAAATCTTGGATGTAATCGACATATTATCGATAGCATAAGCTCGACCTGCGTTCGTATTAGCAGAACCTGAATTTTCGATAGTAATACTAGCTAAATCCTTAGCTACATTATCACCTAATTTCGCTGAAAACTCTTCATTAAAAGCATCCTTTCCCTTAGTCTTAACAAAACTAACAGAAACAATACCATTACCACTAATCACCATTGTAACTTGTGGATTATACTCAGTGTTCTTATTATAAGTATTTTTATCTAAACCATCAGCACCTTTATTCAAATCATTTGTGCGAGTGCTCTGACATTTAAATACCTTGAAATTTGGAACACTTATTCCACCAACAGAAACATCAGTTATATTACAAGTATTATAGTCATAGCTATAACTAACAAGCTCTACACCAGCAGAGTTAGATACTGAAAATTTAGCTACTTTTCCTTTACCCAACCAACCATGAAAAGCAGTATAAGAAATCGTTACCTGCTCATTACTCTTAATCTCATAAGCCTGATTGCCATCAGCCTTAGAATCTGTATCAAATGTTGCAACGGCCTTAGAACAATCTCCATTATTATAGACACGAAGAATTTTTCCCAAAGCAGCAGTATGGTCAAAGTTTTCTCCTCCTTTGAAGATTCCTGTTCCATTCTCAAAGTCCTCTGTAACAGGAAGTGAGGTAATGATACCATTACCATTGTCCGCCCATACACCCATTGTACCCGCAACGAGTGCTGTACTAACGAGCATTGTCTTAAGTAAATTTTGTTTCATTTGTTTCTGGTTTAAAATGTTTATATTAATTGTTTACTCATTCTTTCTTTTGTTCTATTCCAGGTTTGTATTATAAGAATTCAATTTGTGCTATTACTAGGGTATAAACGATTAGAATACGAGATATCGTATCAATATGATGTATTTGATAATCTTTGTTTAGTAGATGCGACATCACGCCGCACGGTTTACCAATTGTTGCTTTTGGTTTACAATACTTAAATTGTTGAGTGCAAAAGTAACACTTTCTTTGATACGTTGTATCATTTTATATCAAATTTTAAGCTTTTTTCACTCTAAAAGTACGAAAAGTATCGGAAAAGGGGATAAAATGCCGAAAACATTTCGTATCTTTGCAGAAATTTTAAAAGGAAGCAATATGAAACTCAAAATACATTTCAGTCATAAGGAGGAACTCTGGAACTCCTGGTCGCACGCAGGAGGCATTCTGATGGGCGTTGTCGTGGGAGCCATCTTCCTGTATTGGTGCTTTACCATGCACAACGGATGGGCCACGGCAGGTATCATCCTCTACTTATTCGGTATGCTGATGTCTTACATCGCATCCACGGTTTATCACGCCATCTCTGCCTGGAGCAAATGGAAGGAGCGACTGCGAAAGTGGGACCACGCCGCCATCTACTGGCACATTGCGGGTTCTTACTCCCCTATCACCCTGATTGCGATGCGCGACCAAGGCTACTGGGGATGGAGCCTCTTCATCTTTATCTGGGCGTGCGCCATTGCCGGAACCATCATGAGCTTTGCCCGGCTCAAGGACCACAGCAACCTGGAAACCATCTGCTTTGTGGGCATGGGACTGTCGGTGCTCGTGGCTTTCAAGCCTCTGATAGATTCCGTATCAGCAGCCACGGTGGCTTGGATCATCGCCGAGGGCGTGTGCTACATCACGGGAGCCGTATTCTACAGCATCAACAAGAAGAAATACATGCATTCCGTGTTCCATTTCTTTGTTTTGGCAGGTAGCGTCTGCCACATCATCGCCGTTTGGGACATTCTGATGAAATACATTTAAGGAATACTCTTCACCCTTCCCTCGCAAATCCCGATAAACAGGGCGTTTCCCAGGGTGAAGAGTTCCCGAAACTCTTCACCACTCTTCACCTCTCTTCACCCATAAGGAAACATCTTTAAAAAATGATAATAGCATGAAGAATTATACAAAAAACGGGGGCATCTGAGATGATGGCCAAAAATGGCCCAGATTTATCTCTGGTCAAGAAGGAACAGGCTTAAAGACTTGGGTGAAGAGTGGTGAAGAGTGGTGAAGAGTTGAGCCTACTCTTCACCCTGGGAAACGCCCTGTTTATCGGGGTTTACGAGGAAAAGGTGAAGAGTGAAGAGTATTTCATGAATCCATTGTTTATTCAATTCTCGGAATCAAGAATCCCAGGTGATGGTCTTCTGCTCCTATCTCTTATGGCAGGTTTTACTATGCCGTATGGACAGCCAACTATCAGATATGGAGACAGTTGGCTGTTCTAGGTAAGACAGCGAACTGTTCCGGTTCCGCCAGTTAACTGTTCTATGTAAACAGTTAACTAGCCAGACCTTCCTATATCATTTCTAGTATCGCACCTCGTGCTTCAGCAATCCACCTATTGCCGTGCCAAGCGTAGAGTCATCCTCATCAAACACATTAAATAATCGTCTTAAAATACCATATACCCCAGCCAAGTAAAGCCAACACAAGAATGTTAACCAACAAAGAAATACGGGTTAAAAGAATCGGAACTTTACCTATAAAGTTACGCATCTTTTCGCTTCTTAATTCAATATCTTTTCTTTGTTTCTTTTCTGAACTAGCCATATTTACAACACTTAATTTCCTAATTCCAATTGATTTTTCACTAAATTATAATAAACACCCCGCATAGCGGTCAAGGTTTTATGATTACCCACTTCTACCACAGAGCCATGATCCAATACAATAATCTGATCAGCATTTTTAACTGTACTTAAACGATGCGCTACTACCACAACCGTTTTACCTTGGTAGAACCTATCCAAATTTTCTACTATCTTTCGCTCGTTATTGGCATCCAAAGCATTAGTAGCCTCATCCAAAAAGATATAATCGGGATTTCGGTATACAGCTCTCGCTATTAAAATACGCTGCTTCTGCCCTTGACTTAATCCTACTCCGCCTTTTCCCACCAACGTATTGTAGTGTAAAGGCAATTTAGCTATAAACCCATCGGCACATGCTATTTTCGCTGCCCATAACAATCGGTCTTTGTCTATACTATTGTCATCAGCAGCAATATTACGCGCAATCGTATCAGAAAACACAACTCCATCCTGCATAACAACACCACACTGACGTCGCCACCACTTTTTATTAATAGCTTCAATATCAACACCCCCGATTTTCAGTTTACCTCGCAATGGTTCATAATACCCTAGCATCATTTTAGTTAAAGTAGTTTTTCCACTTCCAGAAGCTCCAACAATAGCAGTTATCTTACCTTTAGGAATATGAATATTCACATTATCTATAGTATATTCCTCAGCATATTCATCATATTTGAATACCAAATCATTCATTTCAATTCCTTTTTGCGGCTCATCCAAAGCGACCTTCAAACCTGGTTTCCCATCCTCTGTTTTCTTACGATGAATCTCATTGATGCGCTCCAAGCTAATCTTGACATCCTGAATGGAATAAAAGAATTGCATCAATTGCTCTAAAGGATAATTAAGCTGACCTATGATATACTGTACCGCAAGCATCATACCTAAGGTCATCTGTCCATCTATTACTGCTGCGGCAGCAACTACTGTAATAATTATATTTTTAATCTCATTTATAAAAATACTACCAGCCTCTTGTATTTGCTGGAGTTTCTGCATCTTCAACTCCACTTTGAACAATTCGGCCTGAACATCTTCCCAGTCCCAGCGACGTCGCTGCTCGCAATCCTGCAATTTGATTTCATGTATAGATGTTATGAACTCATACGTTTTATTGTTGTTTTCAGACTGCGCCTCAAAAAGTTCACAATCCAATATTTTTCTTGACTTCAAAAATAGAGCCATCCAACCACCATATAACGAACTGCCAACAATAAATATAGTAAATATCAATTTGTTATAAAATAACAAGACTATACTAAAAACTATAAAAGTCAACATTGCAAAAGAAACATTCAACACCTTCTGGGTTAAGAACGTATTCACCCTCTGATGATCATTCATTCTTTGCAGTAAGTCACCCATCAATTTTGTATCAAGGAATGACATCGGCAACTTCAATAATTTAATAAAGAAGTCGCTGACCATAGAAACATTAATACGAAGATTGACATGAAGTAACATCCATCTTCTTAAGAAATCAATGATCGTTCGACTTACAGTCAACACCAATTGCCCCAAGAGAATCAGCCAAACAATTTTCAAATCATTATGCTTAATTCCAACATCAACTATAGATTGAGTCAAAAATGGAAGAACCAATTGAATAAGACACCCGACCATTAAGCCCAACAATACCTGTAAAAAATAAGAACGGTATTTCTTAATATACCCCCATAAGAAGCCAAAAGACCGGCGTTCCCCAATTTGATCCTCCCCATTCATCTTGTAAGAAAAGAACTTCTGAGTTGGTTCTAAGAACATGACAATTCCTTTATCAATCCCTTGCGAACAAGTACTAGTCCAATGCTGAGCAAACTCCTGTTGATTATAAGTCACCAATCCCTTTCCAGGATCTGCAACATAAAACTTTCGAGAACCTTTTACTTTATACAAAACGACAAAATGGCACTGATCCCAATGCAACAAGCACGGCAATGGACCTTTAATTAAATCAGAAATTGCGACCTTTGCACAAAGTGCGTGGAAACCAATTTCGGTAGCAGCACCATTTAGTCCAAGCATAGAAACCCCTTGTGTCGTAGCCGAACAAATCTTTGACAGAGAATCAATCGAATAATCCCTGCCAAAGTACTTACATATCATTTGCAAACAAGCAACACCGCATTGCATGCTGTCGTGTTGGAAAGTTATTGGAAATTTCATTATCTTATATTATTTAAAATGTCCCTTTATCTGTGTCAACATTTTGAATTTTCTTCTTAATGTTTATCTTTTTTCCTGTGGAGAAATTCCAGCTAAAACCTATTGTCACCATAGATTTATTATCTAAAATCTTTGAATTACAAGAGTTCTGCAAAACTTTATTTGGCAAAGTTTCTGTATGGTATTTAGAAACCGAGAACAGCCAATAGCATCCCATAGTCAAGCGGAAGTCCTTGTGCTGCCAATACATTTGAAAGTTATTGGCATTTTCATCTTGTAAAAGACAAGAACCATCATTTTGTCGAGAAACCACACTCCCTTGATAAGATGCACCAAAATCTCCTTTTCTCACATCTATTGAATAATATAATGGTGCATACAATCGTTTATATTTCCCGATAAAAGAACTGTTTGACTTCTGTTCAACTATCATACCATATAATTTAAAATTCAGCAACTCATTCTTAAAGGGCTTGATATTTAACAAATACATACCACCATACTGCAACATGCTTTTAGCATTTTCTAATGTAGAGATTACATATTGCTTACTATTCTTTGTTTCCAGTCTATAGCTTGTATAAATGGGGGCTTTCTCGTATGAACAAATGCCACCTAATCGCATTTTCAACCACCCAGAATCCAAACCATACGCCACATTTGCCATATAATTATTGCCACTGTGCAAATAAGGGTTTCCACAACGCAACAGTTCACGGGTTATGAGCACAACATTGTCACTCAATTGTGATATGGTAGGAATAATTGGTGTAGATGTTAACTGAAACTGAACATTCTGGCGCTCAGTTACATTACAAGCCAATACTATCTTCGGCGTAAATAGCCATTTGGAGAATCTCGTATCATCATTATAAGTTCTGACAAAAGTCTCACCAATACTAATCTTATACAACAGTTTCTTCCAAGAATTACTATACTCTGCATACAAATAATGGTTATCATTACCTGAATGATACTTGTATTCGTTGGCTCCTGAGAAAATATTGGATATCGTAGAAAGAGAAGATGCCAAAGTTGCTTTATATCCTATAGATATTGTACTTAAACCTTTCTTCTTTGTATAAGCAACTTCACCTATCAAAGACTTCTTGCGATTTCTAAGTTTCATATCATCATTCATCAAACACTCTTCATTTTCTGACGACATTTCATATTTTTCCCTTTTCTGCTCATTATAATAATAAGTACCGGTCAAATCCATCGCTATTTCTTGCTCATGAGGCAGATTCTTGGAAAAATAAACATCTAAAGAAGGATTAAATGTTCTTATATGACTATCTTCTTTACCATTTTCTTCCCTATAGTCTTGACCATCAAGAGAAAGAATCTGACTGTTGGCTTGCTTGAAATTAGTTTCAAACTTAGGAGAAAAAGCAATTTGAAAGGTATGAGCCCCTGAAATATTTTGCGAAAACTTCATATTGACATCATGAGTCGTATATCCAAATTTATCTCTCGAATCATATAGATGAACGTATTCCGTATCTTCTATTTTGTAGCGATATTCATCCGTAGTTAGACGTTTCTTATAGTCACGATAACGCAAAGAATAATCCAAAGAAAACTGATGATTGCCAACAACTCGTTTAATATAAACATCATCATTTCCAAAGCCAGTTGCAAATGCATGATCTGCCTCAAAGCCACCATTCCATCCCGTATCCAATCTCCTAGTAACCACATTGACAACAGTTCCTGCTGCTGCATAACGAGCTGGAGGGATATTATAGTATTCCACCTTCAAAACCTTATCTGCAGGAATCATCTTTAAGTCATTATCCATGGCTTTTATTCCATTTAGGAGTATCTGCACAGAACCGCCACTTATTCTTTTAATTTTTTTGCTCACCATATCTACAGATAAGTCCTCTACAGTTCCCAACAGATCACTTGACTGACGAGCATTTTTAATTTGTTCCTTGGAAAACGTGTAAACAGTCTTATCTATATAATTCATCTTTCGAGAACCCTTTATCACCACATCACTCAAGTTAAAAGAGGTCTCCTCTATCACAAAATCTTTAGTGATGACATTTCCTGTTGACGGCATGCGCAATCGGATTATTTCTGCTTTTGATAGGAAACCAACGGCAGACGCAACTACCCGATACCTTCCTGCCACCATGGCAGGAAGAGTATATCTGCCTTCCATATCAGAAACACAGCCACACAAAAACTTAGTTGAATCGACAGAAGAATAAACAGCCACATTGACGAATGGCTGCATCTTTCCCGCAGAATCAGTAATCTTACCCTGTAAAACAACTTGAGCATCAACAGGAACAAGACAAATCATATAAAGTAATAAAGTTATAAACAATCTCATTTTCATCCTAAAAGATAGTTTTGAATTTCAACATATTGTAAATCTTAAAAAATCAACCCATTTTCCTTAAGAGTGTAATCAGGAGCTTTACAAATCTGCCCTACAGAAAGATGAATATTAACCACAGCACCATAGTTTCCCCCCTCAGGCAGTTTATAGTACTCTAATTCTACTATCATATCTAAAGGAATGACTTTCAATTGAGTATAGATGCCAGGAGTAACATACGCCCCATTCAAGAAAAAGCAAACACTTTCACCCGTACTAGAGTCAACCCAATCATTGCCATCTTTTTTAATTCCAGGAAGCATTTCCAAGGCATCAACAACATATTTTGCATTGCCTTTCTTCTTTAATTCTGCCAAAGGATAAACTATCTTTTTAATCATTGGAGTCAAAGCTTCATTACTTTTTTCCATTTTCACATTGACAGTAGCATTACCACTAAAAGGCTTACCATCCATGTATTCAGGAATCTCCTTCAAATTAAACTCCTTAGTCTTATATCCGAAAGCACTGACCACATAATGATATTGCTTCTTATAATTATATGGCTTCAAATAATAATTACCCTGCATACCACTTACTGAGAAATATTCCATTTTATCTGTATCCGTCAAATCATAAACACAGATTGTAGCAAAAGGTATCATCACCTGCTTACCTTCCACCTCAGTATATACATTTCCACTTACCCAAATTTCAGATTGCGCTTTCAACATAATGCTAACCAGCAGCATTACCAAAATCATCATGCTCTTTTTCATATCTCTTTAAAATCATTTTTTGTTTTACATTAAAAAGAACAACATCCTCCATTGTCATTCCTTTATCGAAAGGGAATGGACAAGATATATCATCAGGATTTGTATGTTCTAATAATTTCTGAGAACAAATACCAGGACAACATGGAAGCAATTTGCAAGCCTGGCATTTAGCCGGAAACTTTAGCGCCAACCGCGTTTCTAACCGCTGAGTATCCCAAACTATCAAACCAGACTCTGCCAAATATCCATAATGATATTCCTCTCTAAAATCTCTTGCTGTACATTTGAATATCTTACCATCATAATTAATTATTGCCTGATTGTAATTATCTGCCTCGCAACTACAATAAGTATGAGTAAAGACCATTGAACTTAACATGAAACCTGCCTGATTAATCTTATTTATTGCATTCCACAAACTTTCAAGACCAATCTTCCCTTCATCAGTTTGCCAAACTTGCTGAAGACAAAAAAACGTCCTACGTCTATCCATAAAATCCAAATCTGCAAGCAACGTGTTTATTTTTTCCAAGACAAGGTCATCATAATTAACTCTTAACGTAAAATAGAAATCCGAATTTGCTCCATTCAACAACTTTAGACCATCTATAATACTCTGATAACTACTCTTCCCCATAAAAGTCTTTTTATATGTACGAATAGAATCATGCATTTTTTTATCTCCATCTATCGTCACCTGAAAACGAACATTAAATAGACTAAACAATTCTATATACTTTTTCGAAACAAGAGTACCATTAGTCACAACAAAGAGTTTTATTTTAAACCCCCTGCTCTTAGCAAGCTTCCTTACACCTTCAAGTAAAAGTTTCGTTGCTCTATAATTCATCAAAGGTTCACCACCAAACAATGTGAGTTCTAAAACCTCAAACGAAGAAACCATAGATTTTAAATCCAAATGCTTTAATATTCTAGTAATCATCCTATCATCAATATAAGACTTTGTTGAATGATTTTCATAACAATACCAACATTTCAAATTGCAATCCAATGTCATATTTATTACTAACTTGTACATTCTTTCCGAATATTTCCTTTGGATTCGTAAAGTTTTAACCTTTTCAACTTCAGCATCCTCATCATCAACCAAGAATCCACTACAAGTTAAAAAGTCAACAATCTCACTTGTAATATCACCAATTTCTTTTATGTATCCATCAAGCATATTCTGCTTAATAAGACAACCGGTAAATGTATTATAAACAAAATCAGTTTTTTCTATCGTTATTGGAATATTATAAAAACTCTCTTTCATATCTAACATAATATAAAAAGGGATAGGGGAAAGCCCCCTATCGAATTTGTTACTATTACGCTTGTTACTTACAACCGCAATTGCCATTAATATTAATACCGCCTTCCAGCAAGATTTTCAAAATCTCTAAAGCGACACTTCCCTTACCTCCACCATTAATAGCGGCCAACTCACTCTCTGAAGACAACACTTCAATCTCAAACTCATTAAACTTTACCAAATTTTTCTTTTTCATTTTTCCTAATTTAAAAATTGTTACTAACTTTCTAATCACATTCCACAAAAGAATTTAATATTTAATTCTTTAGCCAGAATTCTAATAATTATATAACCGGTCAAAATTACTTATTATACAGTGATTAAAGGAAGATCATTTCATCTTCATCACCTACCTCATCACCATCAGGAATGTAAATTTTTGTTCCATTCCCTAATATCACCCAATAGCCTCCTCCATAGACCTGTGACATTTCATCTTTTGTTAATATTTCTATTTTCATATTTCTGTTATTTTTGTTTACGGCTGCAAAGGTACAGACTTTTCTGCATATCATTTCTAACGAAAAACTAATGTTTTTCTAATATTTTGCCTGCATTTTTATTAGAACATACTACACATTATTATATTTAAATAAAAAAACAAGCATTAATCATTTGCTGTTTCCTTTTTTTTAGTTACCTTTGCACGAAAAAGCATTCATATGAAGAAAGTACATATCATTTCGCTAATTGCTATCATTACAATTACTTGCCTGCAAGGATTTAATATATTCTTGCAATACAAGAACTATGCATTCGAGGAAATGGATAAGATAAATGAAACCTTATACAGCTCCATAGACGAAGAACTTAATTTAAGAAACAGAAAAGCTATTCAACCCGATAAGCTGGGAGAACAACATTTCATATACAAAGAATGTGAACCAAATGAAAGAAAGATACCAAAGGGAGATAAAGAAATCGACCTGAGAGTTTTTGATGCCAAAGAATTAAAAAGAAAAGGATTGATTCGCTCTTCTACAGACATTCTCAATCTCACAATGCAAGACCATAATCTGGAAAAAGGAAATGATATCAACCTTTCCACATTAGATACTGTATTTACAAAGAATCTGAAGACAAAATACAAGCATATCATATATTTACTTGACAATAAGAAAAAGTATATTAAGTTTGCAGGATGCAAGGAAGAAGACATTAGTAATTGGCACATATCTAATGACGTGGCTGTCAATCTTGCTAAGCCACGTTTTATACGAGTTGCTGTCCTCATCACTCCTTCACAATTCATCATACAATCTTTTTGGACTTTAGTCTTATCTGTCCTTTTCGTTATAATAACAGCTATTTGCATTGGCTATCAACTGCGTGAGATCAAAAAACGTGATGAACTGCTAAAGAGCAGAGCATTAACCGTAAACAGCATTATCCACGATTTAAAGTCTCCAATCAATAGCATCATTGCACTTATGGGAGTCATCAAACTCAAAATCATGGATGAGCCAACTAAAAGACTAACAGGACAAATAATCAACAAGTCCAAACTGCTCGTAAACGACATAGAGACTATCCTTTCTACAGCTAGTGATAGAAGAAGGATCATCTTAAATCCCGAAAAGGTTGATGTTGTTGAGTTGGCAAATCAAGCTAAGTCTGATATTGACATTATCTACAAGGATAAAGAGCATACTATTACCATCAATAACAACGATGTTAAAGGCGACTCTATCATCAACGCAGACAAAATGTACCTGCTCAACGTTATCAGAAACCTCATGGAGAATGCTGTTAAATATGCAGACAAAGGCGTTATTGTTAATGTTTCCATCAAAAGAGACAACAATGAACTACAGGTTTGCATAGCAGACAACGGATGGGGCATCAGCAAGAAAGATCAAAAACTGATATTCAAGCAGTTCTATCGAGTACCACATGAGCATGGTCCTAGGGGACATGGCATCGGATTGGCACTTGTAAAATATGTAGTAGAATCACATGGAGGCCATATTTTAGTTAAAAGCGAAGTAGGCAAAGGCTGCAAATTTATCTTTAATATTCCCTCAAATTAAAAACATAATAAAAAAACATCATGGACAAGATAAAAGTTCTCATCGTTGACGACGATGCTATGTTAGGCGCAACTCTTACACTAGGGCTGGATGCACTGGGCATGCAACCTATCTATCAAACATCCTTGGCTGGTCTGCAGTCTGCCATACAATCAGCATCCCCTAACATCATATTGCTTGATGTAGAAATCGGAGAAGACAATGGTATCGACCAAATGCAACAGCTTAAACTATATGCACCCAACATACCTGTTATTTTCATGTCATCACATATAGACGCAGGATATTTGACTAGAGCCATTGGGGAGGGAGCTGTCAACTTTCTTAAAAAGCCCTTTGAGATAGAAGAACTTGCAGCCTATATTCTGCGGTTTGCCAACATTGAAAATAAAAAAGATGCAGCATCCATCGTATCCATAGGAACACATTCACTCAATATCAAGACAAGGGAGCTTTCCTTAAATGATAAAACAGAATACAGACTGACAACGAAACAATTTCAAGTCATTGTTTTCCTCTTGGAACATCAAGGCGAAACGGTCTCCCGACAAGAATTGAAGCACGAACTTTGGCCAGACGGCAATGACTCCGACGCCAGTCTCGACAACTACATCTCGCAACTGCGCAAGATATTTGTTGCAGATAAAGACATCAATATCATAACCATCCCTAAAATGGGCTTCAAACTCGAACTCTCTTAAAGCATTAAGGCATCGAAAAGTGAAGGCTTTTCGATGCCTTTGTTTTTTAGAAAAACATCTTTTTCTCTTATGAACGATGCCTTTGCTTTTATAATAAGGTGATAATGTTAACATTACGTTAAAGTAAGAAAATAATTGCCCAAAAGTTTGGTACTTATCTCAGAAAAGCATACCTTTGCAGTGTTCTATTGAAGTAGTACACTAAAACATTAAAGATTATGATACAGATTAAAGACATTGATTTCAGATACCCAGGTAGCAAGCACCTTGTATTTAGAGATTTCTCTTTGGAACTCAAGGAGAACAACATTTATGGCTTGCTCGGTAAGAACGGTACAGGCAAGAGCACCCTGCTCTACCTCATCAGCGGATTGCTCCGCCAGCAACAAGGTACCGTTCTCGTGGATGGCATTTCGGCACAAGATCGCAAAGCCGAGATGCTGAAGGACATCTTCATGGTGCCCGAAGAGTTTGAACTGCCCAACGTTTCCCTCGCCACCTACGTGAAGATGAACCAGGGGTTCTATCCTAACTTCTCGCAGGAAGTGCTGGACCGTTGCCTCAAGGATTTTGATTTACCACTCTCTCTCAAGTTGAACGAACTCTCGATGGGACAGAAGAAGAAGGTATTCATGAGTTTCGCACTCGCCACGGGTACCCGCTTTCTTCTGATGGACGAGCCAACCAATGGTCTCGACATCCCATCGAAGAGCCAGTTCCGTAAGGTCATCGCCAACAACATGACGGAAGACCGCACCCTCATCATCTCTACTCATCAGGTGCACGATGTAGAGTCGTTGCTCGACCACATCATCATCATGAACCAGAGCCAGCTTCTGCTCGACGCTTCGGTTTCAGACATCTGCGAGAAATACACCTTCGAGTACCGCAACCCACAGGAAATGGACGACACCGTGCTCTACGCCGAGCCAACCCTGCAGGGCAATGCCGCCATCTGCAAGCGACAGGAGGGTGAGCAGGAAACACAGATGAACCTGGAATTGCTGTTCAATGCAGTAATTGGCGGAAAATTAGGAAAAATATAACATCATCTTTAAATAACGACGATTATGAACAAGACTTTTGATTTACATAGATTCGGAATGGTGCTGCGTTGGGATTTGCTTACCAACTGGAAGAGCTATTTCTACAGTATTGCAGGATTGGCTATCGGTATCATCATGCTTTCCATTTCCATGCTTTATAACTTTCCTCATAGCCATTACATTGTAGAAGGAGGAGATTTGAGTAATTACTACGAAGGTAGTATGACAGGATTCCTTGTCGCTATTTTCATATTGTTTTTCTTCATATCTGCCTGCAACATCTTCAGCAATATGAAGACCAAGCTGCAACGTGAGAGTTTTATGATGTTGCCAGCCAACAATCTGGAGAAATATGCGGCACGTTTCCTGATGGCGAGTGTAGGCAGTATCCTCATGATGCTGATTGCAACCCTTATAGCCGACTTCGTGCAGTTTGTATTGAGCTTCTTCATGACTCCCGGTTACCATGCAAGCATCATCGGAAGTGCTCTAAGTCAAATATACAAAGCCGCAACCTATACCGACAACAACCCTAAGTGTATCTTTGCGTGGAACCCTATCAGTATCTTAGCATGGCAATGTAAAATAGATGCAGCCCTGCTTGGATGGAGCTTTCTCATCATGATTTACTCCTTCACTCTGCTAGGCGGCACCTTCTTCCGCAAACAGCCTATCATCCTGACAGCCGTATCAGGTATTATCATTTTCATGATTATAGGTTATTGCGGCAACAAGCTCGAGGAATGGGGAGTTTTCGGAGTCCACTATCATGAGAATTATTACAGTCAGGCACCCACGCTCAGCATGATGACAATCTTCTGGTCGGTCGTATTCCTTGCTTTGGCAGCCGGCAGCCTCTGGGCATCCTATAAGCTCTTCACCCGAATGCAGGTTATCTGCAACAAGTGGATTAACATCTAGGGAATTAAAATTTGAAGATTATGATTTTCAGTAATGATAAAGCAATATACGTACAGATAGCCGAGCGATTGAGCGATGAGATTCTGGCGGGCAAGTACAAGGAAGACGAGCGAATACCGAGCGTCAGGGAATACGCCGTACTGCTGGAGGTGAACGCCAACACAACCGTGAAGGCATACGACCTGCTTGCCACCGACGAGATTATCTACAACAAGCGAGGCTTGGGCTACTTTGTTTCTGCAGGAGCCAAGAAGCAGATTAAGAAGACCCGCAAAAAGGAGTTTATGAAAGAAAGACTCCCGGAACTCGCCCGACAGATGCAGCTTCTCGACATCTCCATCGAAGAAGTGATGGAGGAGCTGGAGAAGAATCTCAAGAAAGTGAAGATATAAAGAAGAATCTCAAAAAGATAAGGATATGATGACACTATTCATTCTCAAAAGCATATTTTTAACTGCTATCTTTGCCTTATATATAATAAGGTATATGTAATCACGTTTAAAAAAACAAGTACGCTTGCAACTTTCAGAAGGTTGCAAGCGTCTAACGTTTAAAATTCATATCAATAAACAAGCGTATTATATGTCATTAATTCATCTAAAAGACGTCAACAAGACCTATCAGGGTGCTCAGCCACTCCATGTGCTGAAGGGCATCGACCTCGACATCGAACGTGGCGAGTTCGTCAGCATCATGGGTGCTTCCGGCTCGGGAAAATCCACCTTATTAAATATATTGGGTATTCTCGACAACTACGATACGGGCGAATACCGACTCAATGATGTGCTCATCAAAGACCTCTCGGAAACCCGTGCTGCCGAATACCGCAACAAGATGATAGGCTTCATCTTCCAGTCGTTCAACCTCATCTCGTTCAAGACGGCGGTGGAAAACGTGGAGCTTCCACTCTTCTACCAGGGCGTGAGCCGCAAGAAGCGCCACGAACTGGCGATGGAATATCTCGAAAAACTGGGCTTGAAGCAATGGGCCAACCATTATCCTAACGAGATGTCGGGAGGACAGAAGCAGCGTGTAGCCATCGCCCGTGCCCTCATCACCAAACCCGAAATCATCCTTGCCGATGAGCCTACCGGAGCCCTCGACTCCAAAACGAGCGTGGAAGTGATGGACCTGCTGAAGGAACTGCACCAGAAAGAGGGAATGACCATCGTGGTGGTAACCCACGAAAGCGGTGTAGCCAACGAGACCGATAAGGTTATCCATATCAAGGACGGACTCATCGGAAGCATCGAAGACAACAGAGACCATCATCTCGTATCGAAAGACTACGTGAAGTAAGAAGTTTATAGTTAATAGGGCAGAACTGCTGATGGCGTCAGCCCTCTATAAACTATCAACTATTAATTATCAACTAAAAATAATGAGAGAATTAATCAAAGAAATATGGAGCACGTCGAAGCGCAACAAGCTCCGC
>ERZ1026903.537-NODE-537-length-17191-cov-23.638130_pt1 | contig 17191 bp, 18 predicted proteins | sample MGYA00380180_ERZ1026903 | MGnify/ENA primary metagenome ERZ1026903 (study PRJEB33269, sample SAMEA4719816) | human gut metagenome | biome: human-associated habitat; feature: organic feature; material: feces | place: Cameroon | collected 2013-10 ... | reverse complement strand
AATATCCGCTTTATTCACAGGACGGCAAGAAGAAGGATGCCATTTGCCAATGCGTATTCTTCCTTGGCAATCTCCGCTGGTATGTTTTGGAGGGTCAGCCCGAAGGCGATGACTACACATTGTTTGCTATTGTCGTTGGCTTTGCCGAAACAGAATATGGATATGCGTCCATCAAGGAAATGGAAAGTGTTAATTTAGAGGTTGCACCCAATCTCCCTAAAATACCAATCATGCAGGATATGACCTTCACGCCTTGCTCTATTGAGAATATCCCAGACGAGAAACTGCAGTCGTTCTTGTCTAACATGTATGATAGAGAGGAAATATAAATAGAACATCAGCCGTTGACTCCATGTTTACGGCTGACTAAAAAAAATGCACTATGACAATAGAACAATATCTCCACCGCCTATGTCAAAACATTCTCCGTGAGCGTTTCAACTGGCGCAAATACCTCTCCACCCAAAGCTATTTCGGCAGAGACCTTTGCGTCACTCCACTTCATGCGTCATATGGACTAATAGGCTACACCATACATTTTCCTTATTCTCGTGACCCGATGCCCGAAATCGCATACGATTGGGAGATGAACGACCTTACCATCGATGAGGAAGATTGGCAGAAATGGCTATCACCTGATGAAGATGATGACGAGGAAAAATAAAACTCCTAAAATGAAAAATCCAAGATGCCTACACAATAATGTGCGCATCCTGGATTTTTTTGTTTGCCGGTTTGGCTATCTTCGGAATGCAGACCTTGCAACCTTTTCCTCTTCTATCTTTTCATCGCTTCCTGATGATACAGATAGCTCCACTTCCTTTTCTTCTTTGTCTTTTCCCGAAACCGAAGCTGCAACATTCTCACTCTGCTGCTCTTTCATTTCCAATGCCACTTCATCTATTCTCTGTGAGAGAATGGACGTTGCCTTTTTCACATCCATCAAGGTGGTCTTGATGAAACTTGGCGACTCTTTCAGACTACCAAGCCATGATTTCAGATAGGTGGCACTGTCTTCCTTCAAATTCTTGGTCATACCGTATTTCTGGCATACCAGCGCACTGCCCAACTCTGCCACCAGTTCCTCCCTTGCATATTCATCTGAGCCAAAGCCCGATTGCGGTTTGAGACGGTTCAACTGATCTTCCGCTCCTGTCGAGTGAACCATCTCATGGAACGCTGTTCCATACCACGACTCACCGTCTTTAAACTGTGCCTTCTCAGGAATGGTTATCTGGTTGCGGGAAATGGAATAGAAAGCATTGTCCTGGTGTTCGATGTTGATAGGACAAATCCACTTCTGTTCCTTGAACATCTTATCTACGGCAGGAAACGAGTACATGTCACCTTCCTGTACCAATGCTTTCTCTGGTTTGTTTTCGGCTTCCAACTTGGCATACAGTTCGGGTCTTGCCTCCTTCAAATTGGTCTGTGCCACATTGAAGACTTGGTACACGTTCAACTTCGGATAAACATTATACTCCTTCTGCTCCTCAGCACTCATTCGCTTGTAATCATCATAGGGTATCTTTTCTTTTGTCTCCTTGTGTACAATGGTGAAACTAGTCAGCATCACGGGAAAGCTCTTCTCTCCCTTGTTGATGCAGACCTTAGGCAACGGCACACCATTAGCATCCGTCATCTGCTTTTTGTTACCTTGCTTGTCGGTCAGATAGTTCAAACCCACTGCACGGTTAAAGGTGCAAAACACTGGTAGCTCATAGCCTTTCTTCTCACACAACATGGTGAGCAGCAAGGCATTCATTCCGTTATACTCCCTGCCAGACAGGTTCTTCGGCCAGCTCAATGTGCCTTCCGTAAACCAAGGCTTTTGCCATCCGTCTTTGCTTCCCAACGACTCGATCTTCTCAATCATCATGTTTGCGAAGGTGTCCAAGGCTCTGTCCTCAGCACTCTTTCCGTCGCCATTATTCTGTGGACTCTTATTATAATATGCCATAGTCGCTAACTATTTGGTTGATATGGTTTCTTTTCCCACTGGCTCAACTCCGCCACCTTGCAGCCCAGGTTGAGTCTTTCGTTATACAACGAGATTTCCAGCTCGCCCTTTGCCTCGATGGTGGCCTTCGGCTGCAGCCATTCTTCCTTTTCTTCCACAAAGCGGACGAAGCGTACCCATGTAAACGCAAATTCTTCACCAATCTTCTCTGCACTGAAAGCCGAAAACATCAGGAAAGTCTTTCCATTCTTGTCCTTCTTCATATCAATGTCCTTACCGACTTTGCCCTTGAACTCCATATCTCCCACGATGCCATCCTTGCTTTCTGCAGCAGGCTGGCTCACTTCGACTCCTTTCAAGTTGAAATACAGGTTGTCGTCTTTCTTCTTGAAGGTAAGCACACCTTTCACATCGATGCGATTCCCCACAACGATAGCTTCGGCACAATCTCCATCCATAATGCAGCTTACCATTACCGTCTTGTTGATACCTTTCTTGGCTGGAATCACCACATCTACGGAATATGTAGTAAATGGCATTCCGTCCTTTCCATTGCGAACCACAGCAGCCTTGCTGACGGTTCCGCACACACTTACGTTACATTTAATCATAACTCAAATACTTTTTAATTCTTTTTCAATCGACCAAGATGTGGAATTTCCAAGTATTTCCAATTACAATCAATCCAGTCACAGCATTTCTTCCCCTGATTGCATATCAGTCATCCATCATGGGTGCTCTGGTGATTTCCCGAAATAACCAGATGCCCACCATGACATTGAACCCGATATATCCGACAGCAGCATATACACCGCCCAACAGAAAGGCTCCGTATGCAACTGCCGTAAACAGCGACAGCCCCATCAATAGTAGAACTGCCACTGCACACCATCTTTTCATTCTTTCCTTCATGTTATTATTTTCTTTGTATTGATTGGCTCTGACCTTCCTGCTGTTCCATCACCTGCTCATAATTTTGCGATGCCTGTTGCGTCAGTACGATGGTACTTACCATTCCTGCTATGCGCATTTTCTTTGCTTCATTGCTCAGATTGGTGTTACCCAACACCTGCGATAATCTGCTAAACTCGGCATTGGTCAGTTCTCTTGCCACCTTGGTCGTGCCGTTATCTGCTTGCAACACGGCCTTTCCATTTTCTCCAACACTCAGCACGCATTCTTTCATGGTCGGCAACAATGGTTTCAAATCCACCTGTCTCTTGCTCACAGCCTCTGAGATTTGCGCTTTCTGTTCTTCTTCGCTCTTGTTATCTATCTGTACGGCGAGGGCAAGCAGACTGCCATACATCGTCGTTACCATTCTCATGATGGGGTCTGCGTTCGACAGTCCTGTGCTTGCATCTTCTGATGACAACAGCTTCTTCATCCAATCATCAGGCGACAGACTTGTATCTACCCCCGAACTGTTGTCTCTATACTTTGTCAACAGGTCATGGCCATTGTACAATGCCTGCTGCTTCAGATTACCTTTTTGTGCAATATCTGCCAAATATGATGCAGGATCCACGTCTCTTACTTTGCCATCTGCCGATATGTTCTTTACTCCAAAATGCAGATGCTCGCCAGTAGTGCGTGTGCCGGTATTGCCAGACACACCCAACTTCTGCCCGGCTTTCACATCATCACCTGCCTTTACAGAAATGCTTGCCAGATGCATATAGGTGGTTTGCACCTTGCTTCCGTCCGTTCTTGCATATTCCACCGTCACCGACTTGCCACCTCCTGTGTTGGTGTTATGGTTCACAGCCACCACCTTACCACCGTTCTCGGTTGTTAGCACATCATCATGTTTGGCTCTGATGTCAATACCCTTGTGCATCTGCTGCTTGCTTTTGTCCTTAGGGTCTTGACGCATACCGAAAGGCGAGGTGATAAACAGAAAATCATCTCTTTTCACCGGAAACGAATATTGACCATTTGGCTTTTGCGATGCCGTCTGCTTGTCAGAAGATGAAGTCGATGCTCTTTCTAAACTCTTAGTGTCTTCTGATGATACCGAAACTGATGCCGTACTCCTTGCATTTTGCTCTACACCGAACTTCTTACCTTCAGTTCTCATCTCCTTCATCACCTGCTGGTCATACTTCTGCAGCCCATTTGCCTCTATGATTTTTTGCAGACTTGCTGCATACCCTCCATTGGTCGCATAACCGCCACGTTCAATGCCTTTTGTCCATCCCTTATAGTCATCTGGAGATAGCTTGAAGCATTGACTGTATCTACTGCTGTTCTTCAATATCTTGGAATGATGCTCATACGAGTCACCCACCGTGGCATACTTACAGAACTTCTCGTTGGGTTTGTCATCGGTATATACCAGATAGTCGCCACCATTCTTCAACCAACTGCCCGATGCCTTCACTCCAAAGTGATTGTTGCCCAACTGCGACAACTCGCTTTGTCCGTTACTGCTTTCTAATATGCCTTGCGCCAAGGTGACGGAGGCAGGAATACCATATCGTTTCATCTGCTCCATCGCCTCGGCAGCATATTTCTCTGCGTATTGCTGATTCTTGCTCATGTCTTTATCTCATCATTATTATCGTTTCATACCGCTAGAACGCTGCTGTTCCTCAGTATTTTGCTCCTGTTGCTTCTGCTTGGGTGCCTCCAACTGGTCACAGATAGCTACTCGTTCTCCTGCTCGGATAAGTTTGGGCAGATAGGTGTCCAAGGCATGATGTGGAAAGCCAGCCATGTAGATACCAGCTTGGGTGTTTCTCTTTGTCAATGTAATCCCCAACACTTCCGCTCCTCGCTTGGCATCCTGTTCATACATCTCATAAAAATCACCTACACGAAACAGCAACAAAGCATCTGGATGCTTGGCTTTCAGCTCCTTCCATTGCTTCATGATGGGAGAGTCCTTGGTCTCTTCCTTCTTTTCCACAGTAGTGTTATTATCTCTTTGAACAGTCGCCTCATTTTCTTCCCTAATATCTTTCTTTTCCTCAGAGGAAGCTTGCTTGTTCTCTTCCTCATGATATTCTCGATGCTCTTCCTCATGCTTGTCGGTGGAGACTTGCGTTTCTTGCTTCACCTTGGTTTCCTCTCCTTGCTTTTCTGATGCAGTCTGCTCCTGCACCTGTCCTTTCTGCAGGATGTCAGCAAACAAGGTTGCAGCAAGATGTTTCTTATATTCGTTTTTGTCCTCGGCAATCCACATTCGTTGCCATTGCCCTGGAGATACCACACGAGGCGTCAGTTTCTCTTCGCCTTCGATGGTCGCTGCACATAAGATGACATCATTCTTCGCCTTGAACACATTCACTTTCTGTATGCGATTCAAGTCCATTTCATTATGCTGGCCGCTACCGAACAGGTCTATCTTCAAATCTGGCTTTACCGCTGCCATAGCATAGTATTTCTGTGCCAATTCCACTCTCAGGCTGTCCATTGTGTCCTGCGCTTGCTTCAATGTTGTGAAGAAGCGGTTCAGATCTGCCTTGTCAGGATAGATGGAAAAAGGCTTTTGTCCTTCTGGCTTGATGTACATCGCCCAACGCTTGTTGTCGTCCTGCACCATCTGAATGCGGTCGAAGTCCACTTGCTTACTCTGCTCTACAGCATCCGACACGTCAATCTTTGATATATCCTCCAACTTCCAGTTTTTCAACCTTGCCACCGTGATGTCCTTTCCTGCAAAATAGCTGTCATCATGTCGATAACCTAATGCCCCATCGGGATTGTAGAACTTCACTGTTTCCAACCCTTCTTTCTGCAAGGCATGTTCGATGCGCTGTTTACTCATGCCCGACACCTCATTGTTCACATCCAATGATGCTCCTGCTGGCAACACAACATCAGCTGTTTTATTTTCCTTATCCCTAACAATCACCACAAATTTCTGCTCACTGTCTGGCTGCTTGGCTATCTCGTCTGCCACAAAATAATGCTTGGGTGTCTGCGATTGCATCTCGTTGGTCTGTTGCTCGTTCTTCGATGATGAATACTCCACTTTCTCGCCACGCTCTGCCTTGCGGATAACGTCCAGTGCATTGTTCACATCACTCTCAATGGCATCTATCAGACATGGATTTTCCTTCAGTTCACGGTTCCAGTAGTCCACCAGACCGATATTTTCCTTTGAAATCTTTGCCGTCATTCCCATTTCCATCATCTTGATGCCCGAAGCCAATTCCACCACCAGTTTCTCTTGCTTCACGGCATCCTCAGATGGTGCGATGCCATTCTTCATCACCATACCTTCTCTTGCCAGTCGCTGCTGGTGTCCTGTTGCAGTCACCACTTGGCGCAACATCTCCTGCACATAATCGCTATATTGCTCAAAGTTCTCTTGCTTTGGCATATACACAGCATCTTTTTCTGTGTCATAATGCGCCACTCCGCTTCCGTCCTTTCGCACGGCCATCAGGTTGTCTTTCATCTTCTGGATGAAGTCTTTCACCTGACTGCGCAAGGCTTTATCTTCATTGGCACCTACATTCGCCTTCACCACCTCTTCATACTTTTCCTTGTCTTTCAATGGCAGCATGGTCTGGTCGATGTTAAACAGCACTCGTATCTCCCGATTATGGATGCCCTTGTACTGTGTCTGATCGGTTGCCGACAATTCCTGGTAGTCCTTTCTGTCAATGATGTCTTCCGGATTATGACGGTTCACATACTTATTCCATGCATACCAGTTGAAGGGTACTCCTCTTTCATGTGCCATCACCGCCTCGTCTCGTTTCTTGGCTTCGCTGAACAGTGTGTACAGATTGGTGGCATATCCGTTCTTGTCTGAGTTTAATCCCAATACCATGGCATTGAACGGACTCACTGCCGCTCCCTTGGGATAGAAACGTGGATATTGCTTTCCTTCTTCGTTCAGCCAGACTCCATTGTTCCCGGCTGCTTTCGACAGGGCATCGGTAATCAGTGACACCTGACGCTCCGCCGCATTCATCTCTTGTGCACTTTTCTCTTTCATCGTATGATTGTTTTACGTTTTACCTTATCTTGATCTTTGAATTACTTCTCGCTGCTCAGCATTTTCCATCGCCTCGTTTCTTACTTCATGCTCGCCATAGCTGCGTCCTGCAACCTGTCTCATCTGGTCACTCTTTGCAAGAATGCTGTTGGCAAGGGTGTTGAGGGGCAATGCTCCTGCCTGGTATGCTCCAACAACATGCTCTGGCAGTTGAATAGTGTATGGTACTTTGTCAATGGTTGCCACTAGGCAGTTTCCTTGCAGCACAGGATTGGTAATGCGTGTATTCAACGGCTCGTCTGGATAGGACTTGTATCGTACCGCATTTGTATTACTGCCTAATGCCACATTGCTTTCATTGCCTTCTTGCTTGTTTGCCAACGCCTCATGTCCTGCTTTGTTCAACAGGTTGGCTCCACCCATGCCGATGAGTGTCATCTTCAGCAATGGATTCTTCACACACATTCCTGCCAAAACAGCTGCTATCGGCATCATATTGTCTTTCAGTCCCAATGATTGTGTCTTGCCTGTGAACATACCCACGAGGATGTCGGGCAGCATGGCTATTACATAACCGAGATTATTACCGATGTCGCTGAATCCGTCCAGTCCGAAATTCTTCAATAGTCCGTCCCACCCATTGCTGTTGTCACGCTCTGGCTGTTCCTGCTGCGTCTCTTCCGATTGTTGCTGTTCAGCATCTTCTTGTAGAGACTCTGCCTCATTTTTTTCTTTGATGATACGCTCAGCTTCTGCAACCTTGGCAGCTTCGTTCTTGGCCTTATCTTTCAGATAGGCATCTTCCTTTCCTGGTGCCACAATGAGCGGCACATCTTTGTATTTCGGATTGTTCCGCTTCTCTTGTTCTTGTAGAAAAGGGAACTTATAGCTGTTGTCTGTCCATGCCATACGTGTTATTGCTTTTTGTGGAATGTGTATCTTGTTGTTGAGCTTGCTATTGATACTTTTCAGATAACCATTGTCTGTCGCATTCACTTTCTTGGCTTGTGAGCGAAAACCGGCAAAGGCATTGCCGCTCTGCCCGAACACGCCCTTGCTGATGCTTAGTTCCATGGCTTGCTCCTTACGGTGTTCTGTATTTCCTTTCTTGGTATCTAATGCATATCCCAATGCCATGTCGCTTCCAACAAAGGTTGCCAACGACTTCCAACTGCCAATACCGCCCATGGTCACGGCATCTACTACCGAGGCGGTAGCCTTTCCTGCAAACTTCTCCGTCTTGCTTGGCTTGTATGCCTTCTCGCCACGTGCTTCTATCTCTGCTGTCAATGGGGACTTCATCAGTTCTTCTTGCAGTCCCCATATACTGTCCTGGGCAGCCTTTCTCAGGATGTAGTCCATCGTTGACTTGGGTGTATTGTCCTTAACTAACTTGCCTATCATCAGATTTTCCATCCTTTGCGCTATGTAGGCGTATGCCAAGTCCTCACCACAGGCTTTCGACAGGGCATCATACTTGCTTCTGCCGATTTCTTTCACCACGGCATTGCGCCATTCACCAGCAATCGTAGCCAAGTCCTTCACGATGGTCTTGTCTTTCCATATCTTCTGGTTGCACATCGCCAGATAGTCCTCCGTGGTCTTGCTATTCCATTTGCCTGTATGCTTCAACACATAGTCTGTGTTGTCGGCATAGGGATTGACAGAAGCGAATATTCCGGCCAAACTACTCTGGTATCTACCTTTTTCATCTACCTTTTTGTTTGCCAGGGTGTCTTGCACCTGCTTCATCATGGGTACTAACTTACCATCAAAATAGCTTTGCAGGCAATATTCCAGTTCCGCAAACCGCATAGGGTTATTGATCGTATTCATTATAGCGTTACATTAAGTTGACCTAATATCTGTTCTCTTGTTTGCTCAATGGCTTGATGATACACATCCATCTGCTTAGGAAAGTATTCTTCCAGCCAAGCATCTTTCTCTATCCTGTCATGGATGAAGAGAATGGCTTGCTGCAACTCTATCTCCACGGAGCATTCTCCTTCCTCCCTGTTATTGAACCATGCCTTTGTCCACCATCTCACTCCTGCACGGTCTGGATAGACGCTTACCAACCTGGGAATGTCAAAGCTCTGAACATCGATGTCCAAATCAGCAAGTGGGTCGATGATGCCACTTGTCTTTATGGCTTCGTCATGGAGTTTTTTTTTAGAACTTCGCTCAATGTGGACAGATAGATACCATGTCGCAATGCCAGATAGTTCAAAAAGTCCGCAATCAGCAGGTTCTGCACTTTGCAAGCCAAGGGCATGGCTCTCTGTCCTATACCCAACGGATTACTGATGGATGGCATAGCTTCATAGAAATAGTGTTTCGCTGCCGATAGCGAAAAAATGTTTCTCAGCGACTGCTCGGTATGTTGCGGTGTCACATACATCCCTCGATACAGGTCTTCCATATACGATGGTATAAAGCGCAGCATCAGTTCTTCTATCTCTTTCTGATCTTTGTCATACTGTGTGGCTATATTCATGTCGTAGGTCTCAAACTCAGGAAAACCAGTCTTACCGGTCTGTTCCATTGCCTTCACATTGCCATATAGCATGGTCAGAAAATCAATCGGATTGATTTCCTTGCCGTCAAACTTCACCTCGAAATGCAGTCTGTCACCGCTCAATGCCACGATGTTTCCTGCCTTCACGGTTTGTCCGAAGTTCACGAACACGTTGGCAAGATGGGCGTAGGTCACTTCATACTTGCCGTAGCGTATCACTTGGTAGATGCCGTGCATCGCATCGTTGCCAATGCCTGCTACCGTTCCGCTTGCCAAGGCTGACAGCAGATAGTGATTTGCCTCGAAGTCCAGTCCGTGATGGAAGAATGGCTCTCCTGTTACAGGATGCTTCTGATTCCCATAGCCAAGTGCCAACTCTACATCCTTACCTCGCTCCTCAAAGGGCATACAATAGCCGCTTTTCGATTGCAGCATCATTTCTTCTGTATATCTCATGTCGTTGTCTCTTTATCGTTTCATGCCACTTGTACGTGCCACGTCTTCTGTTTCATTTTCTCTTCTCCCATGACCACCTTCACCGCTCACAATATTCTTGATGTTGGAATTGTTGCCGATGAGCATCATGCCTAGCATGGCTCCTGCTATCTTGCCGAGCCACCCAAAACGTCCGAAGGTGAGGAATGCTGCTGTTACCAGTCCTGCAAGGCTCAGTCCCGACACGTTGCCTTTCCCTAAGTTCTTGAAGAAGTTACCAAACATCTCCAGACCATTACCGCCAAAGATGCCACGGAAAAAGTTGCTCATGCCGCTCCATTTGCTGTTGATGTCACCCATGGCTCCATTCACGGCATCCACGGCTTCTCCTGCTTTGTCCTTCAATCCCTTTACATCTTCCACAGCTTCTGAGATTTTCGTTGTGGTTTCTTTGCCGACGACGGCATTACTGGCTATCTCCACCATACTCTTGTCATTGACAAGGTTTTCCCATGCCACATATCCTGCAGCACTGCCTACGGCTGCCGTCTTCATGGCACTTCCTGTGCTTCTCAGTGCTTGTGTTGGATGTACGGTAGCGTTTCCTGCTGATTTCAACCCTTGCTTGGCATAGCTTCCTATGCCTTTAAGGGTGCTACCACCATACTTTGCTATTTTTGCCCATATACTCATAGTCGTATCTTTTTGTTGTTATTTGATCTTTCCATTCCGCTTCCATCGGTTCATGCAATCCTTTACGATGGTTTTCTTGTCTGCCTTGTCATGACTACCATCTTCTATCTCTGCCCAGATGTCTGTCATCGAGGTGTACTTCACAGCTTTCGTCAACCGTTGCAGCTTTTTGTTCATCTCCTTCAACTTGGGACGGATGCCGAATACTATCTCCACTCGTTCCTTCTCGGTCATTTTATTGTCTGACAGACAGACTTGTCTGATGTCATTGACAATCTCTACACTTCCCATGATTAGTTCCCGATAGATTTTGTTGCGCTTGGCAGAGAGTGCTACGGCAATGGCATTGCTCGGATGTTTATCCAATTGCCTGGTAAATCCTCCCAAGTTATCCACCAACCGGTCTATCTCATGGTAAAAGCCATACACCTGTGCTGCATATACCACAATGGAACGGAACGAGTTCAAGTAGTTATTGAACTCTCGTTGCAGGTTGGTGGTTCCTTCCACTTCCTCTTTCATCCAGATATGTCCGGTGGTCTGCATCAGCATCACCTTCTCCTGGTTCTTCAGCTCCTTCTCTGCCTTGTCCGTATAGGCGTATATCATTCCTGTCAACACCGGGTCGTTCTGGGCTTGCACCTTGCCAAAGGACAAAAGCGTCATTGCTAAGCAAATAATAACTGTTTTCATACTCGAATGCTTTTATATTATTATGGTGTACTTACCCTGGCTGCTCTTCGCCAACGTCCTAACGCTTGCGTAGCTATCTCCCCATTACTTCTATCTATCATTCCTGCCGTGACATTGTTCCACACATCACTCATGGTGTAATAGCGGATGCTCAGATACAACTTGTTCAACTTCTTCTGGAATGCAGTCAGTTTATCGTTCAGCTCCCACAGAGTCTTTGAACGGTCTGCTCCTGTCAACATATTCTCCGTTCCTCCTTTTGCCACAGCATCGTTCAGTAGATTAAACACCGATACCAATTCCGTTGCGGTCTCAACATACAGGTTGTTCATACTCATGCTTGCCACAATGCCTTGCGGATTGTTCTTGATGGCGGTCTTCAACTTGGCGAGAGTGATGAAAATTCTCACTCCGTCATCATACAGGTGGGTACAGGCTTTCAGCGACGAGGCATAACCGTTCACGGATTTCAAGTAGCTGTTGTACTTCTTTTCCCATTTGTGTATCTGGTTGAACTCGGCAGCTATTGCATTCTGCAACAATGCGGTCTTGTTCTGTCCTTTGATTTCCTTCTCTATCTCACCGTTTATCTGTTCGTTGCCTTCTGCCAATGCCATCCATTCCAATGGGTTTGATGCCACTTGTGCCTTGACTTCCGATATGGATGTCATACCAATAATGGCTATCAGCCATATCTTACCTGTTCGTAATCTCATAGATGCTCCTCCTGCGTTTGTTGGTTTCTACTCGTTCTCTAATGGCTGCCACCAGTTCTTCTTTCATTGGCACGCCGATGATGTCAAGCCTAGGCGTTGTCCTGTCTCCGGAGTATATGCTCACGGTTTTCAGATGAAACAGTTGTTGCATGAATGTCTGACTCTCATTGAAGTCAACCACACGATACAGTTCCTGATAGTCCACTTCCCGATGGAACACGCCATGCTCATATACCAGTTGTTCATTGCCAATGACATACCGCATCCTGCACAGATAGGCTAGCCTATATGCCAAGCATAGGGAAAGCAAAAGCGAGAGGACAAACACAAAAGTGGAGAGAATGGCATCATCAATACCTGCATATACGAAGCCTACACAGATAAGTACAAACAGGTGCAGCTCGTTAATGACGAACTGCATCCAATGTGGTTTGATGATGATATTTCTATACCGATATGTCTGCTGCATATTTCTCTTTTTTTGATAATGGTACCTGGCTTTATCTTCTATAGCCCGATGTACGTTCTTCTTGTTTGGCTTGCTCTTGCAATTTCTCAGTTTCTTGCTCCTTGACAAACTTGATATAGTCGAAGTCTATCTCGCCTTGGTCTATCAGACGTTGGTCTTTTTTCCCAAGCAAGGCATCGTTCCAATCCTTGTATTGTCCCAGGGGATGGTAGGCTTGCACCATGCAGTCTGCAAATCCCATTTCTTTTGCGATAGTCTTGAAGTTCTTCACAAAGCCACGTCCTGCCTCGTCTTTGTCAAAGCCCAAATAATGGTTCGCTTGTCGGGTCTCTTCCAGCATTCCCTTTATTTGCCCCTTTGTCGGTGTACCTCCGGTCGAGACATACACGCTCTTCACCGGGTTGATTTGGTACTCTGCCATAGCATCGTAGGCACTCTCGAACCATAGAATATTTGTGGCTTCTTTCAATGGCTTACCTGTCAGGTTGGCTATCCACAGTCCTTCACTGCTGTTGCTTCCTTCTGCTTTTCCCTTGTATGCCTTACCGTCTTCTCGCTTGGGTCTGCCTCGTTCTTCCAATCCAACGATGCAATCTGGCTTGGACGGCAAGGACAGTGGAAAGGCGAGATTGGCAAAGCTCAATCCGTCATTTCGACGCTTGGTCGCCAAGAAGAAGTGCTTGTGGAAGGCGAACTGGGTCCCCATGTTGATGCCTCTTTCCTTGAAATAAGGATAGTGTTTCCGTTGGGTGTCCTTTTCCCTTGGGTTGAAACGCAAGATGTCATAGTCTGACAGGTTGAAGGGCTTGGCATCTCGCTTGGGTTCTGCCACTCTGCTTTCACGCACATCAATGGGATTATTCAACAGTCTGTTGCATACCACATTCACCAGTCTGTCCAATGACATCCCTGGCTTATAGTCGTCAAACAGCGTCGGATGCTCCTTGATGAAACCTATCACGTTGTAGTTCTTCTGCTCTGGTGGCTGAAAACAGCACTTGCCATTGCCAGTGACAATAAACTTGTCACCCCTCACTCGCTGTCCATGACTGTCCACCTTTACATACGACGGATAGCGCAAGCCATCTCGTTTGTTCAACTGATAGCCTGCGTCCACCAACAACTCCTGTATGTTCAGTCGCTGCAAGAAGTCATTATATGTCAGTTCGTTGTTTGCCATAAGCGTATTCCGTTATAGTCCTTTCCCCATGTGCGGATGCAATACCTCTTGGTTCATGGCTGCCTCAAAGTTTCTCGCCGCCACATCCATCGGTGTATCTACTCCTGGTTTGAAGTAGGGACGAGGTGGTGCAGGGGCTGCACCATGATGGTGGTCAACTATCACTACAGGTGCGCCATGTGGTCTATGAAGTTCACTGCCGACTTCGGCTGCAACACCCAGTCCTGCCAACAAAGCTGCTCCTATCTTGGTTCCCAAACTGGTACGGTCTTTCATATCTACCTCACCGAATATCTTGGAAAAGAGTTTCATGCGATGGTAGTCATCCACTGCCATGAACTTGTCATACTGCTTCTGCGTTATCTCGTGGCTTACTCGCTCACCGTTGATGATGGCTGTCATGCGGAACTTGCCTTCTTGCTCCGCTGGCTCCACTCGTATCTCACCAACAGTTACTTCTCTGCCATGCTTGCCTTCACGGAACCATCCCTTGCTCTCGTCCAAGTCCTGCCCATCCACAATACCTACTTTATTGTTCACAGGCTCTTGCTGCACTTGCAATGGTTCTACTGTTGACTGCAACTGCATCTTGCCATCCAACTCCTGCTGCACCTCTGGGCGCAAACCAATATGGATGCGCTCCTTGCTGTTGAGCATATCCATCGTTATCTTGTCTGCGAAATCATCCTTAATGACATTGTTCAGTATCTCCAGTCGCTTGGCTACCGACACTTGCTTGACGGAATTGTTGGTCAAAGCCTTCAATTCTTCGTCGGTCAAGTCATACACCATATCACTCTTGGTGCTTTCTGATTGGATGGTGAGTGTCTTTGCCTTCTCATCGATGATGATACCGTGTGAAGACAGGCATTCCTGCCATTGATCGTTGGAGAAATATACAGGTGAGCTAATCAGTTCCTTGTAGGGTTTGGCTGGCTCTTGACTTCTTGGACGTGTTTCTACAGGTGTCATCACGGCTTGCAGGTTTTGTAATACGTCTGCTTGTGGTACTACTTGTTGCTGTCCTTTATAGTAAAAGCCATAACCTCCAGAGGTTAACTCACCAGGTTTCAGCCTTCTGTCTGGTCTTTCCGCTACCATCGGTGCTCCTGCATAGAACATCTGTCCTCCGACTCTGCGTAGATGATAGCCGTCCTGCATTCTCGGTGTCCAACCTAAAAACTCTGGACTCCATCCCAACCGTCCGTACTCTCCGGCACCAATCCTATATCCATGCAGCCCCATAGCCACTCTTCCGTTAGCATTCCTTGCATGGACAAGATTTCTCGGCATATAGAAGTCTTTGCCGATGATGCTGGTAAAGACATTGTACGCCTTCTTGTTGGCAGAGTTGGTTCCCCAATCGGTCAATGCCAACATCTGTTTCTCGGTGAGGTTATAGGTCAGCAGAGGGGAATCGTGTCCCTGCACCGCCAGTTGATAACCATCGCCATTGGCTATGATATGGGCTTGCATACCATTACGCATCAGGATGTCACGCATCTCTGGCTGTATGTCCATTTGTCGTGGGTTCAAGTTCTTTCTTATCGCCATAGCATGATTGTATTAAGCGTTCTCTGTTTCCATTCCTTTCTCCAACAGCTCGTCCTTGTACTTCACAAACTGTTCTGCACTCTCGTTGCCGATGCACATGGCGTGTTCCTTGCAGTATTCCTCATACTCGTTCTGCCAGTCTTCACTGAAATGGTTCACGTAGTCGAGCCAACCGTATTCACCATTCTGCATCTTTTCCACAAGGATGTCTTCTATATAATATGGTCCTTTTCTCATTTCTTCCCTAAGTTTGATGTTTTACTTTCTTGCGACAGCAGACGCATGACGGCCAGCAGCCTTCTTCTGCTCATTCCACAGTTCTTCGGTATATTCCTCCTCAGGAACATAGTCAAGATTCCCGTCATCATCCATTACCCAACAGCCATAGATGCCGAAGGTATATTTATCCCACTCTCTTTTGCCTTCCTTGCGCCACTGCTCACCATCGCCATTGGCATATCGGATGCCTGTATCGCTTTTTAGGTCGATACCCATGGTTACCGGTTCTTCATCTATCACAAAGGTCAGTGTCTCGCCATTCTGGATGGTTTTCAATTCGGCACCTCCTAAGCTCAGCTCATCAGACAATACCTGTAGGTTTCTGCCTATCACTGGTGTAGGCACAGCCATCACCTGGTTGGTCTCTCTGTCTATCTGCACGAATGCCTTGATATGTGCACCATCTGGCATATCCACATCCGCCACTACAGCCTTGCCTTGTTTCAGCAGTTCTTGCTGTTCCTTGGCAAAATTTTCCAGTGGGGCATATTTCAACATCGGATAGAACATCACATCCACATTTCCGTCTGCCATTCTTACCAAGGCAAATCGGGTTCTACTCTTGATACTATATCCTTCGTTTACCTCCATGCTCACAGGCAACACAGGTGATGGACGACCATTGCTGATGTCCTCCAGGACATGCATCGGCAGGTCTTCTATCATCTCATGGGTCAATCCATACTTTGCAAGTGTCTGATACGGCACTTCGCTTTCTTCAAATGAGTTTCTTTTCATATTCTGATTATATTTTGAATGATACTTTGTATAAGACCATGCAAAGTTAAGTCTTCGCGCACGAATGTAAGAATGACAGTACTCTACTGCCCAATCTTTTCCGTTTTATTATGATTACAATGTCATTTCATACTCTCAATCATACTTTAATCTTATTTTATGTTATACTTTCACTGTCTCTTATAGTATTCTGGATTTCTTTCCCTAACTTTGCATCATGTTTGGAAAAATAATGGCATTATGGATGGTTTGTTGTCTGTCGGTATCAAGCGCAAAGGCGCAGTTCAATACCGTCAGCAACAACACATGCCGTTACAAAATCAGGAAAGTGGAGGAGAAGTCTTCAATTTCTGCAAACTCATCAAAGGATTCTATAATGAAGAATCTACCTCTGCAGAAAACAGACTCTGTGGATAACAAACAAAAACAGTGGATAAGCAGCTATCCAAGCATCACTTATCCACTGAAATCTATCAAGGTCACCAGTCCTTATGGCTATCGCTGTGACCCTATCAATGGCAGAAAGTCTATGCACCATGGTATAGACCTCAAAGCGCATAACGAGTATGTGTATTCTATGATGGATGGTAAAGTGGAGAAGGTTGGCTACGATGCTCGCTCTGGCAATTACATCATCCTTCGTCATGCCGACTTCACCATCAGCTATTGTCATTTATCTAAAGTTCATATCGCCCCAGGAACTCCTGTTTTTGCCGGCACCATTATTGGTAAATCAGGCTCAACAGGACGTGTAACAGGCGAGCATCTGCATATCGTGACCAAACATAAAGGAATTATTTTCGATCCCAAAATTCTTTTTTGTTACATCAAAAGTCACTAAAAGTAGTTTTCTTATACATATTATAGTGATTTTTGTGAAATAATCTCAATTTTTATGGTTATATGGAATTTTATTCGTATTTTTGCATCCGTAACAAACAAGAACGTATGAACAAATGCTGATAGAATTTACGATAAGAAACTTTATGTCATACAGAGATG
>ERZ1026903.530-NODE-530-length-17305-cov-48.308406_pt1 | contig 17305 bp, 9 predicted proteins | sample MGYA00380180_ERZ1026903 | MGnify/ENA primary metagenome ERZ1026903 (study PRJEB33269, sample SAMEA4719816) | human gut metagenome | biome: human-associated habitat; feature: organic feature; material: feces | place: Cameroon | collected 2013-10 ... | reverse complement strand
CCTCTACCCCATGGTTCTGATAAGGGAAGAGATGCTCCACGCAATAATCCCAGTGAATATCAATGGTATTACTCAGGAGGAAGAGGCGATAGCCAGCCTTCTTCAACTGCAGGAGTCGCTCCTTTTTCTCATCAGGAATCTCCACCAGCATCTTGTTGGCAGCATCGATGATTTCTTCATTCGTCACATCAGCTCCAGTCAACTTACGGGCTGCATCGCAGAATGCTTCGGTGGTAATCATTCCCACACCCAGTTTGCTCATCAGCTTCATCCCTTCACTCTGAGGATTCGGATTAGCCAATTCCCCCATTCCTATCGCCTTGAAAGCCCCGATGCATCCTTCCGGATTGAGCTTCACCAAGACATTACCTAAATCAAATATGATATTCTTGTATTGCATAATCTATACGTTACTCATGTTTCATTAATTCCTCATTTTCTTCAAACTCAGCAATCCACTCCTTCACCTTTGCTTGAAGTAAAGCCTTATCTGGCAGATAGAGCTGATAAGCCGATGCATAGATATTAGCATTCTTTGGCAATGTCAGCTCTACAAGTGCATCATTTTTTTCTTTGCAAAGAAGAATGCCAATAGTAGGTTTTTCGAAATCCTGCTTTACAAATCTATCAAAGTAGTTGACATACATTTGCATCTGTCCAAGATCCTGGTGTGTCAGCTTATCAATTTTTAGGTCGATAAGGCAATAACATTGCAGGAGCCGATTGTATAGAACCAAGTCAACATAAAAATTCTGTTCATCAAAAGTGAATCGCTTCTGTCGGGCCTCAAAGAGGAATCCCTTTCCCAACTCCAGCAAGAAATCTTGAATTTTACGAATGATTGCACTTTCGAGTTTTGACTCAGAATAAACGGCTTCAGGCTTTAATCCCAAAAACTCTAATGTGAGTGGGCTTTTTATCACATCACTTGCCTTTTCTACAGTTTGTCCTTCTTGCGCCAGCCTCATCACTTCATCCTTATTACGACTCAGTGCCAATCGCTCATAGAGGCTGGAGTTGTACTGCCGCTGTAATTGTCGGACACTCCAATTCTGCTTGTAGCATTCAATCTCATAAAAATTACGTTCATTTTGATTAGCAATACGCATGAGTATGAGATAATGAGACCAGGAAAGAGTGAAATGAATATCTGCGTTCTCTTGAATTTCGTAAACAGTGTTTGCGATTTTTCCTTCGCTGTATATCTGATAGAATTTTCGGGCTGCAGTAAGAGTTTCAACAGACCAGCCCTTTCCATATCTTTCAGTTAATTTTTTCGACAAGTTTCTTAGCACAGTTTTCCCATATTTGGCTCTAGCATATCCTTGCTGCTCATCCACAACAATGTATTTGCCGACTCCATAATAGGTGTAAACCATTGTGGTATCAATAGTTGTCTTTACATGTTTCCTAGCCTCATCTATCAGCTTTGACACATGCTCAAACAGAGAATCTTCACGTTTACTAATTTCATCCATTTTTATCTGTCTAAAATTCCACACTATCTTTTTCCAACTCCATAACAGCCTCGAATTGAAATTTGTTCTATGATGCTGTCAGAAGCCTATTAATTCAATTACAAAGGTAATGATAAAGTTTCACAAAGCCGCTTATATTATTCACTATTTATGCTTTTTTGTCTTTTGCGAATGAAAATGTAATAACTCAGAACCTCTATGGACATAAGTAGTTACAACTATTTTTTCATCTTTAGCCCATCTCTCTTCTTCTTCCCTTATCCCTATGTAAACAATATTCCTAAGAAAGGAAATCAGGCAAAAACACCCGAAAAATGGGGAAAGAAGAGATTGAGAATTTTTCCTTAAGGGTTTTTATTTTTTTCCTTAAGGGAAAATAGTTTTTTCCTTAAGGGAAATGATTTCTTCTCTTAAGATATTTTCCAGTCACGTTTAAATTGTAAAGTAAAAATAACAATCTAAAAATCAGTTGTCACTTTTTTACTTTATTTCTCTTTTGGATAATAAAGAACAGAAAAGCCACTTGTTGCCACGCCTAATACAACTCATTTCCAACGAGTTATACCAGAGCGTGGTAACAGTGGCATTAATTATTCAAAATCAGCTTGCTGTTTCTCAACTTCCTTGAGTTTTTCCTTGCTGCTTTGCATGTTAGTATTGCCTTGGAGGCACATACGGACACCATTCTGAGGAATGGCATTCATCTCTCTCTCACTTCCAATCAAAGGATATTCAGGTTTTACACTTTCCAGTTCGATGTATCCATCCACAGGAGTCGTCTTTCCCTGCCAGACCACAGAGGCTTTCACCTTGATTTTGCCGGCAGTAGTGGTACTTTGAATCAGTACAGGAGCCGTACCCCATTTCACTTCCACAGGATTGGAGAAAGATTCCTGATCACCCACAATCCTACCCTCTCCTTCGATAGAGAACAGAATGTGCTCATTATTGAGTCGCTTGATGTTACCCTGGTCATCGGCTATGGCAGCCACAACGGTTACCATATCAGAACCATCGGCATGAAGCGAAGTACCTTCGTTATCTACCCAAAGCTTGATTCTGCTAGGTCGGCGGGTAGGCTTCACCTGATGAGTAGCCACCAGTTTGCCATCTACATATCCCTGAGCCAGCAGATAGGAATCAGACTGCTTATTTTGGCGTGACAGTTCCTTATCATCCATCACATGGAATACATCCTTGAAGGTAATGATTGGTGAAGGCATTCCCACCCGATTCTTTGCCTTGGCATAGGTATATACCTTACCACCTTTATTACAGGTAAGAGTCACCGAGTCGCAGTTGCTATAGATGGTTACATCAGCTGGCGAGAACGGAGTCATGGCATTGGCGATATAAACCATAGGACCGCTGTCTGCGATGAGCGAAGGATTCTTCTGATTAGGACGCTGCGACATAAACATATAGTATGAATACTTCGGCTGTCGGAAGTTGTCCATGATTCCTCCATAGAAAGGATCCGGATGATAACCTCTCTGATGGTCGAACGAATGCCACAGGCATCCTCCCACATGCTGTCGGGTGGTACGATACAAGGCATCATAGCAGGTATATTGATAATCCGGCTTGCCATAACCCTTTGCCTGAACCAGCATAGGGTACTCACCCCAAGACCGGCTGGCACGACTAGGAGAATTATGAGAATTCCAGTCGTCCACGTTATCACCCCATTCTCTGGTAAAGTAGTTCTTCTTTGGATCCACCTTATCTGAGCTCAAAGTCCATGTAGGATCACCCGACAGAGGATGAGTAAACTGAATGTTGTAATATTCACTTCCCTTTGCCGTAGCATCACAGGCTGTATAGCAGTATGGATATGGATATTCCTCGTGTACGATACCCTTCACCTTCTTGGCAAAATCGTCAGGATACCAGGTCTCGTTGAGGATAGGTTCCCAAAGCCATACGCTCGGACGGTTTCGGTCTCTTCTTACAATGTTTCTGATATCATTATACACATAGTTAGCGAAGGTAGGTTCCGGATTCCAGAACTGCCATCCCGGGGTATTTTCGATCACAAACAGTCCCAGTTCATCACAAGCATCCATAAAGGCAGGGTCTTGCGGATAATGGGCATTTCTGATGACACGCAGTCCGGTATCCTTCAGTTTCTTGGCGTCTCTCCAATGCAAACTGTTAGACAGGGCATTGCCGACAATGGCAAAATCCTGATGGCGATTGGCTCCAATCAATGGTTCCGGATAAGGTTTGCCATTGAGCCAGAAGCCCTCGCCAGCCTTAAACTCTAAACTTCTGATACCTATTCTTATATAATATCCATCCACTATCTTGTTCTGCTGATTCTTAACATAGATATTGAGACGATAGAGGTATGGGTGATCAGGTGTCCAGAACTGAACAGCCTTGATGGCAGCCTTGGTAGATAACGTTGTGGATTTCTGGCGTGAGATACTGGCATTCAGCTTCTTACTCCAAACCGTCTTCAGGCTGGCATCCTGCAGTTCATACACTAGGGAACCCTTGAAATTACTGCCTGCGATATTCTTCAGCATCGTCTTGATGTTGATTTCTGACAACTCCTCAGAAACCTTGCCGTAAGATACAAAGACACCACCGCCGGCTATATGATTTTCTTCGTTGGCATCGGTAATGAATACCTTGTTGGTCTTGATAAGCCAGCAATCTCTATAAATGCCACCAGCATAGGTAAAGTCGAGCACATCCTGCGCCTTTCCTGGAGGATAAGAAGGATCATCGCTGTTGTCTGCCATCACGGTAATGACATTATCCTCTCCATACTTCAGCATATTGGATACATCGACGATGACAGGCAGGAAACCTCCAAAATGCTGCTTCATCAGCTTTCCGTTTACCCATACCTTGGATTTGCCCATAATGGCCTCAAAGTAGAGCACCAGTCGCTTACCCTTCCAGGCAGCATCAGCATTGAAATGTTTTCTGTACCATACTTCTCCCTGATAATTCACACAGCCACTCGCCTCCATCGGGAGTTTTTCTATGCCATCAGGCAATGAAGTCAACTTCCAGGAACTGTCATCGAAACTTACATTCTCGGCTCCATCCACATGCCCTTTATGCATTCTCCATGCAGGGTTCATAGAGTAGGCATTTCTTCCGGTACCGGCAATCTCGAAGAAGCCAGCCGTAGAGAAATGCGGCTGATAGGCAGCTGCAGCATAAGTCAGAAAAGCAAAGAATGCTACAAATAAGGTTAATAATATTTTCTTCATGCACTTTTCTTTCTAAAAAGGTAGCCACTATGATATTACCATATCGTGGCTACCTTAAAACCTATTATTATCTATGAATATTTACCAACCTTCACTTGGTGAGCAAAGAGTATTGGTTTCTATTTCCTTTGATGGAATTGGATAATAGTAATACTTGTTCGTATCTCCTACTTTTCCTGTTTCCAACTGTTTATATCTCACATCGCTGCAAGTCTTGATTCGCTCATCCAGCAATCCCCAGCGGCGCAGGTCGTAGAAACGCTCACCTTCCACAAAGAATTCAATAGCTCTCTGATGCTCCAGATCCTTGAAAATCTCAGTCTGGTTCATCGCTCCACTGTAATCATTCAGGTTGGCACGACGACGAATCTGGTTGATATAATCCACAGCCTTGTTCAAATCCTGCTTGGTAGGGCTATAGAGATAGCATTCTGCCAATTGCAACAGAACCTCAGCATAACGGATAGCACGCTCGTTGATGCAAGACATAGGTGGATCACTTTCCTCTTCTGCCGTATTCCAATTCTGATACTTCAAAATCCAGGTAGTATTCCATCTGTCTTTCTCAAATTTCTCGCGGAATGGCTTCAGATAATAAGTACATCCAGGATAATCCCAGGCTGCAGATACTCGTGCACGATAGTCGTAATTGCCATCCTTGTCCAATTCCTGTTTGAAGATATCCATCATCTGCTTGCTAGGAGTAGCCTCATACCAGCCGGCAGCCTCAGGAGCCGCATATTCCTTAGGACGGGTATTGGTCTGTGTGGAGTTGTTGTTCTCACCATCTCCCCACAAGTCGGTACCACCCAAATTGTCAATCAGAAGTTCAAAAATGCTTTCTGCATTGTTCTCATGCGAATCGTCGAAATTCCAGGCAAAATCATCTACCAGCTTGTAGGTATATGGCGACTTGGTCAGCGGCTCCAGCACATCAATGGCCTTATCGTATTCCTTCTCATAAAGATAAATTTTACCCAATGCAGCCAAGGCTGCTCCCTTGGTAGGTTTTCCTACAACCTCATTTTTCAGAGGAAGCAAATTGGCAGCTTCAGTAAGATCCTGTATCGCCTGAGCCCATACTTCTTCCTGAGAAGACTTAGCCAGCGGGAAGGTTGAAGGAGACTGAGACGCGGTGAGTCGCAGAGGTACATCCTTAAACTCTTTAGCCAACTGGAACAGATAGAAGCCTCGGATAAAGAGACATTCACCCTTAGCCTTCTTGATATAGGCTTCAGAAAGGACGTCCTTCTTCTCTTCCAATTTCTGCATGATGGAGTTGGTGCGGTATAGGGCATTGTAGAACTGATAGAACATACCCTGCACCAGGGAATTACCTGTGGAATTGGTAAAATTCTGAGCTTGATATACCTCGCTGATATCATTTCTGAAATCCACTTCATCGGCTCTGGCTATACGCAACATCACACCACGAGTGCCATAATATCCTCCGTTAAGAGCATTCTTAAGAGGTGTGTAGCATGAGGTAAGTGCCAACTCAAAATCAGCCTCATTCTTCCAGAAGGTTGCTTCTGTAGCATGATTTGGATTCACCTGGTCGAGTTTGCTGCCGCAGGAAGTGTACACCAGGCACATACTTCCTATCAAACCGCCAATTATATATGTTTTAACATGTTTCATTGTTTCAATTTTTTAGATAACGACTTTAAAAGTTAGAATGTAAGATTTACTCCAAACATGAAGGTTCTATTAGCAGGATAGATAAATTCATCGAATCCTCGCTGATATACACTGGAAGAGTTCACATCTGGACTGTATCCTGTATAGCCAGTAATTGTAAAGAGATTATCCACACTTGCATAGACACGTGCCTTCTGGAAGAAGCCCAGCAAGCAGTTCTCCGGCAGGGTATAACCCAACTGAACGGTTCTCAATCTCAGATAGTCACCCTTCTCCAGGAATCTGTCTGACTCAGAACGGGCGTTGCGGTTAGGATCATTCCATACCAATCTTGGTGTCTTGGCATTGTGGTTAGACTCTGTCCAATGATCCAACACGGTTGAGAGATAGTTGGTACCACGGGTTACATCCTCCAGTTCCAGTCGGGTAGCATTGTATATCTTGTTGCCGATGACACCCTGAATGGTGAACGAGAAGTCAAAGTTCTTGTAATTGACACTTCCATTCAGAGAATAGGTAAACTTAGGGAAAGGACTTCCGCAATATACACGGTCGTCATCATTGATGGTACCATCATTGTTTGTATCCTTGAATCGGATATCACCTGGCTCTGCACTTGGCTGAATCAACTTGCCATCCTTGGAATGAGCCTGTACATCTGCCTGACTGTTGAAATAGCCGTCGCATGGAATCAGCCAGAATCCAGCGATAGGATAACCTGCCAGGGTCTTGGTAGTATAAGTACCTCCATGAACAACACCACCGGTAATGAACTGAGATTCAGAACCCATGGCAATCACCTCATTCTTATTGAACGAACCGATGGCATTTACGCTGTAAGAGAAATCCTTGTCAAGACGATCGTTCCAGCCCAGGTTGAACTCAAAGCCCTTGTTTCTGATCTTACCAGCATTCTTCACAGGGTCGTTGGCACCACCTGTAGAGATAGGAATAGGCACCGACAGGAGAATATCCTTGGTATTCTTTACATAGTAATCCATCGTGAGACTCAATCTGTTGTTCAATGCTATCAAGTCGATACCGACATTGGTCATGGAAGTAGATTCCCACTTGATATCAGGATTGGCAAAGTACTTAGGGAATGCACCTTGCAAGAGTTCACCTCTACCATTAGGATAGTTGATACCGGTTGTTACGGTAGAAGAATACTGATAATCGGAGATTTCCTGATTACCCAACTCTCCATATCCTGCTCTCAGCTTCAACTGGTCGAGCCACTCAACATGATCCTTGACAAACTTTTCCTCAGCAATATTCCAACCTACTGATACCGAAGGGAAGTTTCCATAACGATTACCTTTGGCAAACTTAGAAGAGCCATCACGACGCATCGTCATCGTAATCAGGTATTTATCCTGATAAGAATAGAAGATACGCCCCAAGATGGAAGTCAATACCGAGCGAGAAGAGTTGCCCGATGTTCCAATTCCACTGACGGCAGCATCCAACTCCCAGATACCGGTTGTCATACCCTGTCCCCAGCCACTCAAGTATCGATACTTCGTATCCTGATAAGAATAACCAGCCAGCAGAGAGATCTTATGAGCACCAAACTGTCTATCGAAAGTAAGGAGGTGTTCCATCAGGAGATTTCTTGTACGTGTCTGTCGCTCAATTGACTGAGTGATACCGTTTTTATCCAATCCAAAATCGTAAAGACCCTTTTTCTCATTATAACGATAGAACTGGAAATCAGGAGTAAAGTTCATCTTATACTTCAATCCCTTGATCGGCTCAACAGAGAAATAAACGTTGGCATAGACTTTTGCATTGTCACTCTTGCGGCCCAGGACGTTATCATCACAGGTACCCAATGGGTTACGGAGATTAACCACGTCACCATACAATCCACCATATCCACCAACACGGCTACTATCATATCTGGACAAAGTAGGAACAGACTGCAAGGTATGTCCCACCATACCTCCACGAATTTCACTGAACAGAGGTTTATCCTTATCATACTCCAAGATGATATTGGTACCCAGATTTACGATTCCCTTCTTGTAATCCACCTTGCTCTGCATGGTATAACGCTGAAAATTGGTACCCTTCAACACACCATCCTGATTGGTATAGCCAAAGCTATTATAATAGGTAGTATATTTTCCACCACCCTGAACAGAAAGATTATAATTCTGCATCAAAGCAGGATTGAACATAATATCCTGCCAGTCATTATCCTCTTTAGAAGCCAGATCGAGCGCCATATCCAGCGGCTTCAAACCAGATGCAGCTCTAGACTCGGTGGTAACCGCAGCCCAATCAGATGCATTCAAAAGATCCAAGTATTTGGCAGGAGTATTAACACCAACATTAGCTGTTACGTTTATGGTTGGCACACCCTCGGTATTGCTACCACTCTTGGTAGTAATGATAACGACACCATTGGCTGCTCGAGAACCATAGATGGCTGCAGAAGAAGCATCCTTCAGCACATCGATGCTTTGGATGTCGGAAGGATTGATATGATCGATACTCGACATATACATGCCATCAACAATGTATAATGGAGAGGCATTGTTAAGAGTACCAATACCTCTGACCATAATACGAGATCCTGAACCAGGCTGTCCACCTTGTGAAACGATGTCAACACCTGCTATCTTACCTTGAAGAGCTTGTCCTATTGTTGAGTTACTTTGCGTATTTAATTTCGTAGCATCTACATTAGCTACCGAACCCGTAAGATCAGCTTTTCTCTGAGTACCATATCCGATGACAACAAGCTCATTGAGGGTCTTACTGTCTTCAAGCAATATGATATTCTTCAATGAAGTAGCATTAGCTACCACTTCCTGACTTTTATAACCTACGTATGAAATTACCAAGGTAGCACCTTGGGGTACATTGGTAACAACATAATTACCATCCATATCTGTTACAGATCCATTGGATGTACCTTTAACAATGACACTGGCACCAATAATCGGTTCACCATTATTGTCGAAGATTTTACCAGAAACTTTAGGAAAAGTCTTGGAGTCTTGTTGAGCAGTCTGAACCTTTAATAAAGGTGAAGCTGCAGCTTTACATACCATAGTTTGGCTCAGAAGAGTCATCGTAAGGCACGTCATTAAAACGGTCTTCTTTTTCATTGTCTTTAAAATTTATTAAGTTTTTATAAATTAAGATTTGATGACCGCAAAGTTAAGCGATTCGGCGGAAAAGTGCCTAACCAAAATGGACAATAAAATACCGCATTTTAGACAGCCCAATGTCTAAAATGCGGTATCTAGCTAAAAATAAGAAGTTTAAGTGATTTTACTTTTCCATGTACAATTTAGGTGTCAAATCGAATTCTGCCTGAAAACACTTAATGAAATACGACATATTACTATATCCTACCATATACATGATCTCAGTAATCGTGTATTGAGAATTTCTGAGAAGGAATGCAGCCTTCTTCATCCTTATCTTCTTGATGTAAGCAATTGGGGTCATACCAGTAATCTGCTTGATCTTACGATAGAGCATCTTAGGATTATAACCAACCTTATCGGCAAGCGAAGCAACATTAAAACTTTCGTCCTCCATATTTTTTTCTATAATTGAGGTAACCCTTTCCATAAACTTCACATCATAGTTTTCGGGGGGCGTTGTTATCTCAAACTGCGGTGAAGCAATGGCAGCAATCTTCGCATCTTTTTCCAATGCCATTTTCTTATCTATCAGGCGGGACACCTGCAAGAGAATCTTATCCAGACTGAATGGCTTGGTAAGGAAGATATCCACACCAAGCTTGATACTTTGCAGCTCTGTATTCTGATCATCCTTGGCAGTGAGCATCAGGATTGGAATATTGGCTGTGGCTTGTTGATGTTTCAAGGCTCTTACCAACTGGAATCCATTCATCACAGGCATCATCTGGTCTGCAATAATCAGACTAGGATGGTATTTCGCTATTTTCTCCAAACCATCCTTTCCGTCAAAGGCCGCAATACAGTTATACTGTTCCGAGAGAGCATCTCTTAAAACAGATACTATCTCTCTATTGTCATCTACAATGATGATGGTATATTTATCAGGATCAAGATCCCTTTCTTCATCAACAGGCTCATTTGTGATGGCATTCTCTCCATCAAGTGGCAACGAGATGGTAAAGAGGGTGGTTTTACCGGAAGTCAATTCTACCTTGCCTCCATGCATCTCTATGTATTTCTTTACAAGAGACAAGCCGATACCACTGCCTTCATTATTCGGACTCTGATTATCACCCTGATAGAATCGGACGAAAATCATCTTGGCATCTTTCTCTGAAATACCTCTTCCATTATCCTCTATGCCAATCAATACCTGATTTTCTTCCTGCCGGACTGTCACATCAATAATCCCGGTATTGTTTTTAACAAACCTGATGGCATTGGAAATGAGATTGGTTATTGCCGACTGTATTTTCAATGTGTCCATATTCATCCATATCTCCTGATTGGCAGAATGGAAATTGAGCTGGATGTTTCTTTCCACTGCGATAGAAGCAAACGACTCCAGGCAGTTGCGTACCAGAGAATTCATATCTATATGCGAGCGAATCATAGAATTATCATCCTTGAAATCAGCATTTTTGAACTCCAGCACCTTATGAATAAGCATATTGAGCTGCAAGGCATTCTTCTGGATGCCGGTCAGCGATTTCTTCAAGGCTGTATTCTGCTGGGTAGCCCTGATAAGCGTACCCAATGGGGCGATGATCAGGCTGAGTGGCGTCTTCAGCTCATGCGACATATTGATGAAGAACTCATTTTTCTGTCTCAACAACTCCATCGACCGATCTTTTTCATGCTGTTCCATGATGGCTTGGTTACGTCTCTTATACCAAATGATGGTAAAGACAACGATACCGATTGCAATCAATACATATATCAAGATGGCAACGGTACAGGCATACCAGGGACTCGGCACTATAATATAATAAGTACTAATCTTGGCATGTTTGTCAATTGCCGGATTGGTTGAACAGAGACTTAATTGATAAGTTCCACTTGAAATATGGGCAAACGACAAGTCGTTACTTCCTTTTTTAATCGATTGCCAGATATTGTTATCACCAAACTTATAATAAAAGGTAACAGCCTGATGTGGCATATAATGCAAGGTAGATAGCTCGAAAGTAATATATTCTCTGGATTTCAACCGAATTTTCTCTGTTTGAGAAGGAAATAGGATGCATTCTTGATTGCTGCTACTGGAGACACTGGTAATATACACCCTGTCACTTTCTTTTTTCGTTTTTATCTGATAGGTAGAAATGCCATTTTCTCCTCCCCATACTATATGATGAGAATGAGGCAAATACATACCAGACAGACACAGATTATTAGGCTTATCATAGAATGATATCTCATCGTTCTGAGTGTTGATAATGAAGATACCATCGGAGCAAGCAAACCACAGATTCTGGTTTTCCTTAACAAATGCAGAGATAGGACCATCAGAAATACTAGCATTAAAAGTCTTCAATCGATTGGTACGCTGATCATACTTCATGATTTTTCCTTCCTGTGACGACAGCCACAAGGCATGATTGCAGAATGCAACAATCTGATATTGAACATTTAAGTGTTGTTCTTCGCCCGTAAGAAGATTCTTCCGTATAATATGATTATTGGCACATAGCCATATCTCTCCCTTATCGCCAGGTAGAATCTGACGAATACAATTATCCACTTTCAGTTTTTCCATTTTTGGGGTTTGCTCCTTATCTATATAAGTGCGATTGGCACTGTTGATCAGTTTCTTCTTATTGATAACAAATAAGCCGCCCGAATAAGTACCCACCCAGAATTGCCCTTTGGTATCTTCGTAAATAGCGTATGCCCATTTCGCAGTCTCGCCATGACGATTAATGATGTTATAATAATCAAATTGCTGGGTAACCTGATTGTATCTGGCAATACTGGCATCAGAAGCTATCCATATATCATGGTCAGAATCTTCATATATTTGGCGGATTCTGTTGTGATGTAGATGATGATATTGGTCGGAAGCGGTATAGCAGGTAGCCGCTACCTGATTGGGAGGCAAAGAAAGTTTAAGAAGTCCATTTTCTCCACCTAGCCAAAGATTGTTATGACTATCTCCCAATATACTGGTAAAATTGTTTCCATATTCATTATGGGTAAACTCATATATATTATGATAGGTGTACCAAGTAGGATACTCCATTATTGTGATTCCATCATCGGTGGCAAGCCACACATTGTCATCTCTATCAATGGTAATATTCCAAATGATATTATTACAGATGGATTGATGGAAGGCATTATATACCAACGAATGCTGCTGATGAGTTGTCATATTATAGATGTAAAGTCCAGCATCTGTACCCGCAATCAGATTATCGTTTCTGTCCAAGGCCAGCGACTTGAAAACACCCCCGGATAAGATTTCACTTATTTCCATCTTATCTTGCAGTGGATGATATACACACATTTTTCCTTCCATTCCGACAAGGAGGCTTTGATCTTGCGGATACCATAATAAAGAATTTACGAAGTTATCACTAGTTGGCAAAGGGATTCTACGAATATGGTTATGTGCCGTATTCACTGCAAAAAGCCCCTCAAGAGAACCAACATACATTGTTTTACCCACAGGACATAAAGTATAGATACTAGTAAGTTTGATTCTAGATGTTGCAATTTGCTGTAGTTTGCGGTTTTTCAGATTATATCTCCACAATCCTTCTGTATTGGTGCCTATCCAAAGGTCATCTCCCGAAACAAGCATCGTTCTCACAGATTTTATCCGATTCAAAGGCTTCAATACCTGTTCCGACTTACCATTTGTTGTATTCAGATAACAAAGTCCTCCCAAAGTACCCACTATCAGTCGCTGATCGTCTGCCTGGGCAATACTCATAATAGATTGCTCTGCCATATACAAGGTAGTTTTATAACCATCATATCTGCAGACACCATGATAAGTTCCAATCCATATCATTCCTTTTTTATCTTGAAATACCGAAGTTGTAGAATGTGCCGCATAAGGCAGTTCTACGGTTTTGAAGATGTTATACGGCAAAGAGTTGTTGGGTATAACAATATCATTTGCTATGCCAACACGAATCGTAAGCAACAAGAACAGTATAATAGTTAGTAATTTTTCTTTCATCTTATTTCTACCACTAATGATTTACAATTAGTTTATAAATACAAAATTAACCAATTTCTCGCATTCTATCACATTTTTAAATATTTATTAAAACAAAAAAATCTTTCTATAGGCATCCAAATAGATTTCGTATAAATTTATAGCCCCAAACATTTGTATATCCACAAATAATATCGTATCTTTGCAATCGGGTTTCAAACCCTATCCCAAAAGAGGATCACATTAAAAAATCAAACTATATAAAAAACGTCATGAAAAGATTATCAGTTATCGTCTGCCTCTTTATGTTCGCCCTGATGCCTCTTCTGGCACAGGTAAAGCAGACCGTTGCCGTGCTCGGCGACTCGTATTCAACTTTCGAGGGTTTCATCCCAAAGGGATATGCCACCTGGTACACCACTGCGGTTCAAAAAGCAACCGATGTCAACAAGGTGGAGCAAACCTGGTGGTGGCAGGTTATCAAGGAAGGTGGTTACAAGATGGGCAACATCAATTCCTATTCCGGTTCCACCATCTGCAACACCGGCTACAGCGATGAGGATTACAGCGACCGTTCATTCATCAACCGCACCACCCTGCTGGGCAATCCGGACATCATCTTGATTTGCGGCGGAACGAACGACAGTTGGGCGAATGCCCCTATCGGCAATTACCAGTACAGCAACTGGAAGCGTGCCGACCTCTACTGTTTCCGTCCTGCCCTGGCGAAGTTGCTTTCCGATCTCCGTCAGCGCCATCCGAATGTAGATATCTACTTCATTCTAAATTCTGAGCTGAAGGATGAAATCAACGAGTCAGTAAAAAAGATCTGCAAGACCTATCAGGTTCCGGTCATCGCCCTTCATGACATAGACAAGAAGAACGGTCACCCAACTATCAAGGGAATGAGAAGCCTTGCCGACCAGGTTCTGAAGGTGATAAAGAAATAAAATTACCGCAACATAACCTTCCAAACAATGGATATAAAACTAGATCAACATAAAGTCACCTTCTGAAATAGCTTCTCAAAAACAATAATTCAAATTTCATTCTCCTTTCACAATCAACAGAGTTTGCTCATAGTCAAACACTTAAGTGTGAAAGGAGAATTCTCTGAAACAACAATAATAATCAGCAGAAAGGACTATAGATATAAGGAGAAGGCAACTTAGTCTAAAGGAGAAAGCAACTATCACAAAAGGAATAGAAAAGGCTTCTTTGTATCGGATGACCCGGGTCATCCATATAGATGACGGGAGTGAGCCATATAGATGACCCGAGTCATCCATATAGACGAGCTTAGTCATCCAGCCGATAAATCGCCTCTTTTCGCCTGCCAATATCTATCCCTCATCCTTCTGGTTACTATGCTTCATCCCAACATTCATAACAAAGACACCCACTATTCATTATCAAGACGCTCACTATTCCCTATCGGAGCAAGGCACATCGCCATATTTAAGCTTAGCCATCAATTACCATTTCAAAATAAAGAGATTTTTCCTTTCACACTTAACTCTCTCGTTTTCAACATAATCCACATTCTGTGAAAGGAGATACCACTAATGCTGCTTTATCTTTTCATTCGAAGATTATTGCTTATTCCTCAGCTCTTCTATCAAATCATTTACAATATATGTATCACTCATTAGATGCAAGCCAAGTTCTTTGTCATGTAACATACGGCAAACATCAGAGTCATAGAATATCTGTAAAGCTCTGTCGGTTGATATATGTAACGTATCGGCTAGTTGCTTTATGATACGAGCGATTTTATTCCATAATAAGAAATCCAACATAATTATACCCTTTCATATGATTTGAATTGCAAATACTTATCAACTATCTCTTGGCTTAAAATGCAAATCTTGCGGAGAGTATACTCAACAAAGACATTTGAACCATGAGATTATATTTGCTTTTCCATTATTCTTTTCTTTCCCAATTTTTAAGAGCTTCGACCACATCATTCGCTACAGCTTCCCGGCTCTCGGTATGTAGAGTGTCATAGCAATCTTGAATGAGACTCTTGATTAGTCCCACCTTATCCAATCGCTTTCTCATTTCAGACGGCGATATACCCATTTTTTGTGCCGAAGCCTCGATAGCCAACACCGTAAAGGCGAGGCGGTCAAACTCTGGGTCACTTTTCAGCAACAGTTCTCTATCTTCCATTCTTTACAAAATATTGTATTTGGATGCAAATTTATAGATTTTCTCTGATATTCCACTTAATTTCGGAGTTAAATAAAGAAAATTAGTGCAAACAAATTAAAGTTTGGCGAGTTTTCTGTCAATAGGTTTGAGTCTAATAGTATATTCGTATTTGCATTACCGTCAAATCTCTTTTTACCGCCCGTAAAATCTCCGACATTTACATCGGCATTACCACCACTATTACCGCCACTTTTAATTTACACCGACAAAACAGCATCAACCTCCAGTGTTCACAGACCAATTACAGAATTGATTACTTTCCCAAAATATCCAAAAGTGTCTAAAGCGATAATCACCCAATAAAAAGCGTGGGTGTTTCAATCCACACACCCATACAGGGTGTGACACACAATTCCTTAGTATCTACATCAAACCACAACCTCCTATTGGTGAGGATTACAGCACGATGTAGTATATCTTTTGACTCCTACATCAAACCACAACCCTGTATGCGACTTAGAATAGTTGTAGCAGTTGTATATCTTTTGACTCCTACATCAAACCACAACGCGGTGTGGCGCCCCCTAATCGCCAGTTAGTTGTATATCTTTTGACTCCTACATCAAACCACAACTCAGCGAACATCGGATAGAAAGAAATGGGGGTTGTATATCTTTTGACTCCTACATCAAACCACAACTCAGCGAACATCGGATAGAAAGAAATGGGGGTTGTATATCTTTTGACTCCTACATCAAACCACAACTAGCCCCTGCCATACTCATATCGCCACGCGTTGTATATCTTTTGACTCCTACATCAAACCACAACTGGCATGCGTGCTGGCTGTTCTCCTTCAGGTTGTATATCTTTTGACTCCTACATCAAACCACAACAGCACGAATGTTGAACTCGAATTGGACATCGTTGTATATCTTTTGACTCCTACATCAAACCACAACGAGATTCAGAGAGAGAGATTCAGAGAGAGGTTGTATATCTTTTGACTCCTACATCAAACCACAACTCATAGTTTTCAACAATGAACTCATCGATGTTGTATATCTTTTGACTCCTACATCAAACCACAACGCTCTGCTGCTCTGCTGCCACGTCCTCGGGTTGTATATCTTTTGACTCCTACATCAAACCACAACTGGATGCCTGCCCGGACGTATCGGCAGACGTTGTATATCTTTTGACTCCTACATCAAACCACAACAGTACTTATTACCGATGGTACAACGCCGACGTTGTATATCTTTTGACTCCTACATCAAACCACAACTTATATAGTAGTTTTCCCCGAGAGCGAAACGTTGTATATCTTTTGACTCCTACATCAAACCACAACTGATAAAACACTTCTCCTGGAAGGCATTTGGTTGTATATCTTTTGACTCCTACATCAAACCACAACTGATAAAACACTTCTCCTGGAAGGCATTTGGTTGTATATCTTTTGACTCCTACATCAAACCACAACCCGTAATCTGCTTTGAACGAATTTCAATTGTTGTATATCTTTTGACTCCTACATCAAACCACAACGGTGCGGGCGGCAGCCCCTAGCAGAGCGGGGTTGTATATCTTTTGACTCCTACATCAAACCACAACTGTGATTTCCGAAGCTGTCTTATACGTGAAAAAGTTGTCACCTTTAGGATGGTTAAACTAAATATGTTA
>ERZ1026903.524-NODE-524-length-17533-cov-24.395183_pt1 | contig 17533 bp, 10 predicted proteins | sample MGYA00380180_ERZ1026903 | MGnify/ENA primary metagenome ERZ1026903 (study PRJEB33269, sample SAMEA4719816) | human gut metagenome | biome: human-associated habitat; feature: organic feature; material: feces | place: Cameroon | collected 2013-10 ... | reverse complement strand
TCCTGACAAGAATCTCCGGTTTGGTATCCCTGCCCCTTATTGCCGCCATATTGTTATGGCGCTGTTCTATGGTCAAACGGTCCGACATCTTTAATTTACAAAAACATCTTTCTTCTAATCTAATAAGTTTGCAAGCTATATGCTCCTCTATATGAAAAAATTCCGCAGTTTGCGGAACTTTTTCTCGGATTCATTGTAAAACCAAAAATCGTCAGCAGGTTGCTGACGATTTCAAATTATTGGTTCCTAACTCAACTTCAGTTAATTATATTGTTCCAATTCCTTGATCTCTTCGATAGATAAGCCGGTGGATTTTGCAATGACGTCTATTGGAGTATTGTATGCCAATAGGTTCAAAGCAATCTCTTTATTTCTCTTTTTTTCTCCTTTTTCTATACCTTTCTCCATACCTTTTTTTAATCCTTTCTCCTCAGCATGCTTATATACCGCATAATTGTCCCACATGACCATCATGCTGTTATCGTATTTCTCCTGTTCCTCTTTTGTCAGGCTCTTGGAATCGGCGATTTCTGCCAATCTCTTGAATATCTTATGCTGAGCCTCGAAAGGCATTTTTTCCAAAGTCTCCATATGCTTCAAATTATAAATCCAACAATCTAAAAACGTAGTACACTCTTCCTCTTTCTTCTTGAAAAGAGGCATTACCAAATAGATGAAGCGGATTTTGTTAGAGTAAACCTCTCCGCTATCCTTGTCTGCCAGCACAACGTCTGTTCTGAACTTCTTTGGCGTATTTTCATCTACATCAAAGTTCATGAAACAGATAACATAAACGGGTGTGAGATGATAATCCCATTGTCCTTTTATGCCTTGGTCTACTATCGTCTTCGATGCATAGTAGAGAGACCGGTCGATGAAATAGGTCTGACTCCTGTTTTGCATTTCAACGATAATGTGCTCATCTGTGTCAGTTTCGCAAAAGACGTCGTAGATGATACCTCTCTGGTCTTTTGTTTCTGGCAACATCTCCTTGTCCTTAAACTTTACATCAGTGATGTGCTGCTCTCCCAGGAGCAGCTGGTTCAAGAACTCAATCAGCAAGTCTTTGCTGTATTCCTGGCCGAAGATTCGTTTGAACGACCAGTCTGAGAATGGGTTGATGTATCTTGCCATATCTTTGCGATTTTATGTTCTCGCTGCAAAGATACGCTTTTCTTTCGTAACTTCCAAGAAATTAGCTGTAAAAATGAGCTTGGGATAGGAGAAAAGAAGTGCAACGTCCAAATGGGCATTGCTCTTTTGAATCATTTATATGATATATTTTATTTCCTTCAGATTTACTGGATATCGGCTTGTTTAAAAACAAAAAAAAGACTATACCCAAGATTTTGTAACCTGTGGGTATAGTCTTTAATTATCTTATTTTGTATAGTCTGTCAAACTATACAAAAGCTCATCTTGTTTTTGGATTAATACCATCTTGGATCACCAAACTGGTATGTCTGCAAGATTTCATCTGTGATTGTGAAATCACCATTGCTTGGATCCTTGAATGGATTTGCTCCCAGAACTTTACCTTCCGTGTCGAATGCAGTCAAGCCTGTTTCTGTATTGTTTGGATCTTGTTCAAGCATATTCAAGCAATTATAATAATAGTTGTTGCTATATGTTGGAGTTCCCAATGCAGATGTATTACTAAATCCACGCAAGTTGATAAAGTTGGCAACTACGTTGTTTGTAAAGGTATTTGTATTACCCTTGAAACGAATGTAGAAGAACATGTGTTTTGAACCACCATTACCAACATTATAGAATGTACACTTATCCACGTAAGTTTCCATCTTTGCATTAACAGAAGAAGATGCATCGTCGCCACGGAAGATCTGACGTTTTGGAGCACACTCATAGAAAGTAGAATTTGTTACGTTCAAGCTGTTCCAACCGCCCTTACGGCTATCGATGAAATCCTGTCCATTGTTTGTATCCATGTGGTGAATGAGACAGTTGTCAATTGTGATATTGTCAATAACTGCAGCAACATTGTTGTAGATAAAACTCTTGTTTTCGAAGTTGCGGATTTCACAACCCTTGAGGGTCAACTCGTTGTAGCTGCCTGCACCTTTATATTCGATAGCAGAGTTTGAATTATCTGTACCATCCAAGATAACCTGATAGAGCATGAGTGATGCCTCATTGGTCAAGTGAATGTTTGCCTTCAATATTGGTAAGTCTGCTGAATTCTGAGCACCAATCTTTACACTGTTTGAAATGACCAGATTAGTACCTGACAATTCGTAAGTACCAGGAGCCAATGCAATCTTGCTACCTGGATTAGCATTCTGAATAGCACTTACCCAATCATCAGATGGAGTGATTACTGTAGCATCACTGAAATCGATGTTTGTTGTAAATGTTGCATAACCACGAGTCTTTTCACCCAACTTCAAAGTTACCTTATAAGTTGTTTCTGGATCAAGACCTGATACTAAAGCAGAACCTGCTGCAATATCGTCAGCTGTCAGAGTATAGGTAACTTTCTCTGCTGTAGAACCAGCACTTGATGGAGTGCAGATAATCTTATCTACCTGAAGACCAGCTAACCATGTCAACTTAACAGCCTTGCTTTGGATATCGCCAGACTTTACCTTGTTCATGTTTTGCTCAGGATTAGTTGTCTTCATAATTTCAACCCACTTAGAATTGCGGTTTTCATTATTTTCATCGAGAGCTCTTACACGAATGTAGTAATCAGTTTCACCGATTAATGAAGTCAGTGTACATGTGTTGCTTGTAGTTGTTGTCTTTACAGCAGGTTCGTTGTTGTCGTAATCATTGTTGTCTGCATAGGCTTCAATTTCATACGCTGTAGCACCTGTCATTTCATTCCAGTCAACAACAATATCAGTGTTGTTGGTAATACGAGCAGTGATACCTGTAGGAGAAAGTACTCTGTCAAGTACTAAGTCCTGGATATCATCAGGATCGCTGCATGAAGTAAATGCCGTGCTGCCGAAGCACAAGGCTGCGGCAAGGGCACTTATATAGAATATATTCTTTTTCATTTTTTTTATAGTCTTGAAGTTATTAATACCAAGAGTAATTTTTAAGACTTGCGTTGTCATTGAGGTTGACATTGAAGATTGGCCAGTACTGACGTTTGTCAGGATCCTGTACGTAAAGATAATCCTTGACATCATCAAGTGAAGTGGCCTTAATCCATGTAGAAGCAGTACCCTTACTGTCAGCATACTCTGTGTAACCTTCTGGATCCAATTCGGTCTCACCATAGTTCAAACCATAGATAACCAATTTGGCATTAGCAGTTGTGTAAGATACATCTCCACGTGACCAGCTATATGGTACAAGCTTGTAGTAAACATGACCAGACAATTGGCTATATGGATGGTCTGCATCGTAATCCTCCAAGTTGACAATTGCGTTCATCTTAGCCTTAGCTTCGTCCATCTTGGTCTTCAAAAGTCCCCAGCGAATCAAGTCAGCCTTACGGATAAATTCACCAGCAAACTCAAGACCACGTTCTTTTACGATAGCATTAAACATAGTTTCTTTACTTGCAGAAACTTGATTGATATAAGAGCTAACGTCACCACCCAAGGCACGCTTATGAATCTTTTCGAGATAAGGAGCTGCAGCATTTGGACCATTCAACTCATTTTCCAATTCTGCACGCATCAATACAACATCAGCATAACGCATATAGAGTCTGTTGATACCATCATCGTTACCAGCTGGAATCGAGCGGTTGGTCCACTCATAGCGAAGTTTACCAAAGCTCCAGTTCTTGAATGATTGCAACTCTTGTTTGCCCTTATTCCATTGGAAAGGACAGCAGGTAACATCACGACGGGTGTCGTTCTTGTCATACTCAAAATAAAGAGTAGGAACAGGACCCACTTGGCTACCTTGCTTCATGGTTGTCATTTCATCTTCTGAGTTATGCTTGATACCGAATGTGTACATCATACGGCCACGAGCAGGAGCGTTGCTGTAACCAATCTCAAACAAAGATTCACTACCAGCTGCGATGATGTCACCAGAGATACCATTGTTGTTCCAGATATCTTCAAAATTAGACTTCAAGGCAACATACTGACCTTCAACACCCATTACATCCTTACAAGCTTGGAGGGCAATAGGATAAAGTACTTCCTTACTCAATTCTGGGTCTGTGCTTAAACGGTTCTCACCATCCATGCGCTGTGCATAACCAGCAGCCTGCATACAAACTCTAGCTAAAAGGCCTTTAACAAAAGCCTTATTTACACGCTCTACAGTTTGAGTAGCCTCCAATTCGTTAGGCCATGCGCACAAGTCCTGAGCTTCTTGCAAATCAGCAATAATCTGCTTGTAGATAACGTCACGGTCAGAGCGTTCTGCGTACATGTTATCAGAATTTACAGGCTCAAAACGAGCAGGTACATCACCCCACATATTGATCAAATCTACATACTGGAGAGCACGGAGAGTAAGTGCCTCACCTAAAAGCTGCTTGTTTTTTGCATCAGACAAATCAGCATGTTCTTTTAAGCCATTAATGGCAAGATTTGCACGCTCAATTGCTGCATACATTTTAGCCCAAAGGTCTGTACCTGTAGTTACATTCATCTGGTCGTTAGCTGTTTGTGCATTGTATGTTGCCAAATCAGCTTTACCATCAGCCTTATTTGAGTTGCCATAGAATTCAACATCGGTATTGTAGCCATACCAAACTGAACGAGCACGATAATTCTGCTCACCGAATTCCTGGTAGATATTAGCGATAGTTCCTTCAGCATACTCATAAGTGCTGAAAATATTCTTTCCATCCAAGGAAGAATCTGAACTTTGATCCAGAAAATCGCTACATGAAGTTAGACCGCCTGCCATCAATACAGCGGCAAAAGTTTTAACTATGATATGTTTCATTGTAGTGTCTTATTAGAAATTCAAATTGAAACCAATAACAAACTGACGGCTCTTAGGATAAGCAGAATAATCTACACCTGGTGTCAGAGCTGTCTTGTTACGAGAAGATACCTCGGGATCAAATCCTGAGTAACCTGTAATGCAGAATACATTGTATGCAGTAGCATAGAAACGCAAACTGTTGATACCTACACGCTTTGTTAAAGACTGTGGCAAGGTATAACCCAATGTGATTGTTGCAAGGCGGAGGAATGAACCGTCTTCAATTGCCCAGTCTGTCAATACATAATTGGTATATGGAGACCACATTGTTGTGTTAGCATTCATTGCTGCCAACTGCTCAGGATCATTGCAGAGTGTACCATCAGCATTGAGGTTGGTCCAACGCTTGCCATCACTCATGATATCTAACATGTTACGATAGTAATACTGTGAAGCAGAAGTGTATTCAATCTTGTTAGCATTGTAAACATCGTTGCCGATGCTATAAGTGAAGTTAGCATTCAAGTCGAAGCCGTAGAGACGACCTGAGATGTTGAAACCACCAGTTGCAACAGGATTCGTATCACCAATCTTAACGCGATCATTGTCATCTACACTATAATCTTGGTTTTCACCATCACCTTCGTTCATGTTTTGGAGTTTCAATGCACCTGGACGAAGGTAGCTTGCACCGATTACCTTGCTATCATCAGATACACCTTCCTTAAGAATCCACTTTTTCTTTACATCATCATAGCCCTCAAAGTCACTTACTTCGTAGCGGCCTGCAACCTTGTAACCATAGATTTCGCCTACAGCATGTCCTGGCTTAACAATGTAGTCGTCTTGAATCTGGGTAGAAGCCCAGCCTGAAGATGCCTTGTATTGCTCCAAAGAACCTAAGGTCTTTACCTTATTCTTGTTGAAGCCAATATTACCACTGATGCTCAATGCGTAATCCTTCTTGTTGATGGCATTCCATGTAAGAGAGATTTCTACGCCCTTGTTCTCTGTTTCACCTAAGTTGCGATACTGATAGTCATAGCCGGAACCTGATACAGGGAAAGCAATCAGCAAGTCCTTGGTTGTATTCCAATATGTTTCAATGCTACCAGTTAACTTGCTCTTGAAGAGTGTAAAGTCAAGACCGATATTACGGGTAATTGTTGTCTCCCAAGTCAAGTCAGGATTGGATGCGAATGTACCTGTCTGATTAGCAGCAAGACCGCTTGTCCAGAAAGAATTGAACTGGTTCAACCATGTAGAGGAACTTGAACTCCAGATAGGTGATGTCTGGTCGGCTGGAATGTTGTTGTTACCAGCAGTACCATAAGAGAAACGAAGTTTCAAGTCGTCCAACCATTTTTCTGTACCCTTCATGAATGATTCAGAAGAAATACGCCAAGCAACAGCAGCTGATGGGAAGTATCCCCAACGGTTTCCCTCAGAGAATTTAGAAGAACCATCGGCACGGAATGTTGCGCTCAAAAGGTACTTGTCCATATAGTTGTAGTTAGCACGACCGAAGAATGACAAGAGGTTGTCATCTGCATTGTTGTACTTGTTTACAAAATATGGTGTACCCTGTGAAGACATAGCCCAAGCCTGTGATGCAGTAAATGTTGTTGGGAATAAATTTAATCTATCCTCGTTGGCATTGCTCTGCTTGTTGATAGTCTCTTCACCCAAGAGAATGTTCAGACTATGATCTTTGTTCTTGATAAGATTCTTGAAGTCATAGTTCAATGTGTTGGTATTGCGGAATGTCTTACGCTGAGTATCGATGAAGTAAGCCATTGGGTGGGTACCCTTTGAATCAACACTGTTGGTACGTGCATTGTAGGTTGATGTACCATAGTATTTCTTGTCTGTATTGTAGTACCAGTCCAAACCGAATTCACTCTTGAACTTCAAGTTCTTAATGATTTCCCATGTGAAGCTACCATTCATGTTGAAGTTTTGGCGGCTCTGCTTTCTGTCTGTATCATATACAGAAGTAATAGGGTTTGTCAACTGAAGATCTGGATCGTATCCGTCACTCAAGTCTGCAAAGTTGAACATAGGGTAAATCATCACGTTCTTCATACGAGAGTCTGCTGTAGAAACCTCAGTCTTGCTCTCATTAGCACCTGCACCATTGACAAGTGTATTAGAATAACGCATAGAGAAATCTACAGATACTTTCTTGTTTACCTTATGATTCATTTTCAAACTCAAGTTGTCGCGACGATATGAAGAACCGAGCATGATAGCCTTGTCATTTACGTGTGCGTAACCGAAGTTGAACTTAGTCTTTTCTGTACCACCTGTAATAGAAAGGTTATGGTTAAAAGTGTTACCTACACGGCCGAATACCTGGTCTTGCCAGTCATTCTCTGCTGCATTTTCGTAAAGGTCACGATCTTCCCAGTTACCGAAGAGATTAGTATACTTATCTTCATTGTCACGCAAGAGAGCATACTCACGCTGCCATTTTACGTAGTCACTACCTGAAAGAGTATTCAAGGTCTTAGCCATCTTCTTCCAAGAATAGTAAGCATTGTAAGACACGTTTACCTTACCCTCTTTACCACTCTTGGTAGTAACGAGGATTACACCATTAGCACCACGAGAACCATAGATTGCTGTAGAGGATGCATCTTTCAAAACAGTAATATCCTCAATTTCAGAAGCAGGAATGTCGCTGATGCTTTCTACAGGGAAACCATCTACGATGTAGAGAGGAGTGTTGTCGCCAGTGATAGAACCACCACCACGTACTCGAATCTTCATTTCTGCATCAGGAGAACCTTCTGTTGCTGTAATCTGCACACCAGCCATTTTGCCTTGGAGAGCCTCGGTAGCATTGGCTACAGGAACTGCCTCGAGAGCTTTGTTGTTTACTGTAGCTACAGAACCAGTCAAGTCCTTCTTCTTGACGGCACCATAACCGATAACAACGACGTCGTTGAGAGATGTTGCGTCGTCTTCCAACTTAATGTTGATGACAGACTTGCCAGATACATTAACTACCTGAGGCTTCATACCTACGTAAGAAACCTTCAATTTCTTACTGTTGCCTTTCAGTGTGATAGTAAAGTTACCATCAATATCGGTTACGCCACCATTGCTGGATGTTCCGTCTTCAATGACAGAAGCACCAATAACAGGCTCACCTGTATTGTCGGTTACATTACCCTTAATCACTGTTTGCGCATATCCATTAGCTGACATAACCAATGAAGCAGCAACAAGCGCAAATTTTAGATTCTTGTATTTACCAGACATACACTTTAGGTTTAAATAAAACTTATTCTAAATTTCTAATTTTCTAATGTTTTTGAAATGTTTTTAAGTAGAATTCCAATTCTGAGCAGATGCTTGCTGAAGGGATGTTCCTCTTGGAACCCGAAGGCTCCGATGGGGCAACCTAGATGCGTAGCAATAGCTAAGTCTTGGTTTTCTTGTTGCAAAAGTATATAAAAAATATGAGAATATAGGTATATTGGGGGTAAAAAATAACGTAAACGTTTACAGGTTTTTGCGTAAATACTCTGTTTTTTACATTTCGACGGTCTGTTTTCTCAGTTCCCGTTTCTGCTGTTTCAGAAGTTGAGGGAACAAAAAAAGTGCAATATCCGGCACCCTTCTGAAAGAGAATGGGGATATTGCACTCCGAATGTTATCTGTCAATCTAATTACTTATGGTCTCTGTTTCTTTACTTTACGATGACCTTGCTTGTCTTCTTGCTGCCATCTGCCAGGGTCTTCACAATGATGTTGATACCTTTCTGAAGATTTGAGAGCTGGGTGCCGTCGGCTGCATAGATGGCGGTCTTGATGACTGCTGCTGTAGCTGTAGCGATGTTGTGGATGCCGGTGCTTACAGAATTGGTTGTTGCACCGAAACCTCCCATCTGGTTGGCTGCACGTACGGTGAATGTTCCCTTCTCGCCGTTGAGGTTTACTGACTTCTCTGTGGTCAGGGCAAAGAACTTGCCGTCTTTTGCTACGAGATACATCTGGGCATCACCGGTCCATGAGAGTTTGTCGCTATCCAGTGTGGCTGCTGTAGCCGCTGCCTGAGCTGAGAGGTTGGCTGGCTTCCAGTCACCGAATACTGCATCGAGGGTGTATGTTGCAGCTTCTTCTGCAGTCAGAATGATGTTCTCCTCTGCTTCTTTTGCTTTTCCGTTTTTATCTTTGAAAAGTACCATCTTTTCAGCAGGAGAGAAGGTGTTGCCCTCTGCATCTTTCAATACATCGAGGCGGAACTTGTCAGCAATAGCTGTCTCCATAGCAGTGATGTTGAAGTAAGTGTACTTCGTGCCATCGTTCAGGATTTCATCCTTCTGGTTGATGGTTGTATTGAGCCAGGTGAGTCTGGCAATGTTGTTCCATGAACGGCCGAGACTGAAGTTTGCAGCCTTGTTTTCGATGGTACAGTCTTTGAAGATATATCCCCATTCGCTCTTGCTGTTAGGGGCAGCAATTACGTCAGTACCATTCTTCTCGTTTTCCTTGCGGCTTTCGTTGACGAAGAGTACGCGGTTGAAATATACATCACCACCACCGCAAATGTAGTCTACTGTTCCGTGAATCTCTGAGTCTTCAAAGTAGAACTGTCCCTTGCCGTTTGGTTCGTTGCTGTAGTAGGTATCCTGGTAAGATAGCATCTTCACATTCTTGCAGATGGTCTTTGTACCACGATCCTGAAGGCAGACTGCACGACCGGCTGCTCCTGTCTTATAGTAATCGAGCGCATCTTTCAGGGTGATGTCCTGAAGATAGAGGTTGTTGCTCTGGTTGAGGAGGGTGGCTGTGGTGCCAATGCCTTCGTTCTCTATAGCTGGCTTGTTGACGATGATGGTTTTGTCCATGCTCTCGCCGATGATAGAGATGTTGTTGCCGCTAATCAGAGTGAGGCACTTGTCGCCCAAATCGTATGTGCCGTTTGGCAAGAAGATGTAAGAACGTGGAGCATCTGCTGCTGCATTAGCTGCATTGACGGTTTCAAGCGTGGTGATGAAACTCTGTGCATTGCCAGTCTTTACTGTGTACCAGTTGCCTTCTTGGGTATAGGCTGGTTCTGTCATGTTCACGATGCTGAGACTATGGAGGTAAGCGTTGGCTGCGAAGGTAAGTGTGTACTCGCCGCTTGCTGTAGAGGTATTCTGCAGAATTGTGCTGATACCATCTGTGCTTGTCATGGCATCTACACTTGCTATCGTAGTGCCATCAGGGGCAGTCAGTGTGATATCTCCCGCGTTTGAAAACTTGCAGAGATTCATCTTGATGTAACCCTTGCCGCCCATCAGAATCTTTATCTTGTCGCCAGCAGTAAAAGTCCAGCCGTGTGTGGTATCATGCCACTTGCCTTTGCCTTCTACAGAGATTGCCTCGTGGTCGTTGATGTCGAATCCTTCCTTCTGGAGGTCGTAATCGTAACGGACTGTTTCACTTGCGGTCTCAATATCTGTAACGACTGCATAGAGGTTAGTATCTGCTGTAATGACAGAAGAGATGGTGAACTTCTTGCTGTCTTTCTTCAGGTCGGTAGCCCAGCCACGGAATTTCTTACCTTCGGCTATGGTTACCTTCTCTTCCATGCCTTCCTGGAATTTTTCTATGTTGGCATCCTGCTCCACCTTCTGGGTTCCGATAGCTGTTGTGCCGTCTATATTATAATAGGTGAGGGTGAAGTCTGGCTTGAAGCCTACGGTGAGCTCGTAAGTTACTTCATCTCCCTTAGATTCTACCACGATGGTTACCACGGTCTTCTGTTCTGCACCTTCGCCGGTGGTAGTATAGGTCGTGCTCTTGATGGTTCCGTTAGCAGCAACGAGGTCTGTCAGCGGATTGGTCACGCTGATGAGGTTTGCCTTCTTTGAAACGAGGAGGGTAGCGAGCTGCTTGCCTGATGCGTCTTCATTGAAGATGTCAACGGCTGAATACTTGGTGCCGTTGAGGCTGAAAGAGTCAAGCATTGGAGTCTTGCTCATATCTACATTTCCGTAGATAGCAAGGTCGGTAACAAATGCGTTCTGGTTCAATGTAAAGCCCTCGAACTTGATCTGGCAGTTGGTACGGTTTACGTCGAGTGTCAGATCTTCTCCGCTTGTGGTTACAATGGATACGTTGTGGATAGCTACCCAGTCAGCATCTCCGTCGCCCTTCACGGATACCTTGATACCACGTGTGCCACCTGTAGCAGCCTGGTGGATGGTAATCTTGGTGATGCTTGCCAATGGAGAGGTTACTGCGCTTGGTTCGGCTGTAGAGTATTCGCCAGTGTACTTTAGGGTCTTCATATAACCGGTACGGTCAGCGAACTTAGCGTTTGTTCCTGTTGGATTTATCTCAACGCCATTGAGAGTCATGGTAAATGCCTCTTTACTATAGTGAGTTTTGAGGTCTACCAAAGTGTTGTTGGCTGTTTTGCCATCTACCTTCTTCCAATTGGTGAAGTCGGTAGTGTAGAGTGCCTTCTCCTGGATGGCGCTTACGTGTACAACCTTAACCTGATAGAGGTAGCAGCCGCCTGTAGCAACAACTTCTACATATCCTTTAGCTACTTCTGCAGTTGTTGCGTTGTATTCTGTTACGTCTTCAGTAGCTGCCTTTCCGCCTACGGTAAGGTTGTGGTAGTTAGGATAAGTTGTTACTGTAACCATATCATTGGCTGATTTTACCGGAATCTGCAGGATGGTTCCTGCGTTAAACTGTGCATCAGTTGTTCTGCCTTTCAACTTACCCTGTGTAGCGTTGACGTGCATGGTGATGCCTTCTACAGTAGAAGCGAGGTCGCCCTCGTTACCTTGGAAGTTAGCTGCAGTGTTGATACCCTCAGGAAGATTTTTCTGAAAGTCCCAAACAGCAGTGACATTTTGTGCCTTTGCGATGAAAGCAAAGACAAGCAACAGGCTGAGAAGCCCCAATCTTAGTAGATTTCTTTTCATTTGTTTGCCTTTTAGGTTGTTATACTTTATTTTATAGTTTTCTTCTTTTAGTTTATTGGTGCAAAAATACACTTATTATTTCTATTTAAGAGCTTTTTATTACGAATTTCTTGTAAAAGCTACGCAATCGTTTTCGTACATTTCCGCCTTTTTATCTCTCTTTCCTTTTGCCAAATGAAAATTGTGTTGTACTTTTGCAGGCGAAAACAAACGAATTTTAAACCAAATTATATTATAAATCAAAACTATTAAAAGATGAAGAACTTATTTACTTTTATTGTCGCATTGTTTATGGCGACGAGTGTGTATGCGCAAGGTACCTATGCGGTAGCAAATGGTGAACAATTTACACCTGATTACAAAATTTCAAAAGTGCCTAATATTACAGTATATTACATGGCTAATGCAGGAAATGTGTTTAATGCTGGTAAGAAAACTGCGAATTGGGCTGATTCGGATTTTAATTATTATGCTTCAATTAAAAGAGGAGATGCTGCGAATTTTGATGGAAAGACTACACCTACAGGTGCTTATCTTAAGTTTGAACCAATAAATGATGGAACTATTATTGTTGGTATCCAAATAGATAAGTTTAAAGAGTTGTGTTTAGTTGGATCAGATTTTGCTAGAATCACCGATTATACATATAATCTTCCTTCAGCCGCAGGGCAAGAATCGCAAACTCTTGGAACTTATGATAAAGATGCTAAAACAAAAGTAGATAATTGTTTACAGTTAAAGTCCAATGGTACAGTAACTTTTAATGTAAAAGCTGGAAATACCTATTATTTGATGGCTCTAGGCTCAAAGATTGGTTTCTTTGGATTTAAGTATTCTGTAAATGAGAAAGTTACCATCACTGATGCAGGTTTCGCAACTCATGCTTCTAAATTTGCTGTAGATTACTCAAACAGAACTGATGGCTTGGAGGCATATTCTGTAAGTTACAACTCTTCTTCTAAAGAGCTTACTTATACAAAGATTGATGGTGTAGTTGAAGCTGGTAAGGCTGTTATCTTGAAAGGAAAAGGTAATTATATATTGGAGGCTAGCTCAGAAAAAGCTACTGTTACAGAGACAGGTTTGAAGGCTTCTGATGGCTCAATAAAGGGTGCTGCGAACATTTACTGCTTGGCTAATAAGAATAATGTTGTAGGTTTCTATCAGGTTTCATCTGATGTTACAATTCCTGCAAACAAGGCATATTTGGAGATTAATACAACAACCCCTGCTAAGTATTATTCCATCGGTATTGGTGGAAACACTACCGGCATTCAGGCTATCCAGCAGAATGGTGTAAAGGCAGACGGCATCATGTACTCTCTTTCTGGTCAGAAGGTTGGCGAGAACTACAAGGGCATTGTTATCTGCAACGGCAAGAAGATGATCAAGAAGTAATCGCCTTTGCTATTCACTAAACTTTACTATTATAACAAACACGTTGAATTTTAAAAGAATATAAAGATGAAAAAATATATTAAGCCAGTTATGGAAATTACAGAAGTTGAGGTTGGTGTTATCTTGGCAGGTAGTGGAACAACTCCAAGTCCTACGCTATCTGATGAAACCATTGATAAAGAAATTGAAGTTCTTGCCCGTCCAAGCAACGGCAGTCTTTGGGATTAATTCTCCTTATCTTTCATTATAAGGTATATAGAGGGTGCGTCATAAGCTATGGCGCACCCTCTTGCTATCTTTACAGTACTTCCTTATCTCCTTTCATTTCTTGATAAGTGAAAGTTAAGTTATTTGATTTTTTCTTTGGTTAATTCAGATTTTCTTTGTAATTTAGCCGCGCAAAACGTAAAGTTTGTAAGATTATGGCAAAAATAGTAAATAAATACCCTGTGGGGATACAGACATTCGAAAAACTCCGTGAGAAAGGTTATCTCTATGTAGATAAGACCCAATATATCGTGGATTTCAGAGAAAAACAGATGTCGTATGTCTTTCTGAGTCGTCCAAGACGATTCGGAAAGTCGCTCTTTGCCTCTACTCTTCAAGCTTATTTCGAGGGTAGAAAGGAACTCTTCGAGGGATTGGCAATAGCTGATTATGAGAAGGATTGGGTGAAGCATCCTGTGCTTCATTTTGATATGAGCGGTGCCAAGCACTTTGATGCTGATGCCTTGAACAGTTATCTGAATCTACAGCTTTTGCCCTATGAAAAGCTATACGGTAAGGGAGAAGGTGAAAAATATCCTAATGAAAGACTGGATGGTATCGTAAAGCGTGCTTATGAGCAAACGGGCGAAAAGGCGGTTGTCATCATCGATGAATATGATGCCCCATTGCTGGATGTGGTACATGAGAAGGAGAACCTGCAGCCCCTCCGCCGTATCATGCAGAACTTCTACAGTCCTCTGAAAAAGCTCGACCCATATCTGGAGTTTACCTTTATCACGGGTATCACCAAGTTCTCGCAGCTCAGCATCTTCAGCGAGCTGAATAACCTCGACAATATCAGCTTGTTCGACCAGTATTCGGCTATCTGCGGTATCAGCAAAAAGGAACTTACCACTCAGATGAAACCGGATATTGAGGCATTGGGAGAAGACCTGGGTATGACGTATGAGGAGTGCCTGGCAGAGCTGACAAGATTCTACGACGGTTATCATTTCAGTGAGAAATCAGAGGATGTTTTCAATCCGTTCAGTCTGGTAAAGGCACTGAATGCACGAAAGATTGCTCCTTACTGGTTTGGCTCGGGTACTCCGTCTTATCTTATTAAGACATTGCAGAAGTATCACGTCAATGTGATGGATATTGAGAAGAAATCATGTGATGTGGATGACTTTGATGTTTCGCCGGAAATGATGACTTCTGCGCTTCCGTTGCTCTATCAGAGCGGTTATCTCACCATCAAGAAGTATAATCCGATGCTGCATCGTTATACTTTGGAATATCCTAACAGGGAGGTAAAGATTGGCATGCTCAAGAGTCTTGCACCTAACTATCTTTCACCAATATCTTTGGATAATAACAGCCTGGTGGGTGATTTCCTGGAAATGCTTTATGATGGAGATGTAGAGGGAGCAATGATTCGATTGAAAGCGTATCTTGCCAGCATCTCCAACCGTTTGAGCAATAAGAACGAACGGGATTTCCAGACGGTGTTCTATCTTATCTTCAACCTGATGGGAGCACACATGAGGGTAGAGGAGGATAGTGCGATAGGCAGGGCTGATGCAGTGGTGTATATGCCCGATGCTGTATTTGTTTTCGAATTGAAGTATGATGGTTCTGCCGAAGAAGCAATCAAACAGATAGATGAAAAGGGATATCTGATTCCATATTCTGCTGATGGTAAACGCTTGTTCAAAATTGGTGTTAATTACGATAGTAATCAGCGGACAATTAGTGATTGGAAGATAAAGGAAGGATAAAATACTGTACTTTAGTATATAGTTCTGCAACGGGCTGAAGGGACTGCTATCTCTTCAGCCCGTTTGGTGTCTGCTAGCTAAAACTCTCTTATATTCTGGTACTTGACGTTTGAATTTACGTAATCGTTTTCGTAGTTTTAGCTCATTTTGGTTCACATTTTTCCGAGATTCTCAAAATGATTTGCTAAATTTGCCAACGAAACAAAAGTAAATGAAGCAAACTTAAATAAAGTTATTCATCAACTAATTAATAATATATAAACTTAAAATAAAACGATTATGAAGAAATTCTTTACTCTTATCGCAGCCGTAGCTTTGGCTGCTAGTGTTAATGCTCAGACAACTTTGATTGATTATCCAACTTCTCAGTCAGGTATAACCCTTCACGATGCTGACGGACAGATTTCGTTTGCAACAGTGAAAATTCATGCTAATACAGATGCGGTATCTTGCATAAAGATAGGAAAAAGCTTTAGTGCAAATAACCTTGTTGTAGATAACTTTGTTGAGTTAACAACAGAAGGTGGATTCAAAAAGGGTGATGTAATTACTATTGCTGGTGTTTTTAATAATGCAGATGACTCCAAAAAAGCTGCTGTAGCTTTCTTCACTGGTGAAGTTGGTGAAAAAGGAAAAACTTATTATACGACAAATCAATTTATCAATAGTAGAAATATTGCAGATGATCCTGCAGAGGAGCAAATTACGTTGACGGAAGATATGCCTAGCGTGAAGTTTGGAAGAAATGGTAATACTGGCACTTGTGTAGTAAAGGTTACAGTTGTACGTGGTGGTACTAGCACCGGCATCTCTTCTGTAAACGCTGCTGCAGCCAAGAAGAATGGTAAGACCTATAATATGGCTGGTCAGGAGGTTTCTTCTTCTGCCAAGGGCTTGATTATCAAGAACGGTAAGAAGTATGTAAAGTAACAGATTGTATATACATATAAAACAAAAGGGCATTCCCAAACATGGGGATGCCCTTTTTGTTTTTATAAGAAGTTCTTGTTTATTCCTTTATTACCTTATCCACTACGGTCTTTCCGTTCTTAAACAACATCTTGCGGACGTTGATTCCTTTTTGAGGAGCAGAAAGGAGGGTACCGTTGAGGCTGTAATACTTTACTTCGGCTAATTCACTGGGATTGGAAGTGATGATCTGCGAGATGCCTGTAGGATTCTTCCATGCAGGATAGTATTCATCTACCTTGTTCTCTGCATCAGCATTGCCCTGCTTCATGATGTCCTCAACCAGCGAATTGGCGTAAACCTCAAGGTTGGTGTAGTAACCCTTGCTGTCAAGCGAGTAGGTGAGGGCATCTGTGGCGTCGTTTGGATCCAGACCGTTGGCTGTCTCCCATGCATCTGGAATGCCGTCCTTATCGGTGTCGAAGTCGGCAGGGCGAGTGCCCTTTCCGAAGTTTGCCTCGGTGTAACCGTTTACATCTGATACCTTGTCGATGATGCCAGGCGAATTGGTGATGCTTCCCTTGTACTTGGCTGTACCTGTCTTTGCCTCTTCCATGTAGCGCGCATCAATCTCATCGCGGTAGAGCGAGGCTCCGCTGTATGCCAGAACCTTGTTGAAGGCTTCGGCAGCAGAGTGGGTGGTAACATCTCCTGTTGGAGCAGGAGTGTCCATCTTAATCTTGACACAAGACTTGCCGCTGATGGTGGTATGAGCCACAGCGTCGCCATAGAAGTTCTTGGCATCCGGACTGTAATATTCTCCGTTCAGGCTTGGAATGCCTTTGTCGTAGCTGATACCTTTCCAATCCTTGTTTTGGGTAACAGAACCCTTGGTGGTTTCGGTGGTGTTTCCGTTGATGAAGTAACGGCTGGTCATGTCGAAGAACTCAGGATGATTCTTGTCGGAATTACCGCTGTTAGATAAGGTAACCAGGGTGATACGGTCCTGACTGCCACGTTCCTTGCCGGTACTTACATCTACCTTGAGACCATTCAGAGTAGTTTCTTTAAGTCCCTGACTTGGACCTGCCTTATAGTAATTGTTCACGATGTTGATCTGTCCACCGCCCGGACCTCCGTAGCAGGTACCTTGCGCATTGTACATTACGCAGTTGCGAAAGTCTACGTTTTCTGCCTGCACGGTGTTCTTCCACTGGTAGGTAGCGTAATCCTTGTTGCTGGTGTAGCCTGTCCATCCGTATCTTGCACCATTAAAACGGGGACCGCGGTTCATGAGATGACCTACAAAGTTGTGGTGGAAGCTGGCGAGCTTACCGCCCCAGATGCCTCCATAACCATGTGCTCCCTTAGAGTGACCCGGATTGGTGAGACTCTCGGCAACGGTACACCACTGCATGGTGAAATTGTTGT
>ERZ1026903.521-NODE-521-length-17634-cov-18.573013_pt1 | contig 17634 bp, 8 predicted proteins | sample MGYA00380180_ERZ1026903 | MGnify/ENA primary metagenome ERZ1026903 (study PRJEB33269, sample SAMEA4719816) | human gut metagenome | biome: human-associated habitat; feature: organic feature; material: feces | place: Cameroon | collected 2013-10 ... | reverse complement strand
GCGTTTTTCTTTACGATACTTCGCACCCTTACCACCCTTTTGCTTGCTGGTGAGGCGTGCCAGTGTTTCCTTTACCTGCTTGGCCACGTCCTCTTCGCTCACCTCAACCTTTTGCTGCTCCTTGGCGCGGCGGTTGCGGTTCTTGTTGGCACTCTTGCCATTGGCAGCGCCCTGTTGGTTGTTGCGGTTGTTCTGTCCGTTCTGACCGTTGGCACCCTGCTGGTTGCGCTTCTTGCCATTGTTGTTGCCATTCTGCTTGGGCTGGTTGGCAGCATTGTTCACATCGACACGTTCGCTGCCAATGCGGTTACGCTTTTTGCGTTGTCCGCCGGCCTGTGCCTGCCCGTTCTGTCCGGCAGCCCCCTGCTTGTTGTTGCGTTCGCGGCGGCGCTCCTCCTTCGACTTCTTTTTGGGTCGTGTAGTAGAGTTAATGGCACTGAGATCAATGGTGCCGAGCACCTTGGGACCAGTAATTTCAACCTGGGGGTGGAGTTTGAACACACCGTCTTCCTCCTCGCCAATGGCCTTGGCGCGCTCTTCGCGTTGTACTTTGGTGTTTTCGGTAGTGTTTTGGTTCATGTTTTGGGGGTTGGAAGTAGTTTGGTTGTTGGCATGTGCCGGCACTGCTTCCTCGGCCTCAGTCTTTTGGGCAGGGGCTGCGGGGGTGTTTGCAGCAGTGGCTGCGTTAGCCTGGGGCTTATTTATGCTTTTAGCCGGAGCTTTTGGAGCCTCGGCTTTTGTGTTGTTGGCAGATTGTGTGTTGCTCTGTGCCTTGGCGGGTTTGGCATCGAGGTCGATGTGGCCTACAATGTGTGGTCCCTTTACTTCGGGCACCACTGTTTCAACCATGGTTTCCTCGGCCTTGCGCGTTTTGGCAGAGCGTTTCTTTTCCTGACGGTCCTGCATACGTTCCTCAGCCTTGTCGCGCAGCGTTTTGTCGGCGCTGAAGGCATTCTTAAGTAGTTCGTACTGCTTGTCGTCAAGCTTTTGGTTAGGGTCGTTGCTTGCCACGGGTGCTCCTTTTTCCTTCAGGAGGTCGGTGATTGACTGCAAGCCGACGCCAAATTCTTTGATAGCTTTATTTAATCTGATACTCATGCAATAATGTTAGTAAGGTTTGCTAATGCGATTGTCTCAACATAGGTAAGTGGGTTGGCATGCCCCACAGCGGCCATAGCGCGCCGCACGGGGTGGAGTTTTCAAGGCTCTGGCCTTGTTGGCTGATTATGCTTTGCCTTAAAAAGACTCCACACCGGCTGCGTGATTATGTGCCTTAGTGTGTATGCGCCGCCCTACTTACGCGTTGTGCATTAGCTCTCCTCGCCTGCCGGCTCTGCAGCAGGCTCGTTAGCGTCGGCCGGAGCCTCGGCAGTTGGTTGGGCAGCGGGTGCCTGGGGTGCGTCGTTCTCAAACTCGGCACGCAGCACGCGCAATACTTCGTCGACGGTAGACTCTTCGAGGTCGGCCTTTTCGATGAGCATTTCGCGGGGTGCGTTGAGCACGTCCTTGGCGGTTTCGAGACCGATGCCCTTGATGGCGTCAATCACCCACTGGTCTATTTCGTCGGCAAACTCGTCGAGGTAGATGTCCTCGGTCATTTCTTCGCCCTCAACCTCACGGAACACGTCGATGGTGTACTCGGTGAGCATCGAGGCCAACTTGATGTTCATACCACCCTTACCAATAGCCAGACTTACCTCGGCAGGACGCAGATACACCTCGGCTTTGCGCTCCTCTTCGTGCAGCACAACGTTCGACACCTGTGCGGGGTTCAAGGCACGCTGTATGAACAGGGCTGTGTTGTTGGTAAAGTTGATCACATCGATATTTTCGTTGTGCAACTCGCGCACTACACCGTGTATACGGCTGCCGCGCACACCAACACAGGCGCCCACGGGGTCGATGCGGTCGTCGTAGCTTTCAACGGCTATCTTGGCGCGTTCGCCCGGAATGCGGGCAATGCGGCAGAGGCGGATTGCACCGTCGGCAATTTCGGGTATCTCGTTCTCGAGCAAACGGCGCAAGAAATCGTTCGATGTGCGCGAGAGGTAGATTTTAGGATTGCCATTGGTGTTGTCCACACGGTCGATAACGGCTGTCACGGCATCGCCTTTGTGGAAGAAGTCGCGGGGTATTTGCTGCGATTTGGGCAGGTAAAGCTCGTTCTTCTCCTCGTCCATGAGCAGTGTCTCGCTCTTCCAAGTCTGGTACACCTCGGCAGTGATAAGCTCGCCCACGCGGTCCTTATATTTATTATAGAGGGCATCGTGTTCCAGCTCGAGAATTTTGCTGGCCAAAGTCTGGCGCAGCGTCAGTATGGCACGGCGTCCGAAGTCGGCAAAATGAATCTCTTCAGACACATCTTCGCCCACCTCGTAGGTGGCATCAATCTTTTGTGCCTCGCTCAATGATATTTGCTTGTTGGGGTCTTCCACCTCGTCGTCGTTCACCACCACGCGGTTGCGGTAAATTTCGCAATCGCCCTTGTCGGGGTTTACAATCACGTCAAAGTTCTCGTCAGAGCCAAAGATTTTGGCTATCACGCTGCGGAAGCTCTCCTCGAGCACACCCACCATGGTGGTGAGGTCAATATTTTTGTTTTGCTTAAACTCAGCAAAGGTTTCTATCAAGCTTGCTGTTTCTTGTTTCTTCTTAGCCATATATTGAGCGGTATTGTGTATTGTCTTATTTATTCAACTTTCGGATTCAGCCCGTTCAAGTTAAAACCGAAACTTGAGTTATTTATATATGCGTGCGCGCGGCACGTCGGGCAGGCGTTCAAGCTTTTGTCACGAAGGTGCGCCCGCCAGAGTTCTTACTTAAAGTCGATGACGTACTTGGTGCTTTTTACTTGGTCGAAGCTGAAGGGCACTTCGCGTGCTACCAGTTTGGGGCGCTTGGCACCCTCTTCGCGCACTTTTTCCTCGATGGTGAGCGTAAAGCCCTCGGGTGTTACACCACCCAAGGTTCCCTGCAACTTTTTGCCCTCAGTGGTGAGCACCTCGACACGCTCGCCTTGATGAATTTCGTACTGGCGCAACACCTTGAAGGGCTGTCCTATGCCGGCGCTGCCTACTTCGAGTTCAAAGTCCTCCTGCTCGCGGTCGAGATGGCTCTCGATGTAGCGGCTGAGTTCCACGCAGTCTTCAATCCACACGCCCTCTTCGTGGTCAATCTCTACCACGATGCGGTCGTCGGTACTGATGGTGAGGTCGGTCAGGAAGTAGTCCTTACCCTCCAACCACTGTTCCACCAGGCTTTTTACAAAACTTTTGTCAATCATTCGTTATGCTTTCAGATGTATTTTAACACCTGCAAGGTGGCCAATATTCCTCCTTGCCCCCTTGCCTTTGGTTATGCTTTATAGCGTGTTGTAAAAACAAGTGAGGAACTTCTTTCGAAAGCCCCTCACTCAATCTTGCTGCAAAGATACAAATATTTATGTGTGTTTGCCAATAGTTTGGCGTTATTTTTTATGGCAATATGCTAATGCTAATATGGAAATATGCTAATGTGCTGACGCTGTTGCGATACTATATGCCACGCTGCGGCCTTCGCAAATTGACGCACTACTGTGGTCTTTCCTACTTAGTGTGCACCCTTTATGAGCAGTGCTTTATTCGCGATGGCTTCCTTCCACGCTTCAAACTTGTTGATTATCTTACGTTTAAGCATAGCGATTACAACTTTTTTCCAGTCTTTGTACGGCTTGCTTACAACTTTTTTCCAGCTTTTCGGCCGTCAACTTGCAACTTTTTTCCAGCAGCATGATGCAGCAGCCGCCCAGGAGCCTGTGTTTTGATGCCGCGGGGCTGCGCGAATTACTTTGAACAGCCCGTATAATGAAAAAAAATACTTTAACTCGCAGGGCTACTCTAAACTGATGCAGTCTGGTAAAACGCCAAAGCATAAAAAAGGTTGTAATGGACAACGTGGGGGCGTTATCGTATTCCATGCCTGCTTTTATGTCAATAATAGTTCCTGCAGCCATGTATAGTTGACTTAAGGTGTTTGCTCTTTGCGATAAATCGTCCTAATTATAAAGGGATTTAGACGAAGAAGTAACGCCTCTAACGTTATGATGGATAGTAATGTCTTGATTTATAAGTACTTACGTCCGCAAGTTACACTTTTTCGAGGATAGTTTGTGTAAAATACTACACTTTTTCGAGGATAAAATGCGTGTATTACTACACTTTTTCGAGGATAGTTTGTGTAAAATACTACACTTTTTCGAGGATAAGATATGCGGATTACTACACTTTTTCGAGGATAAAGCGCATTATTTTATTGCGGTATGGTAAAACTGTTCCGATACGATTGTCGAACACAGAACACGCTGATTGCACGGGGTTTTTCGCTACACGCTTTGGTCCCACGAAAATGACGAAGTTGGCGAAACCAGTGAGCATTGCATGCTCGTTTCGCTGCTTGCTCGTTGTTGGCCAACTGCTGCTGGTGAGTTCTTAACTGCATAATCCGTGCGATCTGTGAGCCATAATATCAGAATTGTTTTATCAAGCAGCAATAAATGATATTGCATTTTTTACGAGAGCGTTTACACCAATTATGCGGGCAAAAGCTTAACTTTGCATCAATTCTTCTAACAAACAACCTTTGCCTAAGCAGATGTTCGGTAAAAGGTCTGGAACGAATTGGCGTAATGCGTTGTTGTGAAACATGAAATGATGAACGGGCACAGCGGCTGCGCGAGCAGTATGGCCCGTAATAATGCGCCATGACATACCAGCGATATAGGAACATAACTTTATGGTTCGTCGAATGTCTGCTTAACCGGTGTACACAGTTCTCCCCCTTATGAAGAGGCATATACTCAACTTTGTGCTCGTGGCGCTTGTGCTGCTTGTGGCAGCATGCAAGGACCATGAGGCCGACACGTTCAAAATAGGTGTGTCGCAGTGCAGCCAAGATGTGTGGCGTGAGCAGATGAACCGCGAAATGCAGCGTGAAACAATGTTTTACAACAAAAATGTAAAACTTGACATTCGTTCGGCTCACGATGATAATGCACTGCAAATAAAACAGATTGACAGTTTGGTAAACGAGGGCATCAACCTGCTGGTGGTGTCCCCCAACGAGGCGCGTGCGCTCACCCCCGTGGTGGAGCGTGTGATGCGCCGTGGCATACCGGTGATAGTGGTTGACCGCAAAACACTCTCCGACAAATATACAGCCTATATCGGCGCCGACAACCGCAGCATAGGCAAGGATATGGCCGCCTGTGTGGTGCAGGAACTCAAGGGGCATGGCACCGTGGTGGAGCTGACAGGCCGCATGGCCGGCACGGCAGCACGCGAGCGTCATGCCGGACTGACCCACATGTTGGCACAAGCGCCGGGCATAAAGGTACTGGCCAGTGTTGAAGTGGGCTGGGAGGGGGCACGTGTGCCACAGCAGGTTGACAGTTTGATAGCGGCCGGCGTTGTGCCACAAATCATTACAGCCCCCAACGATCGCACTGGCGTGAAGGTGCACCAGGCTTTGGTGGCAGCCGGACACCCCGAGGTGAAGGTGATTGGCGTTGACGGTCTGTCAACCAAAGGCGGCGGACTTGACAATGTGGAGCAGGGTGTGCTCACAGCCACATTCGTCTATCCCACGGGCGGCGACAAGGTGATACAAACGGCCATGCGCATATTGCGGCACGAGCCTTTCAAGCGCGACACGCGGCTGCACTCGGCCGTAATCAATGCCACCACGGCACGCCTGTTCCGCATACAGAGCGACCAGGTGCATGAGAGCGAGCAGCGCATTGACCAGCTTGGCACGCAGATGGACAAATTTTTGTCGCGCTACTCCATGCAAAAGATGCTGCTCTTTGCCTGCATAGCCATTATTGTGCTGATTGGGGTGGTGATGGCCATGGGCATACGCTCGTATTATGTGACCATACGCCGCAACGAGGAACTTGACAGCCAAAAGCGCAAGCTTGAGGCGCAGCGCGACCAGTTGGTAAAAATGTCGAAGGAACTGGAGGAGACCACGCAGAGCAAGCTCACTTTCTTTACCGAAGTGTCGCACGACTTGCGCACACCGCTCACCCTCATATTGGCGCCTGTTGAGCAACTGCAGGGGGCGGAAAACTTGACCGACGAGCAGCGCGGACTGCTGCAAGTGGTGCGCACCAATGCCGACATATTGCTGCGACTGGTGGGGCAGACACTCGACTTCCGCAAGTTTGAGACGGGCCAGCTGAGGCTCAATGTCAAGACGGTGCAGCTGAACGAGACCCTTAAGCAGTGGTGCGACCCCTTCCGTGCCCTGGCACGTAAAAAGATGGTGCGCTACCATGTGCAGCAGGCCGATGTGCCCGATGCGGCATGGCTCGATGTGATGCTCGACGATAAAAAGATGGAGAGTGTGTTGTACAACTTGCTGTCTAACGCTTTCAAATATACGCCCGAAGGGGGTAAAATAACGGTTACGCCAAGCATAACCGATGATGCCGAACAGGGCCGGTGGCTCAGCATTGTGGTTGAGGACAGCGGACAGGGCATTGACCGCGACAAGCTGCCCCGCATATTCGACCGCTTTTATCAGGCCGACGCGAGCCACGATGGTTCGGGCATAGGCCTGGCCACGGTAAAGGCGTTTGTTGAACTGCATGGTGGCACGGTGAGTGCCGAGAGTATGCGCGGCAGCGGCACGCGTTTTGTGGTGCGCATACCCTGTCAGCACGATGCGGCAGCGGCTCACGTGTATGAACAGCCTGACGCTATGCAACCCGACGGGGCCGGTGTGGTGGCACCGCACATTGATGCCATTGCAGGCGAGGGAGTGCACACGGTGCCAAACGCGTTGACTGCCTCGGCAGATGCCGCACAGGCGAGGGGCGGTGCTGCCGAACCGCGTCCCACAGTGCTCGTGATTGACGATAACGAGGACATACGTTCATATCTGCGCTTGCTGCTTGCGGACGGCTATGTGGTAGAGACGGCTGCCGACGGGCAGGAGGGCCTGGCCAAGGCGCGACAACTCATACCCGATGCGGTGGTGTGTGATGTGATGATGCCTGTGATGGACGGCTGGGAGTGTTGCCGCAGATTGAAGGACGAGTGGCAAACTTCGCACATTCCGGTGATGATGCTGACGGCCTGCACCCTCGACGAGCAACGTGTGGCGGGATTTGACTGCGGTGCCGACTCTTACATAGCCAAGCCGTTCAGTCCGGATATGTTTAAGGCCCGATTGCGCAATCTTATTGATAATCGCCGCCGCCTGAAGGCTTTCTTTGGCGACAAAACATCGCTCAAGGCCTCAAACGTGAGTGAGCTTGACAAGGGCTTTGCTGCGCGATTGCGCGACATGATAGAGAAGAATATGTCGAGCGAGAATTTCTCGGTTGAGGACATGGCGGCGCAGATGGGCGTAGGGCGCACGCAGCTTTATCGCAAGGTTAAGTCGCTCATGGGCTTTTCGCCGGTAGAGTTGTTGCGCATAGCACGTCTTAAAAAGGCTGCCGAATTGTTGCGCCGCACGGAGATGACTGTGGCCGAGGTGGCTTATGAGGTAGGATTCGCATCGCCCAGCTACATGGCCAAATGCTTTAAGGAGTATTTTGGTGTTAATCCTACGGAGTATAAATAACTATTGGTGTTCGGTAAAACATAAACATGCGAATTGGCTCAAGTCTCAAACGCAACCACTAATGGGACTAACTTTCTCAAAAGTATCGTCCGCAACGCCTGTTTGTGGACATTGCGGATAGGTTCTCAATGTTATTTTGTGTTTTACCGGGCAGCAATGGCTGCACGCATACAACGAATAAAGCCGTTGATTATAAGTGAATGTACTTAATAATCAACGGCTTTATTACTTGTCGGGGCGACGGGATTCGAACCCACGACCCCCTGCTCCCAAAGCAGGTGCGCTAACCGGACTGCGCTACGCCCCGTGCAAGATTAGTGCAGAAGTGACTGCTCTTAATCGTTTTGCGAGTGCAAAGGTAACAATATTTATGTAAATGCAAAATAGTTTGCCTGCTTTTTTGTGGTAATGTAGTGGTAATGCCTTTACACTTTGCCATGATTGGGCACGGAAGTGCCGTTTTGCTGCGTGGCAAGGGTGGGGAGGTGGTAAAAAGAAAAAAGCTACCACGCCAAAGCGATTGCCAGGTGAGGCATCGCTCGGGAGTGATAGCTTTTTACCTGAACAAGCAGGTAGGAAATTCTGATTAGTTGACGCCAGCAGCAAGTTCGGCACCAGCCTTGAACTTAACCACCTTCTTGGCAGCGATCGTGATCTTTTCCTTGGTTGCGGGATTGATACCCTCGCGGGCAGGACGCTCGTTGATAGAGAATGTGCCAAAGCCGAGGATTGCAACCTTGTCACCCTCCTTGAGGGCACCTGAAATGGCATCGAGCACTGCGTCGAGTGCTTTCTTAGAATCTGCCTTGCTCAAGCCCTGGGCTGCAATGGCATTTACGAGATCAGTCTTATTCATACTGTGTAAAATTATTTAATGATTTTATCTGTTCGTTGGACTTGCGCGTGATGGCATTTCCACTATTAAAAATGCCCACTTGCCGTGTGTTAATGGGGCTTTGTGCGCATTTTCATGGCAAATATAGGGCATGGAGGTTAATGGTGCAAGCAATTCGGTGCTTTTTTTATAAAAATGAGTCAAAATGGCGTGTTTATGCGGTGTGTGAGAGCATGCAAGTGCGCTTTTGGGGCCCTTTAGGCCCTTTTTAAGTCCCCTTACTATTCAGACTTTAAGTAATGTATGGCAAACATACTTGTCAACCTGTTACCCCGTTAACCAAGAATCCTGTCAAAGGCAGGTCTCGTGGCTTGTTTTATGCGACATTTGCTCAAAATAAGGCCGCACGCTTTGGCCATTTGGCGCCGAATTGCTACCTTTGCGGCCACATATCGATATCCAGATTTCGGGCCAGATTGGATTTGACAGCGGGTTGGAGTGGTATGTAAGCACGCAGTGCGCCTGGAGGTGGGCACTTAAATATCGGCCTTCGACAATTTAACTGGCGAAAACAAGTTTGCTCTCGCTGCCTAATCGAAGTACAGTAGATAGGCTTTATTCCGGCACAAGGTGCTGGAACGAGACATCACCCAAGAGCTGTTGCTCCGAAGCGTCTTGACAAGGTGGTGCAGGTAAATCGGCGCTGGTCAGAGTTGGCCTTGCAACTCTGGCGAGATTTTTAGAGGATAAGGTGCTGGTTGGTGGCACTGGTCTTGCCAGCACTCGAAAATCAAGTCAGTGATAAGCGTGTAGAAAGCATATTATTTCCCCGTTTGGACGAGGGTTCGAGCCCCTCCTGGTCCACAAAAGAAGCACTGATAATCAGCGGTTTGGAAATATCGCGTGCTAAAATGCGTGCGATGGATTAAAGGTATTAAGGCCATGGCTTTGTTCTGTTGAGCAATGCCATGGCCGTTTTCTTTATGTGGCGGTACCATTCTTTCAGCCAGCATTCGCAGATAAATGTGTATATTTGCAAGCCGTTAGTGTGGCATGGCAGTAAGAATGCCACATTGCGCAGTTAAATATGCTAAAATAACGTCATGCTTAACATACCTATTATATATAAAGCCCTTGGCACACTGTTGCTGCTCGAGGCACTGCTCCTTGGCTTGTGCTTCGGCATGGGTTTCTATTTTGGTGAGGTAAACCACCTCACATTCGGTCTGCCCTCGGCCCTGGCTGCAGTGATAGGCGCTTTGCTGCTCTACTTTGGGCGCCATGCCGAAAACCGCATGGGGCGGCGCGACGGGTTTCTGATAGTGTCGCTCACCTGGGTGGTGTTTTCGTTAGTCGGCATGCTGCCGTTTATAGTCAGCGGCTATCAGCCCCGTGTGGCAGCCGCCTTTTTCGAGACCATGTCCGGCTTCACCACCACGGGCGCCACAGCCTTTACCGACATTGACGCCCTTCCGCACTCCATCTTACTATGGCGCTCCATCACCCACTGGATAGGCGGTATGGGTATCGTGTTCTTTACCATAGCCGTGTTGCCCAACATGGGCGGGGGCGATGTAAAGCTCTTTTCGGCAGAGGCCACAGGCTTAAAAATAGGCAAACTCCACCCCCGCATCAGCACCACCGCGCGCTGGTTGTGGAGCATTTACTCGTTGCTCACCATCACGTGCATGGCAGCCTATTTCTTTGGTGGCATGGGGCTGTTCGACGCGTTGTGCCATGGCCTGTCAACCATTGGCACGGGCGGCTTCTCCACCCACACCGCCAGCATAGCATGGTTCCAGTCGCCGCGTTTGCAATGGATAGCCACCCTGTTCATGTTCCTGGCCAGCGTCAACAGCACGTTGCTTTATTTGTTCTTTATCAAGCGCCGTGTGCGCGATGTGTTACACGACGACGAGCTGCGTTGCTTCCTGGTAATATTCTTTGTAGCCGCATTCAGCATAATGGGCATACTCATGTATGCCGACCACATGGATTTTGCCACCGCTCTGCGCAGCGCATTCTTCAACACCGCGTCATTGCAGAGCACCACCGGTTTTAGTGACGAGGACTTTATGAAATGGCACCCCACCATCTGGCTCATACTCTCGCTGATAAGCATCATTGGAGCTTGTGCCGGTTCAACCAGTGGCGGCTTGAAGTGTGTGCGTGTACTCATGGTGTGGCGCCTGACCAAGGCCGAGTTCAAAAAGATGCTGCACCCGCATGCCGTGCTGCCGGTGCGCATCAACAACACGGTCATCACATCGCAAACCGCCCGCACCGTGTTCGTGTTCTTTGTAGTCTACTTCATGCTCATCATGCTATCCACCTTTGCCATGGTGGCCATGGGCTTGTCGTTGCTCGATGCCTTCGGGTTGGCCATATCCTCGTTCAGCAACGTGGGCCCGAGCATCGGCCACGTGATAGGCCCGTTGGGCTCGTGGGGAGTGCTTAACGATGCCACTTTGTGGATAAACTCCTTTTTGATGCTTGCCGGACGCCTTGAAATATTCTCACTATTGTTGCCGCTCACACCTGCCTTCTGGCGTGACGAATAGTTCAGAAAATGCGCAAAATGGCTCCATCATATTGGGGTTAACGGTTAGGAAGCAGCTTAAAATTAAACTTACAGGTAACACTTAGAGTGCCACAAATGAAAGTTTTCAGACTTTTGTTTGTGGCATATATATATTTGAGCTATTTTTGCACAATAAAAGACACATTGGCTGCGCTACCTGTTCGCAGCCAAACCTATCTTGAGTTAAAGCGTAATCTCCCAATGTTGCTGACAACCTGCGTCAAGTGGGAAGATTATTCGTCATAAAGTACAAACTATGTGCCATATAGTGCCATAATAGTTACTACACACTATATAGTAATTGAAAAACAAGTAACAATAACATGGAGACAAAATCCATCAATCCGCAAGAGCAACAGGACGAGGAGATGCAGCTTATTCCCTTGTTGAAGTTGTGCTACCACCAATTTATCAACCATTGGGCATGGTTCGCTTTATCAGCCGTTGTGTGCGGTTGCATAGGGTGGTACTATCAGCAGTGCCAGCCCCGCGTTTACCAGCGTCAAGCCGTCATGCTTATCGAGGACTCCAACGGGTCGTCGACAGGCGGTCTGCGCCGTACATCAAAGAACAGCGGCATGAACACCCTGCTCGAGCTTAATGGCGTGAGCGTAGGCGACAACCTTAAAAACGAAATATTCATTATTTCGTCAAAGCGCCTCATGTCGCGTGTGGTTGACAAACTCAATCTTGATGTAGACTACACCACCAAGGAAAAATTGCACAGCATCACGCTGTATGGCAAGGAACTGCCATTCCAGGTATTATTTCAAAAGCAATACAAGGGCAAACGCGGGCAGCATATCGATGTGGTGAAGAAAGGCAGCAACACTGTCACCCTTAAAGGCATGACCGACCGCATGGGCAACGATGTACCCGATGTTGATGTGCAACTCGGCCAGATGACGCAAACGCCCTACGGCCCATTGTGCGTAGTGCGCGGCCCAGGGTTCGGCCGTTGGACAGACGAAACCATCGAGGTAGACCGCTTGTCGAAGGAAAAGGCCGCAGCGCGTTTCTTAAAAATGCTCTCTGCCAGCGAGTACGACAAGGAGACATCGCTCATTGTGCTCAACTGCAACGACACCAATATAGAGCGTGCCGACCAGGTGCTGGCCACACTCTATGACACGTATAAGGAGGACGTGGTTGAAAACAAAAACCGCGTGGCACTCAACACGGCCAAGTTTATCGACGACCGCATACAAATCATTGGCCGCGAACTCAGCAGCGTCGAAAACCAACTGGCAAGTTTCAAAAAGCGCAACCAGCTTGTCGATTTCGACAAGACACCGCAGGCCATGATCGACGAGAGTTCGACCGCCCGCCAACAAAGCCTGCAGGCTGAAACGCAGCTCAATGTGGCCAAATACCTTGACGAGTACCTGCACACACACTCAAACAGCCACGACCTCATACCCGCCCTCAATGTGGGAGACGCCTCGTTCAATACCCAAATTGCGGCCTACAACGACCAAATGAACAAGCGCAACACCATGGTGGCCAACTCAAGCGAAAACCAGGCCGTGGTGCGCGAAATGGACCGCCAACTTGCACAGATGCGTCAAGCCATAGCCTCGTCGTTGCGCAGTTATGTTAATTCGCTCGAAGTGCGCTTGCAGGCTGCACGTGCCAACGAAAACATGCTCACAGGTCGCATGGCAGGTGCTCCCGAACAGGAAAAGCAGGGCCTCGACATACAGCGCCAGCAGTCGCTCAAGGAAGCACTCTACACCTATTTGCTCAACAAGCGTGAGGAGGTAGCCTTGCAGCAGGCCATCAACGAGGCCAATGTGCGATTGGTTGAGGGCCCCATTGGCAATCAGCAAGTCAGCCCCCGCAGCCTTGTCATTCTGCTCGTGAGCCTCATTATCGGACTCTGCATACCAGCCTTCGTGTTGTGGCTCCGCTATATGCTCGATGTAGCCATACATGGCCGCAAGGACGTTGAAAACGCAACCACCATACCGGTGCTTGGCGAGGTGCCCCGCATGAAGAATGCCAACAACAACAAGTCGCTCATTACCGACCTCAGCAGCGACGACCCCGTGGTAGAGGCATTCCGCATCATACGTTTCAGCCTTGGCTACATGCGCCATTCAACGCAGGTGATGATGACCACTTCAACCACTCCCGGTCAGGGCAAGAGCTTCGTTGCGCGCAACATGGCCGCCATCTTGGCCATGGCAGGCAAACGGGTGCTTGTAATCGACGGCGACATTCGCAAGCGCACACTGAGCGAGAGTTTTGGCCACACATTCGGCCTTACCACCTACCTTTCAGACGACCATACACAGGTGGCAGACCTCATTCGCACCGATGCCGTTGTAAAGGGCGTAGACTTCTTGCCGTCGGGCCCAACACCGCCCAACCCCACAGAGTTGCTCATGAGCGACCGTCTGCACCAACTCATGCAGCAGTTGCGCCAGATGTACGACCACATCATCATCGACTCAACTCCAATGTTCTCAGTGGCCGATGCCAGCATCGTCAACCGCGAGTCAGACATCACCATCTTTGTGTTGCGTGCCGGAGTGCAAAATCGCGATTTCCTGCCCGACTTTGAACGCATGTATCAGGAACACCGTTTCAACAACCTTACCGTTGTGGTTAACGATGTCAATGTCGACAAGCGTTACGGCTATGGTTATGGCTACGGTTACGGTTATGGCTACGGACAAAACAAGAAGAAGAGTCGTGTGAAGCGCATCATAAACCGCTTGCACAAGTAATAAATTCAAGACATAAAAGAGAGAAGAGCAAGGGTTAGCACAACAACGCAATGTGCCCGCCTTGCCCTTCTCTTTTTTATGCAAATGTCCGGGCTGAGGCCGGTGTGCGGAAAATCTTGTTCTGTGCTTTAAGGGCTGTTCGCCCTTGTGGTGTTTACCGCTAAGACATAAGTGCAGATGAAAAGCAATGAAGTCAAGAAAAATGCAAGCGCTAAACGTAAGCGCTAAACGTAAGCGCTAAACGTAAGCGCTAAACGTAAGCACTAAATGCAAGTGCTAAACGCAAGCTCTAAACGCAAGCACTAATGGGGGCGACGCGTCTCGCGTCGGGATTTTAAGGCAAAAGTTCACAGACAAGCGTGTAATTAGCGCTGCGTGTGAGCCTTTATTGGGTGTATTAACCTTTGCCTTAATGCCCGACGCGAGACGCGTCGCCCCCATTAGAGGTAGCGTTTGTTGCTTGCGTTTGGTGTTTGAGTATGTCCCGCGGAAATCAAGTCATAGGCTTACAGACTTACAGACATGTGTGTAATATTTGCCCCCTCCCCGTCAGCCCCCTTATAAATGAGTGTGTGTACTTTTACTGCCATCTTACACTTTTTGCACGTAACAAGTTGATACACAAAGGTTTCAAGAGTGTAAGATGTTTCCAAAGCATCTTACACACCCTTGCACACATCTTACACATCACACCCCGCTGCCTCGCAGTCGGCATGCACGTATGTGGTGGGTTATACGCCATAGGGACGTAGAACAATCTATCGGAGCAACAGACTTTTCTGCTCCCCTATGCCGTAATATCCTCCTCCCGTACTTGTGCCGTGTGGCAGTATGTGTGGTGTGCAGGTTGTGTAAGTTGCGTGTAGGTAACATTAGCAGTATCCTACACTAAGTAAAGCGTTGATATCCAATGAGTTGTAATGTGTTTGTGTAAGATGCAAGATACTCGGTTAGTAAAGTTATTGTAGTATAGAGAAAGCCCCAAATGCAACATTTCTCGTCTGGGCTCTTTTATAAATTAGTGCTGTCCGATGAAATGTAACCATGCGAACGGATTTAACCATCAAACGCAAGCACTAAACGCTAACACCAAACGCAACCACTAAACGCAACCACTAAACGCTAACACTAAACGCAAGCAATAAACGCTAACACTAAACGCAACCACCAAACGCTAACACTAAACGCTATTACCAAATTCAAGCACCAAACTCAAGCACAAAACGCTACCACTGAGCGCAAGCACCAAACGCAAGCACTAGTGGGGGCGACGCGTCTCGCGTCGGGATAGAGAAAGTGGAGAAAAATACGAAATCCACTAAATAATAGCTGCATCTTTTCCCGCTGGATGAGACTGCTGAAAAAAATCCCGACGCGAGACGCGTCGCCCCCATTAGTGTTAGCGTTTATTGCTTGTGTTTAGTGTTAGCGTTTATTGCTTGCGTTTGGTGTTAGCGCTTATTGCTTGCGTTTAGTGTTAGCGTTTGAAGTAGCATTTGGTGCTTGCGTTTTTGCAGTGCATTTCAGGCAACTTAGAATTCCCCCCAAACTACCTCGTTTTAATGTCTATTTTGAACACCCTGCCTCACAACGCGCGATTGCCCCAGCACGTGGTATCCGCGGTGTCGCATTGCCTGCTTTGAGTAGCATCTATTACAAAAACACTTCCAGCGCAGCAACTCATACAATAAACGCACATTTTGTACAATCAACGCTAATATGCTTGTGACAGAGTGCGAAGAGTTGTATTTTTGCAGCGTCAAAATACATAATGACAAGTAAAGTAAGCAAAAACAGAGGCATTGAGCAGCTACCGTGAAATAGCAATGTGGAAGTTCTTATTTTTCAGTTGAGGTACTGTTTGATGCCTTTTTATATGCTTAGTGTATGCATCACCCTAACTCCTAAATTTTATGGTAGAAAATGGCATTGTCATAAGGGTGGTTCTAATAATTCTGAAATAGGGATTTGTGCGCTATCAGAAGTGCTTTTTTGAAAGTTTGAGAGGGATCATAGCGGGCTATGTGACCGAACAAACTTTCAGAAGGACAATTCCGAGAGTGTGCAAATCACATTTCAGAATAGCAGAACTCAAAAAACAGAATTCTTAGAACCACCCTTAAATAATAAATACTTAACTTTGCGCTTAGGATCGGAGCTGTTGGAAATGCCCAACTGCTGTGAAGCGCCATAAAAAGAGTAAATGAGCCAAAGTTTGTATAAGACTTTGACTCATTTATTCTTTTAATATCGTCTGGTGGTGCCACAAAACCAACAACTAAAAATAGCTCTTGATTATACCAAATCTTTTTGTGGCATTATAATCAAAGTGTATACTTCCAGAAATATGGAGTAGAAACTATAGTTTACTTAAATCGCGTAAAATTCTTCACCCTATCTTTCCCTTCTTTTGGAGAAATTTGTGTACATGAAAAGAAGTCGTTTGAAAAATTTGTTACGGTGTACACTTTTGTCCATCTTTGATAGTCTTCTACAGGTTCTTTTACATCATCATACCAACAATACAACTGTTTGTATGTTAGGATATTGTTAGAGTATGACCAAGTGCCTGCATATCCTCCAGCTTCTTTATCTCCAAATTCTTCAGGACTTTCATAAGTATACCACGTACCATCAGAGTTAAAGATGAAGATATCGTTGTCACCATCTTGTGCCCATGCACCTCGAGTGATAATCTTCTCGAATTCGCTCTGTTTCTCATCATCATCACTGCACGACTGTAGAAATGAAAAAGGAATACAGAGTAATAAAGCCGTTAACACGACCTTGCTATACATTTTAATGTTATTGATTTTCATTGTTGATAGTTTTAGTAATTAAGAACTGTTTTGTAAGAGAACACAATTGTAGAATAGGGCTTGTGATGCGGTATAAACCCTGCTACACCCTTACTAAAAGAGATGGAACTCTCAGGTTTAATTTATCATTTCTCGCTTGTTGCTGATTTATCTTTTGCGGTAATAAAAGTCTATAGCAATCTCAACAACAATATTAACTAATAGACTTGTTACAGGATCAGGTATAAAACAACAAGCCACTGTAACAACCGCCTATATAAGTTTTTTCTATTTCATAGGCTTTCCTTGTTAGTGTTTGACATACGGAACCGCATTTCCACGCATATGCTATTACCCCATTCTCGGTAAATCATAGAACCATATGCGATTTTAAGTAGCCTATCCTTCTGAAAAGACAAAAGGATAGGCTTGAATAATTAAGCGAAGAAACCGCACAAGATATGAATCCATGCAAGAATTTCTTCAAGCTTGATTTCAATCTTAAAATGGGATTCAATCATCATAGTGACCTCCTCTTTTTTAAGATCAGTTTGAAATAGGACTTCTCCCGCTAACAGTATCTATACTGTACACTTAGTTAGCCATACATGTACAGGAAGGCAAATATCTACTCTCCCACAGAATGTAGTACCATCGATGCTAACGAGCTTAACTTCTCTGTTCGGAATGGTAAGAGGTGTACTCCTCGTCGCTTGATTACCTTCATTTATGTTTCTTCATGAGGTCGATGTTCTTAATGGGTGTGCTCTTCTTTATCATTCACAAAGTAATGAGTTGTGTCTTGATTTTCGGCAGTTGCTATTGTATTGCGGAAACTGGAGGCATCGAATTCTACAATGTTTTCAAAGTATCCAAATTGTGATCGTGAATACGCATCATATGTACCTATAGGGACGTAAACTTTGCATTTTTTCGAGTCGCAACCTTCAAAAGCACAACTATTATAAGGTAAAATAGGAACTTTTTCTGCATATACGTAAATTGCTCTTAAGCTCTTACAACGATAGTATTTACAACCGATTATTACTCAATATTTTATAGATAATAAGTCAGAAATAT
>ERZ1026903.515-NODE-515-length-17772-cov-14.534910_pt1 | contig 17772 bp, 10 predicted proteins | sample MGYA00380180_ERZ1026903 | MGnify/ENA primary metagenome ERZ1026903 (study PRJEB33269, sample SAMEA4719816) | human gut metagenome | biome: human-associated habitat; feature: organic feature; material: feces | place: Cameroon | collected 2013-10 ... | reverse complement strand
GATGCTCCTTGGAGTAATAAGTACGACCATACTCACGTTTGGTCGGTATCTTATGACGGTAGGTGTATGCCCTGAGTGCCGACTTGCTCATGCTAAAGGCTTCCTCTACATCATCAGCCGTCACCCATTCCGTGATACTGTTGAGGTCAACGGCAGTACCGAAAAACTCATCAATATGTCGTTTGCTGTAATAGTTCTTGCCAGCGATACGGCACATCGGTATCTGGTTGCGCTTGGCGGATGTATAGAGCCAAGACTTCTTGACCTTATAAATGGACATCACTTCCTCGCCCGAATAATAGTCAAGCACCTCATTCTCCTCTTTCCCTTTTATTGGTTCCGGGTTTTGTGTTGGCTTTTCTGCTTTTGCCTTTTTACTAGGCTTGCTCTTGCTGGCAGGAATCACACGCTTGTAGGGATTACCCTCAAACATCTTCTCTATATCAGTCTTTCTAACGAATGCCATTCGGCTGCTCAACCGTGAAGCCTTCAACTTGCCGTTAGCCACAAGTTTGTATATATACTGTCGGGTGCATCCCATCAGTATGGCAGCTTTGGAGAAGGTAAGATACTCCTGATGTTGCAGATTCATGATTGGCTCAATACCGTTAATCAAGTCCTGCTGTCTTTTCTTCCTAAGACGTTTTGCCTCTGCCTGACATTCCTCGGAACAGTATTTCTGCATACCGCTTCTTGGCACGAATGTCTTGCCACAAAATTCACATTTTCTTGTCGGTCTCATACTCTTTGATATTGCTATGTTCTACATACTTTGAGTATTCCACCGATGGAGTAAACGGAAGTGAACCATTGACAACCTTTGTCAACCCAGTCCACGATATAACGCTTTTTGCCTATCAGCTTCAAATCTGTCCTTCATCGTAACCACTCGTAAATCATTGTCAACTACGTTCACGATATGACAAAATAAAAGCTCCGCAAATTCTCCACGGTAGAAATACGCTGCAAAAATATGTGGAAAATCGGGAACTGCCAAAAAGCACTCAGAAAGTGTTAAAAATCAAAGAGCATTGAAAATCAAGGCTTTATGTTTAGTTAGTCATAGTAAGTTATGGTTAGTTATAAGGGTCTAAATACAAAATAATACTCAATATTAGCTACTTTATTTTTATGTCTTCCCGTTGGATAGCTATTAACCATGTTGCCTATATCTACCATTTTACGTTCTTCATTGAAGTTATTGACGTCTGCATCAATGCTAAGCATTTGTCTGTCATCCATACGCATCAAGAAGCCTTGTCCGCCCCATAGCTTTTCAGTGGCAACATCAGCTTCAAGTTTAGCCATCCAGGTGCCAAGGTATTCACGCTTCAAATGTACGTCCATCACATATTGCTTATCGTGCATGTCTCGTCCCGTCAATTCGCTCAGTTCTCCTTGTTTGTCGTATACCTTTAGCTTGCTCACAATGTAGGCTGGCAGGCGGTCAAGCGCAGCATCAATGTTGCCATTGAAAAAGTCTTTTCCACTGAATAGCAAACTCTCAATGGCTTTGCCGTTGACATAAATCACACCTTCTTCAATCTTGGTATTAGGTAGTTGCTGCACCAATTTGCGAAGTGATTCATTCTTGAGTATATTAAAGGCATCAGCATTATACACCAACGTATCCCCCTTATAATACATTTTAATCTTCGTCGCCGTAACCGTAGCTTCGTTAAGATTACGCTGCTTCATAACGGGAAGGAGGTTAATCGTTCCCACATCGATGCGTTTCTTCTCCGAATCTATATGTATGTTTTTCTTTACGCTATCGTAGCCCGATGCACTAACTATTAGCACTACGTCTTGATATGCCGAAGATATTTTTAGGTTAAAAACGGCACCACTATTCTTGTCGAGATATCCCGTTGAGTTGCCATTTCTTTCCTCCACAATCATGTTGAGCTTAGCCTTGGTTGATGCCAAAACGCTATCGTTGGCTGCATTCATTACCTTTACGGTGGCTTCATGTAGTCCTTCGTTGGTAATTGGATTGATTACTTCACCCGTCAACACTATATTCTGAGCGGAGGATACTGAGAAAAATGTAGACATTAGCAAAATAAAGAGTATTTTATACATGGCAGAAAACGTTTTAAGAAGGCGAGTGTGTAACCTTATTGCAGCTGCACACTCGCATACGTAATCCCTTAATGGGATGAGATCATTAGATAAACGTGAAGTTCCTCTCTAGTCGTCTAGACAGACCTCAAGCATGAAGTAACAGGGCGCGGAAGTCTCTTCAGCTTTCTTTCGGCATTCGGCGTCGCCGTGTTCTGTCCAAGTGACGCAGAACACGTTGAGTTTAGGATAAATGTTGGCTAGCTTGGAAAGGGGCATATACTCCTTGTCGCGCTGGTTGCGAATAATGCAGGCATAATAGCCTGGCACATCATTGAAAGTTTGGAAAAGAGTGACATACTGCGAGGCATCGAGCTTGAGTTGCAGCGTGTTAATGAGGTACTTGTTGATGGTGACAGAGAGCAACTCCTGAGCCTCTTTCCGCTGGTCGGACCAGTGGGTGAGTTTTTGGAGTATTTTGATGTTGGTGTCGAACACGGAACTCGAACTTGCAAAGTTAATAGAGAGCGTGCTGCTGAGGCTCTTTCCCATGAGACCATGAAGGATGAATACTTTGAATCTCACTTCTTCTTTTCGTCCCTCTTTGTAGAGCCACCATTCCATGCCCTCGGCGGTGCGATACGAGGGGTTACCTGTATCTTGACAACGCATGGACATGTAGCAATGTCCCGGGCCGCCAATAATAAACTCTTGTTCGTCTTTTTTGAAGAAGTGGGCTACGCGGCGCGATTTTATTTGACACCCATTGTTTAGTGGAGCTATGGAGCTGTAGGAATTCAAATTCTTGCTAGCGCTTTCGAACTGCGATTGAATGCGCTCTATCAGCTTGTCTATTTTGTTTTTATCGCTCTTGCTAGAATAAGGCATACGGAATGTATATGCGCGTAAATAGCATAGGGAGTCGAGGTCGTCGTGTCCTTGAATCTCTTCCGTGTTGATGAGTTGGGCTTGTGGGGCAGAACTTAGCTCCTTGTACGCCTTGTGGAAAAACTGTGCCCGAAGTTGCATGGCTGATGCGCATGCAAGGGCGAGGAGGATGAGAATGCGTTTCATAATGTATTGATGTCTTGATAAGTTAATGCATAGTTGATTACGGTATCAATGAGTTGCAACTCAAATAGGGCGTTTTCTATTTGTTCTTGAATTTGTTGTCTTTCGTTGGAGGATATGGAGTCAGTGCTGGCAGTCATTTCGAGCGGTTGCTCCTTGACTATGGACACCTCATTGGCCTCTTTCGGGGTAGTTACTTTAATTACTGTCTGTTTGTGCTGGGGCGAGGGCGCCTTTTGCGGTAGTAGTTGCGGGGCTTCGGAAGTAGTCAAAGAAACCTTTTGAACTATTGCAGGGGAAAGTTTCCTCGGCACACTTAGATTCATGACGGTAGTGGACTTTTGAGACATATTGTTTGCAAAATGCCACGCAGCCCATGTACCACAGATCACGCATACCACGCAAGCCGCTGCATAACGAGCGATGGCAGGCCAGCACCGACGACGTTGGGCGTGACGATGTTGCGCGAGCAAGCGATCATATTCACGTGCGCCAGGTGTAAGCTCTTTCAGCATCTGCTGGTATAACGCTTCGTCGCTGAGTAGAGTTCTTTTATTTTTCATTGTCAATCAGTCTTTTAAGTTTTGCTTTTGCCATGGATATCATGCTCTTTACCGAGGGCTTGGGCAGATGTGCTTCGGCTGCAATCTCGTCCACGCTTTTATCGTCAATATGGCGTGCTTTGAAAAGCGACTGTTCGCGAGGCGAGAGCTGGCGCATGGCATGGTCGATACGTTGCATCGCCTCTTGGGCCAAAAGTGGAGCATCGGCTTCAGTGGTGCATGGCGCGAGCGATTCTTCCAGAGGCGAGGTGGGTATTTGCCCAAGTTTGTGATAGCGTTCCACGCAGACGTTCTTGGCCACCATGACTGCTAGTGCCTCCAGGTTGCGCTGAGCGTTGAGCTTCTCGCAGTAAGTCCACAATCGAATCAGACTATCTTGTGCCACATCCTCGGCATCCTCTGCATTGCCAAAGAAGTCGCGTCCCACTCTGACCATGAGTGGACGAAGATGGGGAATTGTATGTTCAAACTCTGCGTGTGTCATATCTACCTAATATACTGCTCAGCGAGGAAAAAGTTAAGTGCGAGGGTGCCACTTTTATAGTGATTATTCCTTTTCTAATTCTTTCCTCCCTCCAGTGCTGCGTGAGAATAGCTTTCTTACTTCACCTTTTCGGCGCGAAGATACAGTCTTTCTTTTGGGCACGCAAATTATTCTCTCTGTGTAGATAGAATCCCCCCCTTGCGAACAGATAAACACATACGTTGCAAGAGCTAACGAGAATACTGTGTACTCTCTATCAGAGACAATGCAGAAGTAAGACGCGTCGCCCGCAAAGCTATTTGCGGACGACGCGTTTCGCATCTCTATATATGTGTGTTGTTTTTTCAAGATCTTACATTTCACCCGTTAGCTCCTTACATATTAAGCAGAGCACTCACTTCGGCTGGGTTGAGCGCCCATTCGTAGGTGTAGGCTTCATCAGCCTCATCAGGAGAAGGTGCAAGTGAAAGATGCTGAGCTTCAGCCTTTATCTCGAGTAGCTGACCTATTGACAGTTTATTGCGCAAACGCTGCAACAAGGCATTAACGGCAGTGAAGTCGCAGCCTTGAATGTTTTGGGAGATGAATGGCATCTCAAGCCACGTAATTTCACGCTCGTCAACATCAAGAACTCCGAACACAAGACCACGTGAAAGGTTGCTCTCGCTGATACGTACCATGTGTTGCACACACGATGGGTCGTAGGCCACTCCCGTTTTTTCAGACACTTTCATGGGGTATGCCGAATTCATCCAACCCACCACAAGGTTGGGCGAAAGTGCACCACAGCTATAAGCATTGGCTGTGAAGGTGACGTATTTGGCACCAGCCTCGGCAAGTTCGGGTAGCGATAGTTCTATATACTCCGCAGTGCCCACCTGCCCACCATCTCGGGAATAGCGCGTATGTCACCTCCGTGTTTGGCTCCAGTAGCCTTCAAACGGTAGTAGGCACAGTCTTCGGTTTTCCCATTTTTGAAAGCAATGTGGCAGCTGATGTCCATGTCAAGAGGTTGAGCGTGTAAGCCCTTTCCCCATTGCAAGAACAAGCGTACCGCATCACCCTCTACGGGGAAACGGGTGCCCATGAGTGCACACGAGGTGTCCTGTATCGTGGCAGACCTGTCGCCTACGCTAATGGGTATGTCGAACAGCGAGGGGGCAATATAGATGGTTCTTGCCTTTGTGGCTTGGGCTGCAAAGCTATGTTTGAGGGATAGAATGTAGCATTGCTTTACCCTTGCCATCATAGCCCTTAGGTCGGCAGGGCTATAAAGTGATAGCAGCTTGTTTTTAGAAATAGAGATTGTGTAGCCCGTGATGGGGTGTGCTGTGCGCGTAGCATCAGGGTCAAAGTATTTTTCGGCGGCATTACCCAGTGACAGGAGCAAATGAGAAGGCATTTGGTCGGTCACTTGCTCAAAGGCCTCCATCGTCTCTTCACACCCAAAGCGCAGCATGGTAGCAAAGAGGCTGCGGGCAAACAGTCCTGGGCGTTGCTTGAGCATTTGTAACACGGCTTGCGTATCGCGATTGTTGCGCGCTTGCTGCAAAATACCCAGCCAAGTGGGCTGCTCTTGACGATAGAATGCGTCAAGGATATCAGCCAAATGTTCATAACCTTTCCTGCGTGAATATTCTCCAAGTCGCAAGGCGCGAATCATGCGCACCCACATTCCGCGTTTGGCATTCATATTCTCTGTGGCTTGTTGGGGCGATAATGCAAGGTTGTTGATCCACGAAGCCACGCATTGGCAGTGCTTGCGGTCGTATTTTAATTTGAGCTTATCCTTCATCTCCTTTCCAGCATATTCGCTCTGATCAAGAGGGCCAAACATGTGGTAGTAGAATCGGCGGGCTTGCGCTATCAATGTCCTTGGCTCAATAATTTGCACATACCCAGTCTTTTCATACCACAAATAGCGTAATATGTCGGTAGGAGTTTTCAGTAAAGCTTGAGCTTGGGCTTGTTGACCATTTGCCACAAGGTGTTTCACGGCAAGCATTGCTGTTTCCTTCATACTAATCTCTACGTTGTCAGGCAGTCCGTAAATGTCAATCAACTTTTCGAACGAATCCTTTTGCGTAGCGTCAAGTGGAGTGGGGGAGGCAAGAAGATATTGGTATACTTGTTTCAGATCTTCCTCGGTAAACAATCGGAGTTCTTTCAGTTTCGATGCTTGACCTTTGTATACGAAGTTTGCTGTAGTGAAAGGCGTTCCGCAGAAAGGACAGCCCGTATATCGTTCGAGGGGAAATGTGCCTTCGGGAATGAAGCAACCACAGGGCAGCGTGCAGCCTTCCAATCCAGCTTTTGCTCCGCCTATAAGGTTGGCAAAGAAGGTTGTTAAATGGTCGGCTCGTGTTTCGCCTGTGGGCACATTCCAACCCTTGACAAGTGTAGCCCAATTAAGTTTAACCCCCATTACATCATCAATAACGGCGGTAATGCCGGCCAATTCTGTGGCGCTCACCATGCATAGCGCATGAAGCAAATCTTCGTTTACGCTGAAGCCATTCTCCCTCAGTCGGGCCACGAAGGCCAACACTGCAGGGGTAGGCTTTGTTTCAAGATCTATTTCTTTAGGGTCAATGTCCAAGTATATGGCCCGGTAGCGCAAGGCAATTCTTAGCAGTTTTTTGTCTCTCATTTGTATGAAATATAAAAGGTAATGGAACGACACGTACATTCCAGCTCCAAGCTTCAAGCTGAATTCAAAATCAGGAGTATGTCGTTCTTAGACCTGTTCAACTTATTCGTTTTGAAAAAGATGTATTCTCAAGGCATTTAGAAGGCTTACCCTGGTTGGCGAAGGCACGGAATAAAGTGCTTCATCAGATGTTAAGCCACCTTTGTGCTTTTGAAAATAGTGTGCCGCGAGCAGGAATCGAACCTGCGACACATTGTAGGAGTATGTGATGGTTGGTCCTGTTTAAGTGAGAAAATTCTATCACACTTTTAGGGCGGTTCTAATAATTCTGAAATAGGGATTTGTGCGCTATCAGAAGCGTATTTTTGAAAGTTTGTGAGGGAGCATAGCGGGCTATGTGACCGAACTAACTTTCAAAAAGACACTTCTGAGAGTGTGCAAATCACATTTCAGAATAGCAGAACTCTAAAAACAGAATTTTTAGAACCGCCCTTAATAACAATCGCTCTACCAACTGAGCTATCGCGGCGGTACAAGGTGGTTATTGGCAGACTATAACGGGTCAAGTTTAGCAAACTGATGTTGAAGTAAGTCAGCCTTGGACCATCTTGCTTTTAATTGTAACAGAGGAGGAAATGGCTAATCATGGTTTCCCCATCAGCGGGGAGTCACTATGTATTATTAGTAAATGGAGTATGATATAGCTTGGTCCTCCTTTATATTTATGTGCAGAGGAAATAGTGTTTCCTCATGTCCCGATTGCGAGTGCAAAGTAATAAGTGTGCTCCGCAATGTTTTTGCGTAATGAAAGAAAAGTGATAAGAATTAAAGAAAAAAGCGCATTTTCTTCCGTCTGCGCAGAAACATTGCGCAGATTGTGCTACATTTGTCCTTGTATAACCAAAACCTTGAAGCTATGCCAGCCAACAAAAATGCTTTAATACGCTATAAAACTATTGATAATTGTCTTCGCAATCGCTATCGCCGATGGACCATTGACGATTTAGTAGAGGCTTGTAGTGATGCGCTCTACGACTGCGAGGGTATAAGCAAAGGTGTTAGTTTGCGTACGGTACAGAACGATTTACAGATAATGCGTTCCGATAAATTGGGCTATAATGCTCCTATTGAGGTGTACGACCATAAGTATTATCGGTATGCCGACACCGAATATTCCATTACCAACATGCCCCTTTCGCAAGGTGACTTCGAGGTGATGCAAGAAGCTGTAGACTTGCTGCGACAGTTGGAGGACTTTGATCAGTTTGTCGAAATATCCGATGTGGTGAGCCGTTTGCAAGACAAACTCTCTATCACGCAGAAGCGTCGCAAGCCCATTATCCATTTCGATAGTGTACCCAATCTTCGGGGACTTCGTTTGCTCAGTCCGTTATACAACTATATAGCTCATAAGCAAACGCTACGTATTAGTTATCAGTCGTTCTCGGCACGCAAACCTGTTGAATATGTGCTCTTTCCCTACTTGCTCAAGGAGTTCCGCAATCGTTGGTTCCTTTTCGGATCCAAAGCCAAGGATCTCGTACTCTACAATTTTGCCCTTGATCGCATTCAATCCATAGAACCCTGCGATGTGCCTTTTCGTGAGAATCCGCAGTTTGATGCCTCGCATTTCTTCGACGACGTGATAGGAGTGAGCAAGAACATTGGCAATCGTCCTATTTACATCTCCTTTTGGGCTAACGCAGAGCAGAGCCAATACATCAAGACCAAACCTATTCATCCCTCGCAGCAGCTTGTCAGCACCAATCCCGCCGACCATAGTTGCATTTTCAGCATTCGTGTGATAACCAATTTCGAAATGTATTCCGTGTTTATGAGCTATGGCCCAGGCATTCGCATACTCTCGCCTCGTTTTGTCGTGGCTTTTATGCGTGACAAGATGTGCGAAGCTGCCGACATGTACGATCAAGAGACAAATGATTTTTTGCAAGGCCAGAAGTGATACCCGCATACAGCAATCAGCTGCAAAATAGTGCTTTCCTGGCTTCGTCAATGCGTCGCCCAATCAAATGACGCAACTCATCGTTTTTCAATATGCGCTATGTGATGGCGCGGGAAAGTGACGAAGTCAGAATATTGTGGATTTTGCCGCAATATCCTGATTCCATCACTTTCTGCGCCGTTGAATGGCGCGTATTGAAAATCAGTGCCCTTCGTCATGTTTGCGCCTCACCCCCCAGAGCCACGGCAGTGAACTTCTGTCCCATACCGCGCACGGCACGCTTTATTTGACTCCACAATGCGGTCCGCGTCGTTGTTCCACACCATACAACCCCGTTTGTGCAGGTCAATCACCATGGTGTTGCGCACCAGTTTGCTCACGGACACAAACCCTTTGTCCGTTTGGTCGCACTGTTGCACTTCGAGCGTGCGGTCAAGCACATTATAGCGCATGTCGTACAGTTCGTCCATCAGCGTGATGGCTTGTTCTGTCAGACCGCAGTTCGCAGTGTTTCCAGTTGTTTGCGGTGCGCAGTCTGTGTCGTTGCCCATGCGTTTTTGCTGCTGGGGCGTTTCAGTATTTTTACTCTGTGGTTCCGGGCTATGTCCGATAGCGTCTATCAGTTTGTCAAAGCCACGTTTCACAATGGCATCGGCATAGCGCAGCATTCTGTTAAGCATTCGTTTCATGGTAGTTACTACAATTTGGTTTAATATAAAAGTACTCAAGTTCCGGATTTAGCAAGCGCGGGCTGAAAGCCCAATGTAGCACCCAGCCCAGGGCAAGCGAAGCGACACCCTGGGGCTTCCGCATAGTAGAGTCTCCGCGCCCTGTAAGGGCAAAAGCTTTAACCCTTTATGTTATTATTCTTACTTGATAGCTGATTTAGCGGTCTTAAAGTGGAACATCGTATGTATATTTTGTTCAATACCTGCGCCATGTCTTAAAGCTTTTGCCCTTTCAGGGCGCGACTGCTCCAACACGCGATACCCAGGGTGTCGCTTCGCTTGCCCTGGGCTATGGGCTACATTGGGCTTTCAGCCCGCACTTGCTAAATCCGAAACTTGAGTAAAAGTAAAGTGCTGCAAAGGTAACACCAAGGCATTGCACCCAACAAAAAAAGTGTACAATTTGTACACAAATATTTGCTTCCTCCCCGTCACCCCTCTTGTAAAAGAGTGCGTGTGTTTTTACTGCCATCTTACACTTTTTGTGCGTAACAAGTTGATATACAGATGTTTCAAGAGTGTAAGATGATTTCAAAGTATCTTACACACCCCTGCATACATCTTACACATCGCACCCCGCTGCCTCGCAGTCGGTTTTGTCGTATGCGGTGGGTTTTACGCCACAGGGACGTAGAAAAATCTGTCGGAGCAACAGACTTTTCTGCTCCCCTATGCTGTAATATTCTCCTCCCGTGCTTGTACCGTGTGGCAGTATGTGGGGTGTGTAGGTTGTGTGTAAGTGGAATTTGTAATATCTTACACTAATTAAAGTGTTGATAACCAATGAGTTGCAATGTGTTAGTGTAAGATGTAAGATACTCGGCATGTAAAGTTTTTGTAGTATAGTAAAGGTCCCGCTACCACTAAACGCTACCTCTAAACGCAAGCAGCAAACGCAAGCACTAATGGGGGCGACGCGTCCCGCGTTCATCGGGCATTAAGGCAAAGGCTCATACGTCAATTAAAGGCTCACAGACAGCGCTAATTACACGCTTGTTAGTGAGCCTTTGCCTTAAAAATTCCGACGCGGGACGCGTCGCCCCCATTAGAGGTAGCGTTTAGAGCTTGCGTTTAGAACTTGCGTTTGGTGCTTGCGTTTAGAACTTGCGTTTAGAACTTGCGTTTAGAACTTGCGTTTGGTGCTTGAGTCCGAGTCCGTTCGCATGTTTACGTTTCGGCGGACAGCAATAACAATGAATTAAATCCCTAAAAAGTGCTCTCTTTTTTAATGCCGATTTCCTAACTCCGTCAATGTGCCACCCAACCAAATGACGTAACTCTGTGATTTTTTATACGAATAATGCCGATGCAAAACGCATCGGCATTATTCTGTATCCTATTTTTTCAGACACTTATATTTCACCACGCGTTTTATGGGGTATTCTATATACCACAGCGTGATGCTTTTGTCTTCAAAATTCGTCTTGTTCATATTCTTGTCGTAGATTACATCGCTGCCGTAGAGCAAGATGTCTTGTCCGTTATCGTCGAGCAAGTTGTTCTCTTCGTCAAAATCACCTCTGGGGTCAATTATCCATTCGTCTTGAGGGAAGAGTTCAAGAAGCATCAGCGGTGCGTTGGCATTTCGCCCATTGCGCAGCAAAATGTATTTATAATCGCGTAGCACAAAGGGGAAGTGTCCGTGGTTGAGCGAATACACACCATGGTCGTTCTTTTCGTCAAAGGGCACGGCCGGATTGTGCTTCCAGTTGCCTTGTTCGTCCTTTTCTATAAATAGCGATGCCACACTCTCTTTCAGCCAACGGGTTTCTACTGCCGCCTCTTCGGCATTGGCATAGGTGGTGCCTTCTTTGCCAAATTGGTCAATAGGATTTCCCGCATAACTCAGTTTCAATACCTCATCGGGGTTGATGCCTTCAAGCATCTCTGTCAAGTCTATGGTCAGTTGCTTCCCCTTTCGGCGTTGGTCCAAGGCAAACATTACGGGGGCAAGATCCTCCTGTGTGAGCAATACTGGCCAATAGAACGGTGCGTTGTTCCAACCAATGTTGCCGTCTTCTGTCTCCTCCTTCTGTCCGTTCTGGCGCAGCAGCATCAGCACGGGGTCGTGCAGTGCCCTTTCGCGTGCCGGCTTCAAGTCGGTGCGGCCATCTTCGGGCGAGTCGATAAATCCGCCGTTGGCGCGAATACGCGTCATGTTACGGTCAGTACGTACCATGGCACGGAGTTTGCCTCCCGACCTCTCGGTGCAGTATTCCAGCGCACAGAGCAGTTCTTTCATGTCGCTCTTGTGGTCGATGTTGCCATATTTATCGTCGTAAACGTACGTGTCCTCTATCAGCGAGATAATTTGCTGCGCCACGTCCTTGTTCATGTAGAAGAACCCATCTGCGTCAAGCTCCTGTCCGCACATACTTTCGCTGACAAGGTGGTCAATCTCGGCCATCTTCTTCTTGGTGGCCGTTTTGCTTCCAGTCCACATGCCCACGGGTAGAACGCGTTGCTGCTTTTTCAGCGTCAGAGCGTCCGACACCTTAATCTTCTGCATGGCGCATGGTTTGATATTCTTGTCGTAGCCCACAAATACCGCGTTCAAGTCCGATTGGTCATTGCCCTGAAGGAACCATTCACGCAGCTGATTGTCGAGTTCGTTCATACGCGAGAGAATGTGGTAGATGGCCGACGAAGTGTGGAACCTTGTCACAGCCATGTCCTCCTTTTTTCGAGCGCCGTACATGCGGGCATGCTGCAGCACCGTGTCTTGTTGGAAGTTCTTGGGATTTCTGCCGTAGAAGAAGCAAAGTATATTCTTGATAGTAATGCCGCGGTCGAGGATACTGCCGCCAATGAATATGTTGGCAGTAGCTTCCAGTTGCAGTTCTCCCGATTCTTGATCAAGAAGATTTACCACCTCGTTGTCGGTGTTCACCACCTGGACGATGTAATCGTTGTTGCCCAAGATTTCTCTCATCTCGTTGATTACGTCCTCCTTCTTAGGCACTTCCACCTTGATGAGTTTCTGCTCACGTCCTTTTTTGTTTGATACTGTAAAGTCGTCGTAAGCAGCGTTAATAGCTCTCCATATGCGTTGGTCGGTTTGCTTTTTGTCAGCGAGAGCTTGTTTTGTGTCGTTGATAATGCGATTGGTCAGTTGCTTTTGCCATTCGTGATACTTTCGGCTAAGTTCGGCATGAATTAGCGCGCTCGTTCTGTAGTTTCTCTCTTTATTTTCTCTTACCTGAATGCGGCGGATAGCTGTAGCCACGAAGTAGCTTACCAGGGCATAGGTGAAGTCGTACAGATTGGCCGACGATGTGGGGGAGTTTACATAGCGTTTGTCTTCTTTTCCTAATACCGAAAGACACTTCTCGCTCACTTGGTGAAACAAATGGCTATACATGCTTTGCGAATCCTTGGAGTCTTCAAAGTACTGTTTTCCACCGATGTAAGCATCGTGAACGGGAACGAGTTTGGTAAAGCGTGGACGGAAAGGTTTTACCACATTGCCGTTCAGATTGAGTTCTCCATCGGGCTGAAGGTAAAGGCAGTAGGGAGTAGCAGTCACTTGCAAGTATCGACAATAAGAAGGGAACTTTCTAAATTCGTCAATCTGTTGGCTGATCACCGCCAGTTCTACTTCGCTCTTTTGTTCAATAGGAAATCCGTCAGCGTCCGTTAAGGCTTGTCTGCGTACGGTTCGGTAATTGCGGCTGGCAAAGTCGGCCTCATCGTCAACAATGAGCACACGTTTGTCTTTCAGAAATGCTTGGTTCGTCTTAAACATATCTATCAAGTGCTGCATATTTGTGCTCTCCTTTTTGCACACAAACACGCACTTGTTGGTGTCCACCACGTTTTGTCGAAGTTTGCGCCACACTTTCATGATGTCTTCAATGTAGATAGTAGGCTGCTGATCAATGCTCCCAGTGTCTTTGAAATGTCTGAAGTCTTTGCGTAGTCGCATCAAAGTCTGTAGCGCCAGCGGGTTGGTGCCTTTCGTCAGAATGATGGCAATGTCTATGCCGCGGTCGAACGCCAGACCTATGATGTCTTCAAAGGTGTCAGTCTTTCCGCATTGAATCTTTCCGAGCAGCAGTCCAGGCTCAGCAGCTTGGGGGCCATCTTCCAGCAGCAGGTCTACAGTTTCTTCTATACATCTTCTCTTTTCCTCTGGCATTTCGCCGTAGGGATAGTTGGCCACGAGTGTGCTGTAGATGGGTGTTTCTGTTTTAGCCCTTTCGGCCGATTGCTTTTGCGCTATGAGCCGCTTCTGCTCAGCAAATATCTGTTCGGGAATCATCACTCCCATTGTGCGAAGTGTATTGATAGCCGCTTCGCATTGTTCTAATGTGTCGTAGTGGAAATTCATGGTAGAACTCTTTTATATTGTTTGTTAGGGCTTTACTCCATCGTAATTACCTTGCTGCTTTCTTCGCCAAATTGGCTGACCACGCGAATGCAAATTTTGCGTCCCGGCTCATAGGGGATAGGTTCACTCTTAAAGTCGTAAAGAGTGTCCCACAGTTCGTCGCACATTTCAAGGCGTAAGGTCGTTTCGGCTTTTTTCTTGGTCTTGGCACTTTGTTTGGCCATTTTGTCAAGGCTCTTCTTCCACGGTTCGTATTCCTTTTTGTTGCCGCCGCAAAAGTGCATGCTTGTTACAATGAAAGCTTGCGCATTGTAGTTGTCGTCCATCTCCCAATAGGCAATGTCGTCTACAGAGCGCGCCTTTACATCGTCCTTGATAGGGTCGTAAATGTCGAGACCGCGTATTTCGATGTGGCAATGCTCTCCGTCTTCATCGCGTATGAGGGCAATGTCGGGTTCGCCAATGGTGATGAATGAGCCAGCGCCCCGGTCTTTTTTAACCAGGCCATCTTGCATCAGGTCATCGTGCATGCGCACTTTCGACACCGTAAAACTGCCCATGTTATAATCCTTCTCGTTGATGTTGTCTTCAAAAGAGAAACCTAACAGTATCAGCCACGAGGCACCATCGTTTTGGCCAATGGCGCGAAACTCCTGCAAGGCGCGGTTGACGGCCATCTTGCTCACAGTGCCAAACTTTGGCCCTATCATGAAGTAGGCCAAGCGATCCATGCCGTTGCCGTCTTTGTACCACCCTTTGGCGTTGAGGTAGGGGTTTGGCACGGGTTCCATGCCGTGGAAAATGGCTTGCTGCGTTTTGTCGCCATTGCGCACGCCGTTTGTTTGCAGGTGGCTGAATATGCGTTCTTGAAAGAGTCGGTTCTCTTCTTCCTCATCGGGTGTGCGGTCCAGGTCGTCGGGCGAAGTTACGTTGTAGGCTTGCAGTGTCTCTACGGTGAATGGGCCGCTCACGCGAATGCGTTTTTTGTCCTCCTTGGGTTGGTCGTAGAGTATTTCTTCGGCGGGCGGCAGGTCATTAGCTAATGATTTGAGTGTGATGTGCGGCACAGTTTTGTACTTGAAGCCTTGGCGAATGTTCTTTCCTTCTTCATCGTAAAGTTCGTAGTAGGGGTACAGGGCCGTGGTCAGTCGTTTCTTAGCTATGTTCAGTGCAATGCGGCTGGTATCTATTGTTATCCATCTGCGTCCCCATTGCTCAGCCACGTAGGCGGTGGTGCCACTGCCACAGGTGGGGTCGAGGACAAGGTCGCCGGGGTCAGTGGTCATGAGGATGCAGCGTTGGATGGGCTTGATGGAGGTTTGACAGACGTATTGAATATCGGTGGCGCCATGAGTATCATCCCAAAGGTTGTTCAATTCTTGCATGGGAAAATCATCGTGGTATAAGACATAGCAAGGCAAACTACCTGGTGCAATAATCCTTTTCTGAGATATTAGTCTTTCCATTCCTACCTTGTTCGTTCTCCAGCTTTTTCTCCCGCATTTGAAAACTCTACCATCTAATTCAAAGTCAAACATGCATGTAGAAGTATATCCTGATGATGATAGCGTGCTTGTAAAGAACACTTTAGCCCCTTTAGGAAGATTCTTGGGATTGTTCTTTTCTTCGCTTGTCATTTTACGCCTCTCACCAGAAGGGAACTCAACCCATGTATATCCAGTATTTTGACCGATAGGCTTCTCTTCGTATAATTGTCTATATTTTATACACTCTTTCTCTTTGGCGTACCATATAATGTAGTCTGATATCCCTGCCAACCCAGAACTTCCTAATGGAAGAGTCTTCTTAAAAGTAATCAAACTCACAAAATTCTCACTCCCAAACACCTCGTCCATCAAGCACCTCACCAAATGCACATTCTCGTCAGAAATTTGCACAAAGCAAGAACCCGATTGCGAGAGCAGTTCGCGGGCTGTAACCAATCGGTCGCGCAGGTACGAAAGGTATGAATGTATACCCAATTCCCAAGTATCGCGGAAAGCCTTAATCATTTCGGGCTCGCCCGAAAGACTGTCGTCATTGTCCTTCACGTTGCGGTCGTTGAGCTTCATTTGCCAATTAGAGCCAAACTTGATGCCGTAGGGCGGGTCAATGTAAATACACTGCACCTTGCCCGCCATGCCCTCGCGCTGAAGCAGCGAGTTCATCACGAGCAACGAGTCACCCTGTATAAGGCGGTTTTTCCACCCCATTTCGTGGTGATAGTATTCTGCCACACGTTCCAACTCGTCCTCCACTACGGTGTGGCCCAACTCATCGCCACTGAAAAGCGAAGGCTGTGCGCGATCTTCGTGAATGCGATACAGATTGTTGATGAGGCGCTCGGGCTGAACGTCCTCGTGCTGATAGAGGCTGCGAATGTCCACACGTACAGAACTCTCGTCCTGCTCGTCAGCCGCATACTTGTTGAGCCAATACAGTTCGGGGTCGCGTCCACGGTCAAACTCATGGCGGAAGGTGGCATAACTTGCTTTGCCGCTTGTGTTGTTGGTTTGCATCGATTCTTCGCCCGCCAGCTCGCTGGTGGGTATCATCACACGTTTGTCCTCATTATGCTTAATAGCCCCCACGGGCGTCTTGTCTATGCTCATAGCTCATTGATTTTTTGGTTAATAATGGCGCGCACATTGTCAATGTCCGTCACCTCTATGAAGTCCCAGCGGCCATACGTGCCGAGGTTGTTGGCTGCAGGCAGCCAGTATTGGGTAGTGTAGTAGCGTTTTAAGTCCTTGTTGGCATTGCGGTCGGAGGCAAAACCCGAAATTTCAATAATAAGGTTCACCACTTCGCCGCGCGACGTGCGTACGCGTGCAATGAAGTCGGGCATGTACTGTCGCTCCGTGGTGCCATCAAGGTATGGAATGCAGAAGCCAAGAAAATGATTCTTGACGTATGCCTCCACCTGTGTACAATCCTCCAACGCCTTGGCAGCAATCTGTTCCCAACTGTCGGTGTCGGCCACTACATAGTTGATGTGGCTCTTCAGGGTGGGCCATACCTCTTTGCTTGTAGCACCATGCACGTGGCGTGTGGAGCCTTCGGGGTTGTAATAATTGAGAATGGCCGTGATGCGCTCCTCACTCTGCGCTGCCGCCCGAATGCCCTCGTAGATGCTGGCCACCACTTCCGTCTGTTTCCAAAATACGACCAACCGGCGCAACTCCTGGCTGCCATCGCCGCCAATTACCTCAATCTGCTTGTCATACCATTCGCCGACCACCTGCTTGAGCTGTGCAAAACGTTGGAACTGCCGTCCGCCTTCGGCATCGGTGAACTTCAGATTGATGAGCCAGCGCGTTAGTTCGTACACTACCTGGGCATCGCGCAGCTCACGATAGTTACTTTTGAGAAAAACGCCATCGGCACTTACAGCAGAGGCCAGTCGCGTTTGGGTGGGCACTTCGTTGAAGTTGAGGCGGAATTTAGGCAGTCCGTCGTACGTGGCCGTGATGCGCCCCTCGGCTGTTTGGCTGCGGTAGCCCGTGATGTTCGGAAAGCGTATTTCCAAGTCATTGCGCTCTTTCAGCGCCGTAATCTGCGTTTTGGGTTTTGGCGGAGGCGTGATGCCGCTGCCGCCTCCCTTGAATGTTTTGAAAGGCACCCCGATGATATGGGCATATTCGGGCGGAAACTTGTACACCACATTTTCGGGCTTGTAGCGTTTCAGCTCTCTGTCGGTGAGCAGTTCGCCCTTGAGGTTGTAGGCTTGCAACTGATAGCTTCGGCGGCGAAGGGCACGTCCGGCCACCTGCTCGCAAAGCAGTTGCGACCCAAAGGCACGCACACCGCAAACGTGAGTCACCGTGTTGGCGTCCCACCCTTCGGTGAGCATCGACACCGACACCACCAAACGAATGTGCGAACCCAAGCTCTGTGGCTTGCCCACACTGTTTACCAC
>ERZ1026903.513-NODE-513-length-17825-cov-166.665560_pt1 | contig 17825 bp, 18 predicted proteins | sample MGYA00380180_ERZ1026903 | MGnify/ENA primary metagenome ERZ1026903 (study PRJEB33269, sample SAMEA4719816) | human gut metagenome | biome: human-associated habitat; feature: organic feature; material: feces | place: Cameroon | collected 2013-10 ... | reverse complement strand
TATTCACATTCGCCCCCTTCGGGGACGGTAGAATGCTACTTGCGAAACTTCAATAAATAAAAAATAGAAATTAAAAAATTGTATCAGCCTTGTCAAAGAACGATGGGCTGATACGCTGCGCCAACTACAACATGGCGCGAAATCCATGCCAGCACCCTGGCAATAGGAAACGGAAAAGCCCCGAATCCCAGAACTCGGCTCGTTCTGAAATCCGGGGCAAAAGTACGGCTATTTTGTGAATAAAAAATAGTTCGAACTAGTACACCATACTAGTACTAGTACTTGTTTATCTTCTTGTTATATTCTTTGGTTTGCTTGGTATTCTGACCATTCACAAACCCCATTCTCAACTTATCTTTCTTGATATTCCACAACAAGGAAAAGTCCATCCAGCAGCAAGAAAGATTCAGCTCATACTGAGCCTTCATAACGATGCAACCCATCTGAGCAACAGTCAGTTCCGAAACAGGCTGATAATTCTCATCCAACTCACCAGCATTCTGCATTTTATGCAGCCATGCAATCCCTTGAGGCGTAGAAAGTTCTCGGGGTATGACCGCAACCTTCGCTACCTCCTCCTTAGCAACCTCCTCCTTGACCATTTCTTCCGTGTCAGAATCCTCTTCATCCAGCACTTCAAAATCAGCCTCACACACATCAGCCTGTGAATCCTGATTTCTATTCAAAATAATAAAGTCATTTAAATTCTCAACACGATCAATACGAACCAATCTGGAATTGTCGTAGAAGTTATAAGTATCATTTGTCACCATCTTTCTCTTTCTTTTTGTCATTCAACTTTTTAAAACGGTTATGATTACCTGGAATCTGCACGAGGATACTATTGTCGCGCATATTCACGTTAACTACAACGGTAATTAATCTCATCTGGGCGAGCTTAATCAACGCTTTATATATATATTTAGTCATTTTCTTCTTATAATTTAGTTTAATGACCAAACAACTTGCCTCACTTCTTGGGGAGGAGGGGAGCCCTTACGTGTTTCGCAAAGTGACGGATGCTAGAGGGGACATGATACGGCATGAAGCTCAGACATGCCCCCAAAGACATAATGAATGTATCATTTGCTTTAATAGGTTTTGTTTGTTAATGTTTAATTATTACTCTCTTGTCGCTCTTAGTTAGCATAAGAGGACATGTTTTTGCTACTTACATCAATCATGGCTTCAAGCAAAGCCAAGACCTATGACATTGTTTCTGAACCCTGAGTCACGAAATGCGGCAAATCAATCTTTTTTTCGATTAATTTTTCCACATCCTTCGCCGACTCACCGTAAATTTTATGGTATGCTTCTTTCATTCTAAAGAGCTTTTCCAACCACAAATCCCGATCCTTAACATGCTTCTGATAGTTTTCCACCGCCTCTGTTTCCAGATGCAGATAGTATCCTATAATATAGCAGAATTTATTAAGTGTATTATGAGATACAGAAGAGTCCATACGTCTCAGTCTTTTGACGGTGGGATTTGAAATATCAAAATCCAATTCCAACGTTTTAAGAGAACAGATATCATCAAAGAGCATCTGTTCGAGAAGTGGTCCTACCCTCTCGATTTTCTTTACTCTCATATACCTGTCGGCGTATGATTTATCATATGCATTGCCTCTTGCCATAATCTACTTATTTAAATTTGAGTGCTAAGTTACTCTTAATTTTCTATATTTGCAAGAGTCGTGAAAACGCTTAATTTTCACAATGTATATGATTTATTTAATGATTCTCAGAAAAGTATACAAAAAAGGAGAGAAAATGCGCATTTTTAAGTGCTACACTTCCTCTCCTTACTTTTATGAATGGGTAGGTAATATCATGAGCTGCATTCTGCTCACTTCATGCATTATTTAATTAAGACCTTGATGGCATCCATGCCGATTTTAGCAATAACCATCTTTTCTATTAAAGCCTGTTCTAACTGTGATTCATCGAATTGAGACGAAATATTACGATCGAGAGTTGTCGTACTCCACATCTCTTCAGAGGCATTTTTTAGATACCACATTCGTGCTTCTGGATTTACCACAGACAACAGTCGCCTAATATGTGTCCAATTCAAATTGTGTACAAACTCGTACACTTTTGAATAATCAGGAAATAAAATGTAGAATTTGCGATAATGCTGAAGGTTGCGTTTGCTATAGTTGTTTCCAAATATAGGTATCAACTTTGCTGCAAGTTCTGTAATCAAACTTCAAATCATCTATCACCCGTTCTGATATGTTGTTTATAACCTTAATCAATTCCATATTCAATTCGTTGAAATTTATAGAGTTACGTTGTTTCTAAGTTCTACTTTCTTTCATTTCACTCCCCCAAAGGTACAACAATATTTTGAAACAAGCAAGAAAATCGGGAGAAAGTTTTGAAAAAAATATAGTGGGGTATATTAAATTCCCCGATTGGAGAGAGTATTGCAGCTATCCGCAGGTTCCATTCCCTTCGGTCATTCCACCAGCGGTTATTGAAAGTTGGCCCCCTCCGGGGACCGGATGTTATTTGCGAAACTAGAGTGCTTTATAAAGCTTCTGCCCCTTCAGGGGCGAGGGGTATCAATTCTTCACTTCCTTCCAGTCTATCAATCCCTTGCCCATATCATCCAGCTCCACTGCAAGAACCACTACATTCCGCTTATCCGCCTTGAATGGCTCGACATATTGATTCAACAGGATTTGCTTCTCGGCAGCAGCAAGACCGCCATTCTTGGAGAGTTTCAATTCCAACACATAGATATAACTATAGATTTCTACCACCATATCGATTCTGCCAGTAGAAAGCATGTGCTCCACCTTCACACGACATCCTATGGCATTGAATATCGTACTTATGATAAGGCGATAGCGTTCTTCCATATCCATCGAGGCTAGTTTCTTGTTGCTATAAGGCACATCAGCAATTAAAGCTTTAAGGCATTTCATCGCTTCAGGCAGATTGCCTGTGCTTAAATAGGCTCTAAGAAAAGCTTGCGTGGATTGCAGATTGCCCACTCTACGCATGGAAAGAGCTGGCAAGACTATCTCATTGAGTGCCTGTCTTACCTCTTGATTCGGGAACCCCAGAAAATAGACGCCATTCGCATAACTCTTAATCGTAAGATAGCCCGACTGGTAAAGAAACAATTCTGCTCCGCCACCAGTTACATCAGATGTTTCAGCCACTCTGCCCAGCAAGGCACAATGGTCAAAATCCTGCAAACGAATTTCAAAATCATCCACAAACTTTGGCAATAAGGAGGTGGCACCCGACGACGCCCAATAGTTCTTTATCTCCCTATCAGCCAATGCATTGATAAGGCTGAAAGGATTGAAAACATCCACCATGTTGTTACGGCTGAAATGATATCCATCATAATTGGCTTTCAGCTGTTCTACGGCTTCATCTACAGTCCATCCATTATTCTCTCCCATCGCCTCTATCTCTGGCATAAAGTTGTCGGTGATTTCCTGCTTGGTAATACCACAAATGGCTGCGTATGGAGCATCAAAACTGATGTTGCTGAGGTTATTGAGCACGGAGAAGAGGGAAATCTGTGTAAACTTAGTGATGCCCGTGATGAAGACAAACTTCTCATACTCATCATCCGCCTTCAAGATGGCAAAGACGCTGCGATAGACATCAGTACAACCTTCATGCTCCGGTGTCTTCCAAGAATGCTGGAGAGGAGCATCATATTCATCAATGAGGATAGCAACCTGCTGACCAGTCTGTTCGTAAGCGGTCGTAATGATGGCATCAAAACGATTACCTAGCGAGTCGCCCTCAATGGTCTGGATGCCATATTCTTTCTCATATTTGGCAAAGATGCGGTTAAGATAGGCACGAAGTTCGACAACGGTAGCACCACCTCGACTCATATCAAGGCGAATAACAGGACGAGCTGTCCAGTTTTTCTCCATATCCATGATTTTCAGCCCTTCGAAGAGTTCCTTCCTGCCTTCGAAATAAGCTTGGAGGGTATCCACGAGCACTGACTTACCAAAGCGACGAGGACGGCTCAGGTAATTATATATTTTTCCCCTGTTGGCAAGTTTCCATATCAAATCGGTCTTGTCAACATACAAAAAATTCTCTTCCCTAATTTTTTGGAAAGACTGAATGCCTACAGGCAATCTTCTATTGTTCATTTCTTCCACCATAATCTCTACTTTTCTACTGCAAATATACTACTTTTATCTGAAACAAAGCTGATTACCCCTTAATTATTATTTTTTTTTAAACGAAACTCGTCAAACTGCCTAGAAGGCGTTACGTTACAGATGTGACAGTTTTATCCGAAGGGGTAAACCTGTTTTTTTGAACTTTCAATCTGTAAGTAATATAAATTAACTTATATATAATTATATATAAGTTACTTCTAAAAACTGGCTATAAGGGGGTTGCGATAAAAACTGTCACATCTGTAACGTAACGCTTTTTGGCAGGATGATGAATCCCTGCACCCCGAGTTACTTACAGAAACTCATAGTTTTCGGAAAATCATCTCGTAGAGTTCTCTCAAAAGAATCTATGAGTTTTTTTATTTAACGGAAAACGGCGCAAACGTTAATCCCGTTTAACACAACTGTGCTGGGTGATTTTTGGCGGTATCAGATAAAAGCCGTACCTTTGCACCGTCATTCAGAGAAACCACCCACCCTGGCTTCTCGGAACGGCAAGAGTTAATCACAAATTTATTCATCACTAAAAATCACTAAAATTATGGGACAGGGAAATATTAAGTATCGCAAAGTGAAGCGCACTCCCCAGACGGGCGAGAACGCAGGTAAGGAACTCTGGTATGCCACCGTGGTGACCGACCGAGAGATGAACTTCGAGGAGTTCGTGGACCACATCTCATCTCACAACTCGCCCTACAGCCGAGGCACCGTACATGGTGTGATGATGGATATGCTCGACTGCCTGAAGGAGCTGATTCTCGACGGCAAGAGTGTTCGTCTCGGCGACCTCGGTCTCTTCTCCATCGGCATGAGTTCTCATGGCGAGGTGAGCCGCGACAAGGTTTCAGCCGCTAGCGTGGAGGGCATCCATTTGTTGGTAAAAAATACCAAAACTTGGAGCAATAGCGAGCTGAAGAAGCTCTGCAAGATTACTGCCTACGACAGCTACGGAGCTGAGGAGACTGATGGCGGCGGAACCAATCCAGGCGGCGGTTCGGGTAACACCAGCCAGGGCGGCAGTGGCAGCCAGGGTGGAACTGGCACCCAGGGCGGCGGCAGTGAAAACACGGGTCAGGGCGGCGGCTCCGATTCTGGCACGACCGGCGGCGGAAGTGACGGCGACAGTACTGACGTAACCATCTAGAGCAAGCCCCTTCGGGGGCTTCTCTTCTCTCCTATCACATCGCTAAGAATTAATCACTAATCAATAAAAATTAATCACTAAAAAAATAATCACTAAAAACATTACTTGAAAATGAAGAAAGAAACTTGGAAAACCGTGATTCAGATTATAATCAGCATTCTCACTGCCATTGGCACTACGCTGGGCGTAACGAGCTGCATGAGTTATTAAGGAAATGAGTTAAGAAAAAATGCAACGGCATTAAAACTATAAGGGCTGCAGACGGCATGATGCCGTCTGCAGCCCTTTCTCATTTCACCTACTTTTCACCAGCGGCTATTCACATTCGCCCCCTCCGGGGACGAGAAGAATGAAAAACTAGGCTGCTTTTCCAACGTTCGAGGCAGATTAAAATTTATGCACCCCATCACAAAGCATGGCAAGTTCTTTTTGGAAAAAATCTATATCAGGAGAAACATCATCGGCAGTCTGCAATCTTCCATCAATTGATAAAAAGATTCCAGCATGTAACGGTAATCGCTTGCTTGGTTTTGGCAATAGCTCCACCCTTCTGTTGTTAAATTCATAATCCAGGTTTCGAACATCCAAAACATTCAGAAATGTAAATCCATATCGAGAGTCTCCTTTCGTTCTAGGACGAAAAACAGCTGATACAGAATCTAATTGATCTACATTATATCTCAATACTGAAATATAGTCTTCAGCACCACTCTTCAACTTTTCAAGTTTAAAAGCCTTCGGCGAAACACGCCCTTTATAGATATGAGAAGGCGAGAACAGGATTCTTGCAACCTTTTCATCGTCTGCTATTTCAGAAATCAGTTTATCCATGAGCTTTTTCTAATAATGACAATACTTCCTTTTCATCCAACTTATCAAAACTGAATTTTGACAAATGACCATCCCGTTTGATAAATGCTACAACCTGATGATTGGTTATAGTAACACCTGCTATATTATTGTCTTCCGTGTAATCTAAATATATACAACCTCGTGCATCAGGAAAAGCTACCCAATTTTGCAGACTAGTATCAGCAGCTAGCAGAATAATTCGCTTCACAAAATCCACGATATTTCTTGAGAGGGCAAGACTACCTTCACCATCCCAACCATCTGGAAGCTTTGACAATTCATCTAAACGATTCAAAAGTTCTTTCTTTACTGAAGATTGTAAAGTTTGCTTTTGACTTGACAAGAAAACCAAACAACTATACAAAGCATTCTGATCTGTTGTAGCATACACCGCATCCATCACATTATGGCGCAAGGTAACAATATCCGTATCAGGAGTAATACGGACTGCCATGGAATCAGAAACTATGCTAGTTTTTTCTTCCGGTAATTTATATGGCTTTACTTCACTCATACTTTTTTCTTTTTACTAAACATGTGCTGCAAAGATACGTTGCTTTTTCGTAACTACCAAATTTTTCGAGAAGAAAACAATATAAACCACATTATTTTCCGATTCTGTCTGTATTCGTATCATATCACAAGTGATTGAAAGCTATATATTCTAGCCCTCACGCTTCCTACCCCCGCCCAGAAGCGTTACATGACAGTTGTGACAGTTTATTTCGTAGGGGCAAATCAGAATGATTCCGCCTGAAAACCTTTCTCATTTTAGCTAAAAAACAGCCTAAAAATTTGGAAGTTACAAAATTTCAGCGTAACTTTGCAAAAGAATAAAAACGTATCCTTGCAAAGGAATAAAATGAAATGTGTATGAGACAGGTAGAAGAAAGATATGCCCTACTCAACTTCGACATGAACGAGGAAGCCGAGATTGCCAAGTTTACTCCGCAGGAATTGAGGGAGTATGAGGCCAGCAAGATAGCATATCGCGACATCAAGAATTCCGTAGACACCGCCAAGCGTGAAGGTATTGCAGAAGGAATGGAAAAGAAAAGCCTTGAAATTGCCAAGAAGATGCTGACAAAGGGCATGGACGAAGCGACAGTGAAGGAAATAACGGGACTGTCGGCGGAACTGATACAGAAGCTAAAAGCAAAGTGTATCTTCGCAGCAGAATAGCAATATTGTGTCCACGACCTTATAAAACATAAGAAGATGGCAAGATTTATAGATCCACGTGGAGGCAGAGTGTATGGATATATTTGATTGTTGGATTTATGTAATGAAGAATATGAACATGTTTGAGCAGATGCCATTCAGCGAGAAGGGTATGTCTTGGACTCAAATCATACAGGCTACTGGATTAACAGAAGACCAGCTGAAGCAACTTCAGTCGTAGTGTATGTACATTATCTACTAGTCGTTTCTCTTAGTATAAGTTACCCGTCAGGTGTTTCTCTGGCTTTTAAATTGCCGGAGCGCCTGACGGGTAAAATTTTTCTAACGGAGTTGTGTTTCAACCCCAAGACCGAATAGGTTAATAATCTGTGTGTATCTGTGAAATCTGTGGGAAATAGAAAAATCAGTGAAGAAGATTTGCGAAATTCAAGACCGAGCAGGTCTAAAATCTGCGAATCTGCGTGATTATCCTCCCATACCTCTTCTTTTTCTTCTTTTAAAAAGAAAATCCCATAATTTCTTGGCAGTTTCAATAAAAAAGTGTATCTTCGCAGCAGATTTGCAGACACGCCAGCTAGTGTCCGACAGGATGCGTATTGTGTACCTCCAACTGCCATTGTTCGACAAGCATACGGAGGCAGAGTGTATGGATATATTTGATTGTTGGATTTATATAATGAAGAATATGAACATGTTTGAGCAGATGCCATTCAGCGAGAAGTATCCAGTCTTCCGCAAGTTGGCAGAAATAGGCGACCTCCGCAAGCTTTCCCGCGAAGAACTTGAGCTTTATGACGAGGACATCAAGAATATGCGTGATATTTATGCCACCAGAAAGTTTGATGAGAAGAGAGGAATAGAAAAAGGAATGGCGAAAGGTCGAGCAGAAGGTAAAGCAGAAGGTAAAGCGGAAGGTAAAGCGGAAGTAGCCCGTAACTTGTTGGCAATGGGTATGTCTTGGACTCAAATCATACAAGCTACTGGATTAACAGAAGACCAGCTGAAGCAACTTCAGTCGTAGTGTATGTACATTATCTACTAGTCGTTTCTCTTAGTATAAGTTACCCGTCAGGTGTTTCTCTGGCTTTTAAATTGCCGGAGCGCCTGACGGGTAAAATTTTTCTAACGGAGTTGTGTTTCAACCCCAAGACCGAATAGGTTAATAATCTGTGTGTATCTGTGAAATCTGTGGGAAATAGAAAAATTCAGCGAAAAAGATCTGCGAAATCCAAAACCGAATAGGTCTAAAATCTGCGAAATCTGCGAAATCTGCGTGACTTATATTTCACGAGGTTTCAGCCCCAACGACCGAATAGGTCAAGATCAGCGAACCTGCGGGATTATCCTCCCCCATACCTCTTCCTTTTCTTCTTTTAAAAAGAAAATCCCATAATTTCTAGGCAGTTTCAATAAAAAAGTGTATCTTCGCAGCAGATTTGCAGACACGCCAGCTAGTGTCCGACAGGATGCGTATTGTGTACCTCCAACTGCCATTGTTCGACAAGCACACGGAGGCAGAGTGTATGGATATATTTGATTGTTGGATTTATATAATGAAGAATATGAACATGTTTGAGCAGATGCCATTCAGCGAGAAGTATCCAGTCTTCCGCAAGTTGGCAGAAATAGGCGACCTCCGCAAGCTTTCCCGCGAAGAACTTGAGCTTTATGACGAGGACATCAAGAATATGCGTGATATTTATGCCACCAGAAAGTTTGATGAGAAGAGAGGTATGGAAAAAGGAATGGCGAAAGGTCGAGCAGAAGGTAAAGCGGAAGGTAAAGCGGAAGTAGCCCGTAACTTGTTGGCAATGGGTATGTCTTGGACTCAAATCATACAGGCTACAGGATTAACAGAAGACCAGCTGAAGCAACTTCAGGCGTAGTGTATGTACATTATCGTGTATCTGTGAACCCTCACGCTTCCTACCACCAGAAGCGTTACATGACAGTTGTGACAGTTTTATTTCGCAGGGGGGATTACGATACCTTATAAAAATAAGATAGGTCTAGCAACACCGCGTTTCACGGGGTCGCTAGACCTATCTTATTATCTATCAAGAGCTTATATTCTTATATACTTATATAATCATATACTTATCTTTCTTATCTTCTTATCTTACTCCGCATCAGCAAACTCATTCAGAGTATATGCACTGCTGCCATCAAAGCAATGGGTACATACCTGGCACTTTGGAAGACCGATAGCCTCAACAAGCTGCTCGATGGTGTTGAACTTCAATGTAGTCAAGCCCAACTGGCGGGCAATCTCATCCACCATCTTCTGATACTGAGGAGAACCCGTGGTGGCATACTTATCCAAATCCTTGTTGGCATCACCCTCAAACTTCTCGATGATGCGGCGCGTAATCAGCTCCATATCACTCTTGGAAGAAGTGAAGTTGATGAACGGACAGCCGTATACCAACGGAGGACACGCAATGCGCATGTGGCACTCCTTGAGGCCAGCCTGGTCGAAAAGCACCTTCACGTTGTCGCGAAGCTGGGTGCCACGAACGATACTGTCGTCGCAGAACAATACTCGCTTGCCCTTCAGCATCGCCTTGTTAGGAATCAGCTTCATCTTGGCCACCAGCGAACGCATGCTCTGGTTGCTTGGAGTAAAGCTGCGAGGCCATGTAGGCGTATACTTGGCAATGCAGCGCTGGTAAGGCACACCCTTGCCGGCAGCATAACCCATCGCCATACCCGTGCCCGAATCAGGAATACCGCTGCAGCAATCCACCTCCACATCATCCGTCTTGGCAAGGTTGAAGCCGTTGGTGAAACGCGCCTCCTCCACATTCTTGCCCTCGTAGGTAGATGTAGGGAATCCGTAGTAAACCCAGAGGAAAGAGCAAACCTGCATCTTCTTGTTGGCAGGACGAATCTGCTCCATGCCATCAGCAGTAATCTTCACGATTTCGCCCGGTCCCACCTCGTGCACGGTCTCAAAGTCGAGATTAGGGAAGGATGTACTCTCGCTGCTCACGGCGTAGGCATCCGCCTTCTTGCCGATGATGAGAGGCGTACGTCCCCAACTGTCGCGCGCACAGATGATGCCATCCTCGGTGAGGATAGTCATGGTGCAGGAACCCTTAATGTGGTGGAATACGTTCTCGATGCCCTCGCGGAAGGTTTTGCCCTGAATGATGAGCAAAGCCACCAGCTCGGTGGGGTTGGTACTGCCTGAAGACATCTCTGCAAAGTGCATGTTCTTGTCTAGCAGGTGCTGAGTAAGTTCTTCCTTGTTTACAATCTTGGCTACGGTGCAGATGGCGAAACGGCCCAGGTGTGAGTTCATGATCAATGGCTGCGCATCTGTATCGCTAATCACTCCGATACCCGATGTGGCACCCTCAAACTTGTCGAGGATTGATTCAAACTTAGTTCTGAAATAAGAGCTTTCGAGGTTGTGGATAGAGCGCACGAAGCCCTTCTCACTGCTGTAGGTTGCCAAACCGCCTCGACGGGTGCCGAGATGTGAGTTGTAGTCGGTGCCGTAGAAAAGATCTGCGACACAGCTTTTCTTGGAAATAGTTCCGAAAATGCCTCCCATAAGAGTATAATTCTATGTTTTATGTTTGAAAATATGGGTGCAAAGTTAATATAAATTCAGAAAATATGCAAAACTTTTTGCGATTTTTCTGCAAAAAGATAAAAATGATTAACGCTTGCACCCATATTTTATACATTATTAATCTATCAGCACGATATATTGATAGTGTTTCCAGAACTGATATCGACAAGTCTCTAGAACTGATATTGCAATCCCAGGCTCAGGTCGAATGTCTTGCTACGCACGTCGTCGTGATAGGAGTAATGCGTATCGCGCCAATAGTTCGACACGTTGAAATCGAGCTTCAGGCGATTCGACAGGGCGAGCCCGAAACGGGCATTCACCACGAGCAGCGAGGCATTGCCCTTGTCGCCCTGGGCGTTGAGATAGAGCGGGTCGGTGGTAGCCAGGTCCTTGCCCTCGTAGCCCTTCCAGGTGAAGATGCGGTAGTAGTCGGCTCCTATCTGGAAGCTCGCCACCTTGCCGAACTCCATCAGGCTAATGGCCTTCACGCTGTAGCCGCTGCCCATGTTGTAGTCGCGGTCTATCACATTATAATAATCGGTGAGACTGCCGCCCAGCAGGATGCCATCCACGAAGATGCGCTGCTCCAGTTTGGTGAGATTGCCCACCTGAGGGAAGCGGTAGATGATGCCGGGACCCACCGACGCTGCCTCGGAGATGCGATATGGCACAAGACTGGTGCCATCCTTCACCGGCTGCGAATCGTAGTAGTTGAAGTGCTGGAAGATGCCGAACTCCATCTCCGTGCCCTTGCTCACCTCCACCGGCACGCTCCACAGGCGGCCCAGCAGATGCAATCCCGTGATGAACGGCTGGTTGCTGCTCAATCCGAAGGTGGCATCGAGGGTGAAATAATCGTATGGCTTGGTGGTGGCACCATCAAACGGGTCGCCATAAACCAGATTGAATCGCACGTAGGGATTTCCCTCGCCACGAAACAGCGTGTTGTTATCGGCAAGATAGCGATAACCTGCTGATGCCGAGAAGCTGACAGGACTGCGACCGTAGTCGTGATACTTGTAATATCTGCCTCGCACGCGCCAGGCATCGCCGCTCAATATTCGGTTCAAGCCCTTGATAGGACAGATGATGGTGCCCAGGAACTCTCGCCAGAAGCGTGGGAATCCGCGCAGCCGGTCGTCGTAAACCAGATCACTGATGCGATAGGTTACTTCGCCCAGGCACACACCGCCTAAGGTGGTGGCCATCAGGTCGTTGATGGCTGGCGGTTCTATCTCGCAGGTAGTCTCCCACATCAGGCTTCCGCAGAAGGAGTAAGGCACTGATTCCCAGAAGTTCATGCCGTGGGTTCGGGCGGCGTTGAAATAGAGTCCGCCGTGATAAGGATGGGCGAAAAGATTGGTGGAGAACTGGTCGTTATCCCACACGAATCCGTTCTGGATATTGTGCTTGATGCTGTGGAAGGAGATCTTGGCGAACTCCTCGTTCATCACAAACTGGTCGAAGCACTGCACGCCCACGTTGATGGCGAATGCCTCCACTGCCGCCTTCCAAGGATGCTTCTTCTGCCGATCGGGGTCATCGAAGGCAAAGATACTCCCCTCTTTCCAGGCCTCCATATCGTAATCTGACAAGGCAGAAGAGGAGGATTTTCCTGAAGATGATTTTTCAGAAGATGATTTTTCAGAAGAACCTGGGGCATAGAACGCCTGATTGCGCTGCAGCTTTACGGCCAATCCCGCCTCTACGATGGCACGGCTGCGATATCTGCCGCCATGATAATAGCGGGTGTCGCCATAGCCCACGGAGGCGAAGGCGCTGGTGTATTTGCCCAACTGGTAGTCGGCATTGATGCGAGCCTGCAGGGAGTAGAGCCGTTCGGGCTTGTCCTGCGAATGTTCCTGGAAGGATTCCACATGATAGAAGCCCAAGTCGCCACTGATTGAAAACTTTGGCGAGAGCTGGAAATACTGTCCGATGCGATAGAACAGGCTGCCCGAGAATTTCTCGTCCAAGCCGAAGTAATGGGTGCCGATGCCTAATATATTATAGGTAGAGCGGTTGCGGAAGCGCACGGCGAAGTTGGTTTTGGTGGCAGAACCGCCATAAAACATGTAGTCGATGCGGGTATGGGGGTTCACGTTGACGAGACCTATCTTGTGCGCCACGGTATCGCGGCTATAGTTGATGATGCCTATCTGCACACCTCGCGGATGGCTCACGCAGACATTGAGGATGCCTATCTGTGAACCGTTGAGGGTATCGGCATAGTTGTATCCGCCCATCTGCAAGCCGCGCATATACGAGGAACTTACGTTGGCGGAAGCAATCTGCAGTCCCCTCTTCATGCCCATGGAGACATTAGAGAGACCGCTGATCTGCACGCCGCGGAATGGCGAGGAGGATATATTATTGAATAAAGACAGCTGCACGCCGTTGCCTCCCTTCACCACATTGGATACGCCAGAGATCTGCACGCCCCTCATATCACCGCCCACGGAGTTGATGACGCCAGCCAGGCTCAGTCCCCTCATCTGCTTGTAAACCACACTAGAGAAGGCGCCCAGCTGAGCCCCTCGCAGCGTATCGGGCGAGCAGAACAGCCCCACGTTTCCGCAGCTATATCCCTGGGCATAGCCGGCAGAAGGTGCCAGCAGGAGCAAGAGCCCCAAACTGATGATTTTTCTTTTCTTATTATTCATAAATCAAAATTTTATAAACTAAAATTGCAAGTTTCGCAAGTAACCTCCGGTCCCCGAAGGGGGCCAACTTTTAATAACCGCTGGTGGAATGACCGAAGGGAATGGAACCTGCGGACAAGCATCGAGAAGGAGAAAGCGTCCCCGAAGGGGGCGAACCACATCCAATCTTGCTTCTGTTCGCCCCCTTCGGGGACGATTGGAGGGAGGGTATCGACTATCCGCAGGTTCCATTCCCTTCGGTCATTCCACCAGCGGTTATTCACATTCGCCCCCTTCGGGGACGGCAGGCAGCCTGACAGCTTCCCTATTTTATCGTAAAGAAGAAAGCTCCCTTATCTAATAAAGAAATGTCAAAGTTCTGAAGTCTTTTACGATTGGTCTCATCTTTTTCGTCATCACCAATATGCTTGAAATATTCTTCAACTTTAGGGTTACGAATAACAAAAGCATATTCGCCCGGTTCAGCTTCAATACTAACTTCAAGAGCGGTTACATTCTGAGCTACCTTACGCACATTTGTTTTCATCGTTACACCTTTAGCTGCAGGTACCTCATTGGCATATAGGAACTTTTCACCATTAAAATTCATGCTCAAGAGTTTGGCCATTCTAAATTCCATCTCCAACTTATCCATTGCCCCATACAACTGATTATCAGATAACTTTTGATTAATATTTGCATCAATATAGCCATCATTAATAAGTCGCTGAGACACATAGTCGATAAGTTCGCTTTGCTTATAGCTGATTTTAGTATACCTATAATCCATAAATCTGCAGGATAAACCTTTACGAACTTTAAACACATAGATATTTTTAGGATCTATCTGCTCCACAAAATCGCCAAGCTTACGCAACCGCAAATCGTTAACAGTCAGATTTTCAAAATCCAGTTCTTTGTTTGAATAGATAGTGAACTTAGCTACACCCTTGAATTGTTCTTCAGCATGAAGGTGATTATAAATCAGGTAATCCTGAACGCTATCAACCACTTCCCTATCACCAAATGGCTTTTTCATAAATCCCATGAAATCTTTCACATAACCTTTGATTACATTCTGCCCCAAATCCAGCACAGGACGTTCGTCGCTAATTTTATTATACATGGTAATACTCATCGGTTTCAATCTGCCGTTTAACTGAGCATATACGCCAATAGAATCATTATACTCCTCCATTCCGTCGTATTCAAAATCGGCTCCATATTTTTCGTGGAAGTATTCAGCTTCCTTCTTGGTCAAAGTGCGTCCTTCTGCCATTATTTTCTTAAAAAGCGGATCTTCGCCTAATCCCTGCATCTTTTGCGCTTTTTCCTGCGCATCCTTAAATTCCTTACTATCGATATCAAGCTTTGCATCTCCCATCATTTTCTTTACCATTTCTTCCTCTGTCATACCGCCATACTGTTCCTGCATGTATTTTTTCAAGGCAACTGTATCATCTTGGAGTTCCATCATTTTTTTGAGTTGCGGATTGTTATTAAAGAATTCCTGCTTACTTCTCTCCATGGCTTCCTTGTACTCTACACTGGTAGTATCTATGGCAGATGCTTTTAAAATATCGATTATTTTCTTATTTCCATAATCATCTTTCGCCTGCTTTTTATTCTTCGCAGCCGCAGACTTTGCAGTCTTATACAACTTGCCGAGCGTTCCAAACTGAGCATGAGATGAGGAAAATCCCATCACCAATGCAAAAAGAATAAATAATAATTTCTTCATTTCTATTATGTTTTATTAAATCAAAATGGCGAGAGGTCAGGATGACCCCTCGCCGAAAAAATGCGCATTATCATGTCCCCTAATAATGCACCCAAAAAATATCTTTTAATCCAGCTTCAAGCTCTTCTTGATAGCCTCAATCTTATCCATCGCAGCAGCTGTGCAGCGGTTGTAGCAGCCAGCGCACTTGAATGAAGGATCCTTTACTTCAATATAGAACTTAATCTTAGGCTCTGTACCTGATGGACGGACACTCACCTTGGTGTTGTCATCGCAGAACCACTGGAGCACGTTGCTTGTAGCAGGCATATCGAGCTTCTCTACGCTGCCGTCAGCATGCTTCACCTCCAGACTCTGGTAGTCCTTCCAGGTAACCACCTTGCTGCCACCCAACTCCTGTGGAGGGTTGGCACGGAAGTCTGCCATCATCTGCTTAATCTCGTCAGCACCTGTCTTACCTGGGCGAACCACGTTGACAGTGAACTCCTTACTGAAGCCATACTCTGCGTAAATCTGCATCAACAGGTCGTAGAGAGTCTTGCCCTGATCCTTAGCCCAGGCTGCAATCTCGCAAATCAGGCAGATAGAAGCAGGAGCATCCTTATCGCGTACCTTATCGTATGGCAAGAAACCGAAGCTCTCCTCACCACCACCGATGTACTGCTGCTTTCCCTCAGAGATGGCAATCTCGCGTGCAATCCACTTGAAACCAGTGTAGCAGTCGCGCAACTCTACGTTGTTCTTCTTGGCAATCTCAGCGATAACTTCTGTTGTTACGATGGTCTTTACGAGGAAGTCTGTTGGCTTCAACTTGCCCAACTTCTTCTTGTTCTCGATGATGTAGTAGCAGAACATCATGGCTGTCTGGTTACCATTGATGATCATCCACTCACCCTTGTCGTCGCGGCAAACGATGGCAAGACGGTCAGCGTCTGGGTCGGTAGCTACCACGAGGTCAGCGTTCAACTTGGTACCAAGCTTCATACCGAGGGTCATAGCCTCAGCATTCTCCGGGTTAGGAGAAACCACTGTTGGGAAGTTGCCATCTACAACCATCTGCTCAGGCACTACATTGATGTTCTGGAAGCCCCAAGAACGCAGGCAGAGAGGCACGATAACGCGACCTGTGCCGTGCATGGCAGAGTAAACGATGTTGAGGTCCTTCTGACGGTTGATAACATCCTGGTCGATCATTGCCGAGTGAACGGCTGTCATGTAGTCGTAATCCATCTCACCACCGATAATCTTGATCAGATCCCAGTTAGCCTCGAACTTCACCTGGTCGATAGTAACCTTGTTCACCTCCTCGATGATACCAGTATCGTGTGGAGCCAAAACCTGAGCACCGTCGCTCCAGTAAGCCTTGTAACCATTGTACTCCTTAGGGTTATGAGAAGCAGTTACGTTGACACCAGCCTTGGCACCGAGCTCACGGATGGCGAAAGAGATCTCTGGTGTAGGACGGAGGCTCTCGAAGAGATAAGCCTTGATGCCATTGGCAGAGAAGATGGCAGCTACGGTCTCAGCGAAGAGACGGGAGTTGTTACGGCAGTCGTGACCTACCACAACAGAAAGGTTCTCCTCACCTGGGAAAGCCTTGAGGATGTAGTTAGCAAAGCCCTGAGTAGCCATACCAACGATATACTTGTTCATGCGGTTGGTACCTGCGCCCATGATGCCGCGCAAGCCACCAGTACCGAACTCCAAGTTCTGATAGAAGGCATCAACGAGTGCTGACTTATCCTCAGCCTCGAGCATTGCCTTAACTTCTTTACGAGTTTCTTCGTCGAATGCAGGTGTGAGCCACTGCTGTGCTCTTTCTTCACACTGCTTAATCAATTCTGCGTTATTAGCCATAGTTTGATTCTATTTTGTTATTAATTATAGTTCAATCAGAGGGTTGTGCCCGAAAACAGCACAATATTTCTCTTTTTGCGTACAAAGATAAATAAAATATTTGAGAAACCAAACAAGATTGGAGTTTTTTTTGTATTTTTGCACATTGAAAAAGAAATGAAATAAAATAAAGCTTATGGAATTATATTATACTGGCGTGATCATCGCCGTTTCCACCTTTTTAATAATAGGAATCTTCCATCCTATCGTTATCAAGGTTGAGTATCATACGGGCACCCGCTATTGGTGGGTGTTTCTGGTGTGCGGCATCATCAGTGTAGGTGCCGCCTTCCTGGTTGCCAACGTGCTCTGCTCGGCACTGCTGGGCGTGCTGGGAGCATCGTGCCTATGGAGCATCGGCGAGCTTTTCGAGCAGAAACAGCGCTGCGAGAAAGGCTGGTTTCCGAAGAATCCGAAACTGGAGAAGAAAGGATACTATAAGAGTTAAGAGTTGAAGTTTCGCAAGTAGCATTCTACCGTCCCCGAAGGGGGCGAATGTGAATAACCGCGGGTGGAATGACCGAAGGGAATGGAACCTGCGGATAGCGATAGATGCTCTCTTATCGTCCCCGAAGGGGGCGAACAGGAGCAAGACTGGATGTGGTTCGCC
>ERZ1026903.512-NODE-512-length-17843-cov-5.574770_pt1 | contig 17843 bp, 11 predicted proteins | sample MGYA00380180_ERZ1026903 | MGnify/ENA primary metagenome ERZ1026903 (study PRJEB33269, sample SAMEA4719816) | human gut metagenome | biome: human-associated habitat; feature: organic feature; material: feces | place: Cameroon | collected 2013-10 ... | reverse complement strand
TGCCGCGGCAGATTCCGTGAAAATCGGAAATCAGAGAATCGAACTTATGAAGAAATATGGAATCATTAAAAAATGATAAAAAATGTTGATGATGTATCAGGTATGTATAGGATATAATATATATGTTATATGCATTGTATAAGTGCAGTGATGTGAGAGAAATACAGAAAGGGAAAAGTATGAAAAGAAAGAAAAGTACACAATTGCTGGCAGTAGCGCTGACAGCAGCAATGCTGGCGCAGCCGGTAGGTGCACAGATGGTGTTCGCGGAAGGTAATGCGGATGCAGTGCAGCAGGAGCAGACAGTAAGCCCGGCGGCAGAGACAACGGGAGCAGTTCTTAAGAATGGAACGGCAGTAATTCCGGCGGATGCAGACCTGAATCAGGTGAAAGAGATCCTTGGTAAGACATTGGTTGAGAATGCGGATCAGGTGGATCTGAAGAGTCTGGAGTGGGAGTATTATTGTGAAGGTAAGACAAAAGCAGGAATACCCGGCAATGCATCTTGGGGAAGTATTGAAGGATTTACAAGTTCCAAGAAGGTAATTGGTTTTACAACGACATTTACCCATCCATCTCTGGCAGCAAATACTGATGGAGACTATCAGGTTCGTCTGAAAGGCACAACAACGGAAGTAACTCTGACAAAGACGCAGAAATTAACTTCAGCTATATCAACAAAAGATAATACAAATGTAAACCTTGTATACAACGAGGATGGAAGCATCAATTATGACGCAGTACGTCAGAATATCTTCGATACAGTTGTAGAGTCTACAACTCCGGAGCTGACAGTCAATGATGTAACGATTGAATATTATGCAACAGCAACTTCAGGTTCTCTTGGAGATGCAGGAAAAGCATGGATGCCGTTAGAAGGTGGAACGAGTGGAACACTAATTCCTCTGACCTACCCGGCAATGGGAGATGGAGCCCAGAAGATTAAGATTTCTTATGCGGGAACGGATGCATATTCCGGAGCAAGTGCAGAAGCAACGGTTAATATCGGTATCGGCAAAGAGCAGTCAGTGATCGCATTCAAAGAGAATCCGACGATCAAGCTTGTATATAACGATGATCTTACAGTAGATTATGCGGCAGTTAAAGAAGCGATCATGAATGATGTGATCGACGTTGAGAACAGCAGCCCGGAAGGATTATCACTTGATAACCTGACAATCGAGTACTATGCAACAGCGACAACAGGAGCAGCAATAGGTTTTGGAAACGCATGGGCACCGCTCGAAGGCGGTAAGATTAACGGTCTTACTTATCCTGGAATTCCGGAAGGAACACAGAAGATCCGTGTTACATATGCAGGAGACAAAGAGAATGCTGCCGTAACAGCAGAGACAGATATCGAGGTAATGGATCGTGAGCAGTCAGCATTCAATCTGAATGAACCGGCAGAAGGAGCTGCTTCTTATGAAGTTCCGATGGTATTTAACGAGGATCAGACTTATGATTATGATGCCACAGCCAAAGCAATCTACAATGCAGTTGTAGCATCTACAGTTCCGGAGAATCTGACAGCAGACGATGTAACGATCAGATACAACGCAGGAACAGATCTGATTAAGAACTGGCAGCCACTGAATACAACAGACTGGACAAGCACATTTACGAAATTCGGACCTGGCGAATGGACGATTCAGTTCTCTTGGGCAGGTAATAAAGAATACAAAGGTGCAACAACAGAGGTAAAGGTTAATGTAACAGACAACCGTCTTGCAAGTGCCATTGTATGCAAAGAAGGCGTATCGTTTACTTATAACATGGATGCAGCTGTAATGAAGCAGGCAATCTTTGACAGCGTGATTGACTGGAAGAACAGTACACTTCCTGCAAAAGATACATTGACCGTGGATAACTTCACGATGGAATATTATGGAAGCAATACACTTGCCGGTGATATCGACGGTGGAGTGAAACAGTGGGCACCGATCGAAGGTGGTACCGTAACACTTCTGCCCTATACACAGATGGGAGCCGGAGAGCAGCAGATCCGTATTTCTTATAAAGGAAATGCAGACTATCGCCCGTCAGCACAGACAGAAAGTACAGTAACGGTTAATAAAGCTAAGGTAAAAGTAAAAGTAAAATCAACCAGCATTTATGCGGATGCAACTCTGCCGGAAGACTTTGTAACAATGAATCCAGCAGATAAATTCGATGTATACACAGTATACGGCGGATTGACAAGCAATGCGAACCTGTCACTTTATCTGGATCTTCCGGACAAATATACGAACAGTGCGGTTCTGAAGTTGTTAGATCCGATTGTAGAGAAACTCTATGGAAAGACATTTACACAGATGATGAACGACGGAATGACAGTAGGAGAACTGAGACAGCTGCTCAGTACACAGGAACTGTTAGACCTTCTTGAGAAGCTTCATATTGACACAGGTACATTTGGACAGATTCTTACAATAATCAATAAGATGCCATCCGTTGCAGATTCTTTAAGAGTATCATTCGGTACACCGAACCGTGCAGGTCTTTATACAGTAACAGCAGTTACAGATAATAAGAACTACGAGACAGGTGTAGGAATCGGAACACTTCTTGTGAAGATGCGTTCTAAGGGCGTGAAGCTTAACTGGAATGAGAGATTCGTAAACGGAAAGATTACTGCAGAAGAAGCAAAGAATTTTGATTTCAAAGCAACGCTTTCATTAGACGGAGATGTAACGATCGCACAGGATAACGTACACTATCTGTATTCAGGATTCACAAGCAAATGGAAGATCTATTCCAGCACAACAACTCCTCCGACAGAGCCGGGAAGTTATGTGATGACGGTAGTAACACTTGGTGGAAATTATCAGGCAGCACCGATCACACGTGGATTCAAGATTACAAAATAAATTACAAAATAATATTGTAAAGCGGCCCCTGGTTTTACCGGGGGCTTTTTGTATTGTAATCAAGAAACAATTAAGATATAATATCTATGTGGCGGAAAATGATACGAAAGCTAGATATTAAATTAGATATTATATGAGATTAAGGGACGATAGAGATGAGGGTTGACAAAGAATTTGTGCTCCGGGAGATTGCCGGGGACTATATCATTATACCGACAGGAAAGACAGTGCTGGAATTTAACGGTCTGATCACGGTGAATGAAGTGGGTGTATCAATCTGGAATATGCTTCAGAAAGAAGTTACATTTGATAAACTGGTGCAAGGAATCCTGGACGAGTACGACGTAGAAGAGCAGGTCGCAAGAGAAGATATCCGGGAGTTTCTGGATAATCTGATTGCCGGAGGAATTCTGAAAGCAGATCATGAGGACGGAGATAATGAGCAGGATGCATAATCAGTACAGGGAATTAGAGAGCAGTTATAACTACATAGATAAGACAGAATGCTTAGAGAAGGAAATCGAAAGATTTCCTTCTGTTTATATAGAGGGTGCTGCAGGTTGCGGAAAGACAACGATGATGCGGATGCTTCTTGAAAAACATCCCGAAGTGGATTATACAGTGCTCTGGATGGATGAAGATGAAGAATACGAACGATATGTGGATAAGTACGTGGATAAGTCTTCCGAATATGTGGATAACTCAAGGTGGCTGATCTTAGAGAATGTGCCGGAAGAGTTGCCGCTGCACACAGTCGGAATGATCAAAAGGAGTATCCGAAGATTAGGAGGACAAGACCGGATCATCCTGATTGGGAGGAACGAGATTCCGGATGCGCTGCTTGGCATATTCTGGAACCGTGAGATGGGATTGGTTACGCAGAACAGCATGCTGTTTGATCAGGATGAGGTCGAATGCCTGATCAAACAATATGGAAGCCGGACATCCCCGGAACAGTTATTGCAATACACCGGAGGCTGGGCCGGTATTGTAGATGTGATATTACGTCTGGAATCAAAATATGGCGCATGGAACCCAGAGAGTTGCTGGCATGAAATGAACCGCTATATAAAAGAAATAATTTTGGATACTTTGCAGCAGGAAGAAAAGGAAATCCTGCACCTTGCGCAGTATCTCCCGTGGGTAAATGAAGAGATGTGCGAAGATATTCTCGGAACTGCGCATGCAGAAGTAATCCTCGGGCGGATGCTGCGAAAAGGGTTCTTGGTGCATACAGAGGGAGAACCGGATACCAGATGGAGTGTAGCGCCGATATTTTGCCATATCGGGGAGGCATCCCTTGGACGGAGCAGATGGATGAAGATCGGGAAATGGTATGAAACCCATGACCATAGAGCAGAACAGTTACAATATGACAGTCTGATGCCGGAAGTACAGCTTAATCTGAGCGTTATGCGGCCACAGATTTTGACGGAACAGTGGGTCGAAGAACTGAAGCCGGGCGCCGGAAGGCTGCTGATCCTGCAGGAGACGAAGATCAGCTGCCTGTGTGACATACGAGATCTGTCAGGTCTGTTCGCATGCGAAAAGCGGAGAGAAAGGCAGTTCGCACGGAGATGGAAGGAGTGCCTCGATGAAGATGCATGGATATTCTACCGTCTTGCCAGGATAGAGTATTATCTGGAGACGGACCGCTTAAGTTCGGTTGCGGATGAAGATATGCAGTTACTTATAAAGGCAGAAGAACTTCCGTCCGAATTTCGCCTGAGTGCCTTATGGCTTCTGATAAGAATACAACGTTTCGCTTACGATGAAGAACGTAGGGAGCGCATTGAGAGATTAGAGACAAAGCTGATCCACACAGAAAACCACGCAAGGAGCGGATATGCAAAAGCAGTGGCAAGTCTTAACATTACCACACACGGAAGTCAGGAGAATCTTGCAAAATGGCTCAAAAGCGCAGCTGTTCCGGCGAATGCAGAGGTCACAGAAGAGAATATTGTCCGGTTCTACTGCAGATCCAAAGGATATCTTCTGTTAAATCAGTACGAGAAGTCCAGACACCTTCTGGAAAAAATGCTTCCATATCTGAATGCACACCGGAGCTTACGAATCCACGCAGAGGTTCTGTTCGAAAAGGCGGTCGCAGAGTGGAATCTGGAGCAGCATGGGCAGGCACTCAAAAGTGTCATAGAATCCTTCCTGGTCAACGGAAAGAACCGATATGTCATGTTCTACACAGAATACGGCGTGACCGGCCGCAAAGTGCTGGAAGCCTACATTGACTGGATGAAGCATAATTCCCCGGAAGGATGGCACCGCAAGAAGAAGTACAATTACGGAAATGTATTACACATGCCGGAGGCAGATTATCTTGAGACAATTCTCCGTAAGACCAGAAAAGAAGCCCGGCATATGCAGAAAAATGCAGAATACCAGAGAGAAGAGCGTCTCACAATGACAGAGACAGTTATCCTGCAGTATCTTGTACAGGGGCTTACCAATGCTCAGATCTGCCAGGAAATGAAATTAAAGCTTCCGACAGTAAAAGGCCACATCTATAATATTTACAAAAAAATGAATGTAAAAAACAGGGTACAGGCTGTCATGAAGTGGAAAGAAGAGACAGAATAAAACAAAAAACAGAAAAAATGACATAAAAACAATACTTTGGTATGGTGCATAAATGCATACAAGAGGTATAATAAAAAAGATTTTGAAAAATATTCGGAAAATACATTACATTTCCGGACGAAAGAAGGACACAAATGAGCATTGGAAATAAAAAATCAAAGAAAATCATTACCATAATTCTTGGAATTATACTGGTATTACTGATAATCCTGCTGGTAGTTCTGGCAGGCCACAAAAGAAGCCTGGCAAAACAGGAAGCAGCAAAGAAGGCAGAAGCGAAAGCTGAAAAAGGCCTGGAACTTCCGTATCAGTTCGACGACGGCAAACTGGAAATGAAATCTATATTCAGCTATGCCGGCCCGAATCCGGACAACAACGCAGAGGAAGGCGACAACATAGCAGCAATTCAGATGACGAACTGCTCAGACACCTACCTCGCATCCGCGAAGATCACAGTCACAGTCGGAGACGGAACCAAATTAACCTATCAGGTAGAAGATCTCCCGGCAGGCAAGACCGTAACAGCATTCGAAATCAAGAACCAGAAACTGCCAGACAAGCAGAACGCAAAGAAAATCGACGCAAAGACCAAATATTCCAAAGACATATCCCTGCACGAGGATACACTGAAAATCTCCGCAGCAGATATGAATATCGGTCTTACTAATATATCGCAGGAAACCATCCAGAACATGACCGTGATCTATCACGACGTAATGGATGACGAGTATTTCGGAGGCAAAAGCTACCAGAAGACTGTAGAGTCCCTGGCAGCAGGTGCAAGCACCACGGTGAACGCCGAAGAATGTTACATAGGGGAAGCAGCAGTTGCCGGCATCAGGTATTGATGGCGGCGGGTGTTACTTTATAGATACTTAAGGAAAGGAGAAGGGCATGAAGAAGAAATATGAGAAGCCGCAGGTTTATATGGAGAAGTTTGAACTGTCTCACAATGTAGCCGTATGTGATTATAAACTTGGAGCCGCAAATCAAACCGACTGTTCCATAGTAAAGGATAGATATCAAGACGATGGAGCGGACTTTGTTGGTGGTTTTGTAGGTAAGCCTACTTGCAGTATAGGGGTTAGTCTTTATTGTTACACCTCTGGAACTGAAGGTCTTCCAAAGTTATTTCAGTCATAATGAATATAGAGAATATTTATAATTTTCAGTTTTCAGAGATGGAATTTTCATTGAAGACAAAGTGGCCTGTTCGCATAACGAAGAATTTCATTCCATTCTATATGCAAGAAAATGCGCAGAGAGATCAATGTATGTTTGAATGTGTAGTATGCGATAAAATGGAAAATATACAGGGTGTAAAAGTAAATAGTAGTCTGGAATATGATGTGATCAAAAAAAAAGATGGCAGCTACATACGTTTATTTAAAGATCATAAAGAAAATGATCAAATATATGCGGTTTCAGAATCAATGCTAGAAACTGGTAAGACAGTTATTTCTGTTTTAAAAGGAAATGAAAATCATTTTGATGACACGAATAATAGTTTCTTTCATACGGGATGGGAGAGATTCTTGACACAAAAGAATCGACTGATTTTGCATGCGTCACTCATAGAAACTCAATTTGAAGGATTGATTTTTTCAGGTTCATCAGGAATTGGAAAATCAACACAGGCAGAGCTTTGGGAAAAATATGAAGATGCAATGCAGATTAATGGTGACCGACCGATTCTGTATAAGAAGGAAAATGTATGGAGAGGATTTGGTTCTCCATATGCAGGATCTTCAGAGTGCTATGTAAATAAAGGAGTTCCGATTAGGGCAATTATGATATTGGCACAGGGAAAAGAATGTAATATAACGCCACTGCGAAAATTAGAAGCTTTCCGGGAAATCTTCAAAAATTGTACAGTGTATAGCTGGGACAGGGAATTTGTAGAACAAGTAATCACACTTGTGACAGAATTGATAACAGATATTCCGATATATCGTCTGACTTGTACTCCAGATCAAAGGGCAGTAGAGGCAGTAAAAGAATTATTAAAGAAGGAATCAGAGTTATGAGTTTTCCAGAACAAGCAGTTGTAGCAAGATTGACAGACAGACTGTATCAGAAAGCAGGAGACAGAAAAATACCATTGAGTGGAACTTTTGAACTTTCGCCGGTGTGTAATTTTGCATGTAAGATGTGTTATGTCAGAAAGACAATCCAGGAGGTGAAAGAGCATCCTCGGAAGATGATGTCACTGGAACAATGGATTGAATTGGCAGAACAGGCAAGAAAAGAAGGTATGCTTTATCTATTGCTGACAGGTGGTGAACCGCTTTTATGGCCGGATTTCTGGAAGCTGTATGACAGGCTAAGTAAGATGGGGTTCCTGATAGGGATTAATACGAACGGCTCGATGATTAATGATCAGGTCATTGAAAGATGGAAAGAAAATCCACCATACCGGGTAAATATTACACTTTACGGTGCAAATGATGATACATATGAAGAACTGTGTGCAGCAAAAGGTGTATGTAGCAAAGTGAAAGACGCAATATGCAAGCTGAAAGAATCTGGCATAAGTGTAAAGTTGAATTGTTCATTGACACCGTATAATGCAAAAGACTTGGAAGAAATGGTTCAATTTGCAAGAGAAAAAGAAGTATTTCTTTCTGTGTCGACATATATGTATCCGCCAGTGCGCAGAGATGAGAATATGACCGGGAAGAATGATCGGTTTGAGCCGGAAGAAGCGGCCTATTATCATATGCAACGTTATAGATATCAGAAAGGTGAAGAAGCTTATCAGAAATATTTGGATAATATATTGGAAGGACTAACAGAGCCACTGGGATTAGATGAATCTTGTGTTGATCCAGTTGATGGACGAATCCGATGTAGGGCGGGATCGGCAGCATTTTGGATAACGTGGGATGGTTATATGACACCATGTGGAATGATGCCGGAACCTAAAGTGAGTATAACAGATAAGACATTTTTGGAAGCTTGGAAAGAAATTGTTGAAATAAGTGAAAAACTTCGAACATCCAGTATATGTGAGAAGTGTCAGGATCAGCAGATGTGTCATTCTTGTGCGGCAATGGCATATGCGGAGACTGGCAAGACTGAAGGAATTCCAACCTATCTATGCAAGATGGTGCAGGAAATGAAGAAAATCGCAAGAGATGAATTGCAGATTTGATTCAGTTAATAACTGCTAATATATTTTGAAGCAGTTTTTATAAAATTAAGAAATGAGAAAGAAAAAATAAAGGAGGATGGCTTATGAAAAGACTTAAAAAGACGCTGGCCGTTATATTGACTCTTTGTATGATGATGAGTTGTGTCAGCGTAACAGCTTTTGCAACTGGAACAGATGCCTCTGAAAAAGATCAGACTGCAACAGAAGAGACCAATGTTTCGGAAGATGCAAATACTTCAGAAAATGCAAATACGTCAGAAAATGTAAATGCGTCAGAAGATGCAAATACTTCAGAAGATGCGAACAAAGAAGCGGTCGTTTCAAGTGATTCTGAAGAAGAAAATGACGAGGTAACGTTAGAGGATAAGTGGCTGCATCCACAAAGTTCAGGAGTTAGGACAACAAGCAACACAGATGATTTCTTTAAAATCACATTTCTGGATTGTGGACGTAAGTACTTTAGTGTTGATAGCATTAAGAAAATTATCGATAATGCAGCAACAGCAGGATTTAATTATATTCAGCTTGCTGTAGGAAACGATGGATTAAGATTCCTGTTGAATGATATGAGTTTAACAGTGAATGAAACAACTTATGAGAGTAAGGCTGTGTCTGATGCTATTCATGCTGGGAATGAGAAGTATTACAATTTTCCTACAGATGAATTGACGGAGCCCGAGATGAATACCATTATTTCGTATGCGAAGAGTAAGGGCCTGGGAGTAATCCCTTGTATCAACAGCCCGGGACATATGGATGCAATTCTCAGTGCAGCTACATCACTGACAAACACAACATGTTCTTATGATGGCTCTGTAAGAACAATTGATGTAACGAGAAAAACAGCGGTTGCTTTTACACAGGCATTGATTCAGAAATACATCACTTATTTTGCCGGTAAAGGATGTCAGTATTTTAATATCGGTGCTGATGAGTATGCGAATGATAAATACACAGACGGAAGTATGGGATTTGGTAACCTGCAGGCTACTGGAAATTACAAATATTATGTACAGTACGTAAATCAGATGGCTTTTGCAGTAAAAGATAGCGGAATGAAGCCGATGGCATTTAATGATGGTATTTACTTTAATAATAATACATCGAGTGGAACATTTGATACCGATATTATTGTATGTTACTGGTCTAGTGGTTGGTCTAGCTACACGCCAATGCCTGCAACTACTCTTGCTTCCATGGGATTTAAGCTGATTAATACTAATGGAGATTATTATTGGGTATTAGGAAAAAGTGATGCGCAATGTAATGCAACCAAAGCAAGAGAATTTAATTATAAGGGATTCCCAGGAGGAACCATTAATAATCCAGCAGGAGCAATGTTCTGTATCTGGTGTGATTATCCGGGAGAAGATACAGAAGCTAATGTGATTAAGTCAACAAGTGCAACGATTGCGGCATTTGGAAAAACATTGCCGACAGATCCAACGAAAAGAACAATTAGGGTTAGGGTAGGCGATACGGCCACAGATACAATTGAAGGAAAAGATTATAGTGGAACATACACAACAGAGGATTCATCAATTGCTACGGTGAAGGCGGAATATACGGAGGGAACGGAAGCAAAGATAAGCCCAGTCAGCGAGATTGAATCTGGTAAGCAGTATTTGATATTAAATCAGAGATATAACGCACTGCTTACAAACCAATCAATAAATACTTGGAAGCCTGCTAATAAGTGCCTGAAATTAGGCGGAACGGCTTCAACTACAAGCACAGATTTGTGGACAATTACTGAAAATAATGGAAATTATACCGTTGCAGATGCTTCAGGTAAGTATTTAACAATTGGGGAGGATATAGCATCTGTAAATGCTAGCGCATCAAATATTACATTGTCATATAATGAGAAAGATGATTACTGGAATATTTCAAGTGACTCATGTTACTTGAATAATATGGGCAATTCAGAGAACGCAGGAGGCTGGAAAAATGACGCTGCACCGACAGATGGTGGAAGTAAGTGGACCATTTATGAAGTCACAAAAGCACAGTCAACTGGTACGAAAGTGACATTTACAGGTGTTGCACCTGGAACAACGCATGTTACTATTGGTGATATTACCTATACGATCAATGTTGTAGATGAAGCGCCAGCTGGTTCATTAACGGATGACAGTATAGACTTGGAATACTGGATTACAAATTCGAAAGTGTATGATACGAAAGATACTGATACGGATAAAAAACCGACTGGTAAACATATACATTCAATTGATAAAACGGATGCAAGAACGGAAAATGGTGTGGCAATTTCTGATCTTGCTCCGTCAAAAGCATATGCATTCATTAATGGAGCAGTAGATGTTTATTACTGGCAGGCAGTGCGCTTAGATGTAGATCACCAGCAGACAACTGATGAAGGTTCTGAACAGACAGCAGAGGGAACAATAATAACTCATATCCGATATAGTAATAGTAATGCTTGGCAGTATCAGACAAGCGATGGAGTATGGCATTACTTTAAATCAGATGATCAGTTGGTAGCTTATTACCTGCAGAAGACTAAAGTTACACAAGAGATAGATACATATGTAAAAGACTGGGGATATGGAACGAGCACAACGACACCAGATACTTCTGGAAATGATGGTCAGGTTGCATTGACAGTTGCGGTTGTATATCCGGATGGTACTGTATCACCGGCTGAAAGTGAGATGTATGCCAAGTCTACAACCATTTTCAACTATTGGGATGGACGAGACATAGGTATTATTGCACCGAAGAATAACAGTGATTATGACATTTCCAAGATCACAGTTACAAATGGTGAAAGAGTCAGCAATCGCAGTGCGAATGTGTGGTATGCCAGTGATAAAATTACATGGAACAAAACGACAACAGAGGCCGGTTCAGAATGGTATGACGAGAAAACTGTATGGGATGAGGCGGACAATGCCGGTACAACTCCGTCAGTTAATGGAAAAGCTTCTAATATTAAATGGAGTGCTAAAAATACTGCAAAATTGGTATTGATATACCTTAAACCTGTAGAAAAAAGTACAAACCTGAATGTAGTATATTATGATGATGCATATAATAAAGTAATTATGCATAATCAGATCGCGATGAGCTACACCCAGGGAGCTGCTGAACCAACATTTTTCAACTCATTAATAAATTCAGAAAAAATTGATAAAGATGGTGATATTACACTGGACGACGGCGCTTATGTAACTAATAGCTCAGGAGTTGACCAACATTTTAATAAAGATATCACAATAATTCCAAATGTTGCAGCACAGTATAAGAGTGGTCTTTACGAATATATAAAGGCGGATATTTCCAAAAAAGGAAAGACGTTAACGCTTCATTACAATATTAATAAGAATAAATTGGATAAATCGTATGTTATTGATTATGGCTTGAAATTACAGATTCCAATAAGCGATCTGGTTAAAGCTGAAAGCGTATCAAAGATAGCAAAAGTCGAATTCGGAGACATTAGTAATGGTAAGGCAACATATGAGGATGGAACAATTACTTATACACCAGATACGGTTCTTACCGGAGTAGTTACAATTCCTGTAAACATTAGTTATACCGGAGAGAATTATCAGACTATCCGTGTAGCGGTTTATCCGGCGACAACGGTTAATTATGAAGAAGGATTTGCCACTTATACTAGTAGCTGGACAGGAGCATCCAAGGGTACAGGGACGCAGACAACAGCAATATTAGGCGAGGATGCGAATAATTACGGCTATGATGGAGCTTATGCGAATACAGAAGCCGAATCAAATGGTACACAGGCTACAAGTAATGCAAAACTGGACACAGCAACATTTGATTTTACAGGTACAGGAGTAGATATTCTTGCCAATACAACAGAATCTAGTGGATATCTGACCATTAGAATAACAAACGAAGATTCAAAGCAGGTTGAAAAAATAGCTATTGTAGATACAAAGATGGCAGGAGATTCAACAGCAGGCGCAGCAAATGGATACAGTGTTCCGGTATATTCTGACACAGATTTGGCGTATGGAAACTATACCGTTAGTATTACACACTCAATAAATGATGCCACAGTTAATATTGATGGTTTCCGTGTATATAATACAAATAAAGATAGCAGTATCTATCAAGCTGATTATGAAGATAATCCGAACTTCCTGGAAGTAAGAGACTTACAGTTTGGAGATATCACAGATATCGGCTCATATGGAGTAGACGGAAGAAAAGTATACGCAATCGGCGAACAGGTATACAAAGATCTTACAAAGGATGATACGAAAGTTGAGGCGGCTATTACAGTAAATGGCCAGGATAATAAAGCAAAACAGAAAGAATTATTGAAGAACGGACCTAAGAATGAAGTATATCTTGCAAAGAATTCTGCTATTACTATGACATTCAGCACTCGGCGTGAAGTACAGCTTGGATTAAAGGGTGTTAATGGACCGGCAACGTATACGATTAATGATGACAAGAATTCTTATACAGCTTCTACATTAGATATGTTCTACACGATTAAAGGAAAAACTGACAGTGAAGAACCGAAGACAATCACAATTACCAATACGGGTGATAAGGTTCTTTCTATTACAAAACTGAAGGTATGTGATGATCCAAATGCACTTCAGACGATTTCCGCTGACAGTATGACATCAGCTCTGTATGCGTGGGGCTTCACAGATCCGGTTCCAACAGCTGACGCTACCGCCAACCTCAACCTGGTAGACTACACAGGCAAGACGATCTCATCTACATCCCTTACAGCTAACGGTGAGCAGGGCACAGATGCAACATTTACAGCTGATCAGATCAAGTCAGCGGTGACATCAGCACTTCCGGAAGGATATGCAGTTGTGGATGCTTCCAAGATTGCAGACCAGACAGTGAAGTATGGTGAGAGCGCAGATGTGAATGTACAGATCGGTAAGGTTGCAACACTGAAAGTAACTTACAAGAAGTTATTCGGTAAGACAGTTGGAACAGCAACACTGACAGGTGTTCAGACTTCAGCCGGAAGCAAGTATTCATTCAGTGCTTCTGAGATCAAGAAAGCAGTTCCGAGTGGATACTGGACAATCAAGCTTTGGGGAACCAAGGTGAAATACGGAACTACAGGTACTCTGACAGTTAACGTATTTTAAAGTAAGAATAATTAAATAAAAGGGCAGATACAATTTGCCTTTGAACAGATACCGCCATCCGGGACAGCAATGCTATCCAGGTGGCGGTATTATTATGTCACGATGCGCCCGAAGCCGCTAAGGGATAAGAACGTTATTCGGGGAGCGTAGTTCAAAATAATAAAAGACTTGAAACAAGAAGATTTACATGTTAATATAACTTTACTAATGGACGTTCTGTCCATTTAGAATAATTCAACGGTCTCAAAAGACCATCACATTTATCAGAGGAAGATCCCTCAAGGTTACCAGACAATTTATAAAAAAGAGAAAACGTATTTTGCGGAAGGAATCTTGTAGAAAAGATATATATCGTGTATAGTATATATAGATGTTGCGAAATCCATTCAAGTCTTCACGTAAGATAACGGGAAGGAGAATGGATGAAGAGAAAAAGTATCTTGTACAAAGACCTGGAAGTATCCAGGGCGAAGGAAATCTATGATGAATCCTGCAAGAATATCCTTGCGAACAAAATCATACTGGCCTGGATAATGAAAAGCTGCATGAAAGAATATAAGGACTGCAGCATCCATGAGATTGCAGACCGCTACATAGAAGGAACACCGGAGATATCTCAAAGGGAAGTACACCGGGATGAAGCGCCAGCGTCTGATCAGGGAAAGATCAGAGGAGAAAACACAGAAGATAAGGCAGTGAATGAAGGAACCGTTCGCTACGATATCCTGTTCCGGGCAATATTGCCCCAAGGCCAGGAAAAGATAGAACTGATCATCAATATAGAGGCACAAAAAGATTTCTATCCGGGATATCCCCTGATCAAGAGAGGAATATATTATGGTTGCAGAATGATCTCATCCCAATACGGCACGATATTTACCAACAGCCATTATGAGAAGATCCAGAAAGTATACAGTATCTGGATCTGCTTTAACCCACCGGAGAAACGGAAGAACAGTATTAATATATATTCCGTAAAAGAGAAGAACGTAGTGGGAAAAGTAAAAGAAAAAGAAGCAGATTATGATTTGCTGACAGCAGTGATGATCTGTCTTGACAGCGGGAAAGAAGAAAAAGAAGGAAACTATCAAGAAGGTACAGAAGAATCAGAGATCCTGAGATTGTTGGAAGTACTGTTCTCGACAGAGAAAGAATTGAAAGAAAAAGAGAAGATATTAGAAAATGAATATGGAATAACGATGACGTATGAAGAGAAAGAAGAGGTGGAGAAGATGTGTAATCTGAGTGAGTATGTGTGGGAGAAAGGGCTCCAGACAGGTCGAGAGGAAGGACTCCGGACAGGAATAAACTATGGAGAACTACAAAATCTAGTCAGAATGGTGCTCAAGAAAATGCGAAAAGACGTCTCATATGAAATAACCGCAGAACTCTTTGAAGAACCGGCAGAAAAGATCCGAAAGATATATGAAGTAGCAGAGAAATATGCGCCGGAATATGATATAGAGCTAATCTGTCGCGAACTGGCAGCATAAAGCGCTTTGGTTACACCGTAAGGGAATGTCCTTGTGCCTTACCGATGGATTTGGTATAGTATAAGGTGTTATTCTGTAAAGGAGGCTCGTGATGAAAGAGACAGGAGAATCCAGATTAACAAAGAATAAAACCGTTATATTACTTCTGATCATTCTTTTAATCCTGATATGGTTTGTCGGGGAGATTCTTATTTCTTATCATTGGATGAAAGTGAATCGGTATCCGGTGACGGTCCGGAATTTGCCATATACGGATACGGTTACAGATGCGGGATTCAAGATGGTGGTACTTTCTGATCTTCATGATCATGAATTCGGTAAAGATAATGAGCAGCTGATCCGGCGTGTAAAAGAACAGAATCCGGAGCTGATCATTCTGGATGGCGATATGCTGAATGAGGATTCGAAGAGTGACGAGGTGCCGGTCAGACTGGTAAAAGGTCTGGCAGAGATTGCGCCGGTGTATTATGCGCTTGGGAATCATGAACTGGATTATATCGGCACTGCAGAAGGGAAGAAGATGCAAAAGCACCCGGAGAATTCCGAATTGGTGAAGGATCTTACAGATGCCGGCGCATGTGTGCTGGAAGAGGGTTACCGGGACGTGGAGATCGGTGGATGTAAGGTGCGCATCGGTGGGATGTATGAATATGCATTTGCTCTGGATGGAGATAACAGTGCAGAGAATCTGACAGGTGATGTACGGGATTTTCTGGAAGAGTTTCAGAATACAGACCGGTACAAGATTATGTTGTGCCACAGACCGGATAGTTTTGTATTCGGTGATGCATCCGATTACTGGAAGATTGATCTTGTGATCAGCGGACATGATCATGGAGGACAGGTAGTCATTCCATTCAAGGGAGGACTATATGGTGGCGATCAGGGATGGTTCCCGCCATATGTGCATGGACTGTACCGGACAGGAAGGATCCGGCTGTTCGTGACGAGTGGATTAAGCAGTGAGAAACAGATGCTCCCGAGATGGAATAACCGGCCGGAGATTGCGGTACTTAAGGTACATGGATCAGACGGGGAAAGCAGTAAGAAGATGGACAGAAAGACAGAAAACTAGAAAGACAGATAGAAGAGATTTTACAGAGAGGAATATACGGATGAAGAAGTTAAAGGTGTTCAGTGTAATCCTGTTGCTTGTATCGATCGGTGCATTTGTGGCATTTCAGGGATATACGAAGATGATACAGGATAAAAAGCCGCCGGTAGTATCCTGCGACAGTTCGGAACTTAAGGTGCCGGTCAATGCAAAAGAGAAAGATCTGTTAAAAGGTGTTACGGCGAAAGACAATCGTTCCGGTGATGTGTCGAATACGCTGGTGGTTGAGAATATGTCTGAATTCACAGATAATGGAAAGCGGACGGTTACTTATGCGGCGGTAGATAAGAGTATGAATGTCGGAAGAGCCGAGAGAACGCTTGTGTATGAGGATTATGAGCCGCCGGTATTTCATATGACAGGTTCATTGTGTTATGCGGCGGGAGAGGCTGTAGATGTATCATCGAAGGTTACTGCGGACAGTGTGTTGGACGGAGATCTTACATCAAATATCAAGTATTCACTGGAGAAGACGGTCAATACGCAGGCTGCGGGTGAGTATCCGATCGAGTTCAGGGTTATGGACAGCGGCGGGAATACAGTGTATCTGAAGACGCAGATCAGTATTTCCGATAAAAGTTATGCAGGAATTGATGTGAAGTTAAAAGATTATCTGATCTACCTTTCTGTCGGAGATGCATTTGATCCAAATGCATACTTTGATTCGGCAGATAAAGAAGGCGAGCTTACGGTGCAGTCGAATGTAAATACTGCAAAGGCAGGATCCTATTATGTGGATTATATCGTGAACGCCGGTGCAATCAGTGGAAAAAGCAGACTGGTCGTAGTTGTACAGTAGAGGAAGCGGGAAAGAGGATAGAGAAGAGATGGAGAAGGAAATACAGAAAAAACAGATCGAGGATATGTATAATGTAGTCCGTGATGTGTTGAAAAACTGGTGGGTAATACTTTTTATCGCGATATCAGTATCATTGCTTACCTATATTGGTGCGGCCTGGATGTATCATCCGACTTATACCTCCAGCACAACATTCGTGGTGTCGGCGAAGGGATCAAGTACGGGTGCGTATGCGAATCAGAGCCAGACGGAGAAATTAACGGATACATTTCAGTCAGTTATGAACAGTCAGATCCTGAAGAAGAAAGTGTCAGAGAGTCTGAAGATGGATACATTTCCGGGGACGGTGAAGATAGCGGTTGTGCCGGAGACGAATCTTCTGACGGTGTCTGTGACGAGCGATTCCCCGGAGACATCGTTCAAGCTTCTTAAGAGTATGCTGGAGCATTATCAGGATGTGTCGAAGAATGTGCTTGGTGAAGTGGTTATGGAAGTATTCGAGGAACCGAATTTTCCGTCGGCGGCAGATGTGGCATTCCAGGGAAGTGATGTAATGAAGAAGGGATTCCTTGTGGGTGTCGGACTGATGATCGTGCTGCTGGCATTGATTTCTTATCAGAAAGATAATGTAAAGAGTGAGGAAGAAGTGACAGAGAAGCTGGATACGACAGTATTCGGCACGCTGAATCATGAACCTTTGT
>ERZ1026903.504-NODE-504-length-18049-cov-51.898299_pt1 | contig 18049 bp, 10 predicted proteins | sample MGYA00380180_ERZ1026903 | MGnify/ENA primary metagenome ERZ1026903 (study PRJEB33269, sample SAMEA4719816) | human gut metagenome | biome: human-associated habitat; feature: organic feature; material: feces | place: Cameroon | collected 2013-10 ... | reverse complement strand
CCGCAGCCGCCGGAGCGGTGCTTAAGCCGTAAGGCGGGAATTATGCGGTGTTGCCATAAGATTCCATCTTCAACTTGAACATTGGTGTGCCGCGTAAGCTGACCTCTGCCCTTTTCGGCTCCGGATAAGGATAAAACCGCAAGCACACACGACCAAATTCACGGACATTCCCGTTGAATTTGTGTTGTGTGTACGCTTTTTTGGGCTATTTTTGCGCAACAGTTGCGCAAAAGCATCAGCATAATTTTAACTAGTGCTTGGCGGTGTGTATAATAGTTGCCGAAAGCGCTTGTCATTGTGACGAATTCGACAAGTCAAAATTTTGCAATCTGCCAAAAATTACTTGCTTGAATGTAGCCGTATTGAAATTTTCATCCCAAAGTATTATACTGCTTTTTATAAAAAGGCACACAACAAACATACCGTGTCTTACTTTTCCCGACGTAAGCGCAAATGTTTGCACATCGGATCGTATTCTCAAAAAAGACTGTAAATACAGCTCAGCTTGTGGAAAAAGTCCGTTTCCGGGCCAGACGTGCGCAGCGCATAAAATCGCGCCGAATGGCGCGCGTTCCCCCGATATATCGTGAGAACACACATGTATAGAAAAGGAGTCGAAGCAGATGACGAAGGCATTTTCTATCCTGCACCGTGCGGCGGCACTGCTTGTCGCCCTGTGCCTGCTGGTTGGTATGGCTCTGCCGGTTTATGCAGCTGAGGATGGGGCTTTATTTTTTAACGCAGGTTCGGAAACGATTCCGACCATTCCTGCCGCAAACACGTCAAACGAGGGTGTAGAACCTGCGCAAGAACCTATTGTATCCGACTTGGAAACGATTCCGGGTGAAGGAGATACCCCGCCCACTGCGAACGAACCGGGAACAGAAGTGGGAGACACGGTAAACAATACAGCAGCGGTTCCGAACAATGACGGCAAAACCCAGGAAGCGGCAGAAAATCAGACTCCCGCCGCCGATACGGACACCGCCCCTGCCGACCCAGCCTTGACGGACAAAACCCCTGCGGACACTCCCGATACGGCTGCCGCGCCAAACCATGCCATCAACGCAGAGGAAGCCACGGCGGCAAAAACCAACACAGAGCAAGATGTTCTTTTTGCTGACGGGGACAACCCCAACGAAGAAGATACTATACTTGCGGATGATTTGCCTGACAACGATGACGCGAACACACCTGATACGATAGCGGACACCAGTGTATCGACGGGCTTTATCCCGGCTACGACAACCATTTATTTTGCGGTTGATAATAAAAATATATTCCAAGATTCCTATCGGGTTCATTTGTATGCCCATAAGCTGGACGACAGCGGCTTGGACAAGGATATGGTTGACACTGGAACGACAACAACCGATGGTCGCAAGATATACAGCGTTACACTGAATCAGGCTGATTATTCAGCGGGTGGGTTTTATCGACTGATTTTCCAGTATTTTGATGACCACGTACCCGACCAAAACCAAAGATTTAAAGGTCAGTTCTTTGCCTTTGGCGGAGAAGACAGCGATGGCGACGGTTATAAAAAAGAAACAGCCATTGACAAAATTGCCGGGCAAATGTTTGACGGTAATAACGGCACTAACCGAGGCAAAGCATTTGACCCCGCCCAATGGACGCGCGTGGAGTACTATTACAAAGACACACCGCTTTACTTCAAAAATACAAGCAGCGCTGACCTTACCAACGTAACCGCAGTATTTTATAAAAAAGGAACTGACGGCACGGTAGAAACAACCGCCAGCCTGCCAATCGGCACGGTGAAAGCGGGCAAGTTTTACGCGCAGAAAATCCTGATCCCGGACAATCATTCGCAGTTTGTAAAGTTCACTTGGGATGGTAGCGACGAAACCACCACGCTGTATAATTTCAGCACAGAGGACTACGCAAACACAGAAAATTTCGACTTAACAAAAGCCAATTGCTTTGTCTACAGCGCAGATTCCACATTCTCTTGGCAAGGCGCGGGCAACGATTTTCTAAAGGCTGGCAAAACCATTTACTTTGATTCCACGCTGTCCTCTTACGGTTACGAGGGCGAGGGTTTACAGCAACAGCCTATGCCGGGCAGTAACAAGAAAATGTACTGCTTCCTGACGGATTCAGCGAACAATGTCACTTCGCAGGATATGACGTTGGTAACAGCCGACCCCGCCACCCCCGACCGCCAGCTGTGGTCTTGCCAGATTCCTGCCGAAAATACTTACACCGCAGTGCAATTCTCCGCAACGGATAACCAAAACGCCCCCGCAAGAGACAACAAGACCAGAAAGTACAGCACGGCAGAAATCCCCCCAACCCTGCAAGACCCCTGCTTCTTTGCCGACGACGGCGACCCGTCGGCCTACACGGGCGGCGAAGGTGTCAACCGTGACGGCTACTGGGGCGAGAAAGCCTCTGTCCGCGATGCCGAAAGCGGCAAAAATACCACCGTTGTGGATATTGCAAGCGGCGAGTTCAAGCAAGAGCCGGGCACAAAGTACATCACAAGCACCCTGTACGATTACTACACCGACTACGAGCTGAACGGCCTGAACCGCGACACGTACCCGGACAGTACCACAAGTTCCCTGCGCGGGTTCGTCACTTTTGAGCAGTTCAACCGCGCACTAAGCAGTGCTTACACGGCAAACAACAATGTCAAATACCCGCTTTATACCGGGCATTTCCAACCGTCAATAGGTGGTTGGGCCAACCCCTTTGCAACCGTTGCCGCCGGTATGGGTCTATACGGCTGGAGCAACGATACGACCAGTCCAGCTTACAATACTTTTATGGCCGTGAACAACTCGGCACTGGATGATAGTGGTAAAGGAAGCGACGATTACAACCGCACCTTCCAGGGCCTTGTGGAAAGCAAGACCTCTGACGGTACGGCAAACGGTCTGCCGCTGTTAAGAACCAAGAATTCCACAACAAATGCGTCGGTTGACCCGCACTTTGATAAAGACTTCCTGCAAGGCAAAAACGTCTTTAACACTGTGCTGGGCAAGGTGTACGAGGATGTTTCCTTCCCACTCAAGCAAAAAGCCGTTTTTGCGCAAGATCCGAACTGTCCGGCCGATAACGACCCGGAGGGCAAAGCCAAATATTGGTACTATGACAGCAACGAAACCTCGCTGTACCTCAAACATGGCAGCGCCCGCCAAAGCTACTATCTGGCGGGGGATGGCATAAACGAAGCCTCACATAACCGTGATGCCGGCAACAAAACGGATAATATGGGGTATGGTTTCTTCCCGTTTAACGAAACAGTTACCGGCAGTGCCTCCCAATACAACTACGGCTTTGGCGCCAAGCTGCAATTTGACTTTACGCTTACAGAAAACGGAAAAGTGATTGTGCGGACAGATAGCAGCGGCAAGAACATTGAAGTTCCTATCAAGTTCTTCTTCTCCGGCGACGATGACGTGTGGGTCTACATTGACGGCGAGTTGATGCTGGATGTCGGCGGCGCACACGGTAAAGCGTCCGGTCTGCTGGAATTTGGCGAAAACAACACCGTAACCCCCTACGTCAGCTCCAACAAGAACACCGACCAAAATGATACCATGGTCTACAAGGGTTATGGGTCCGGCGAAACAACCAAAACCGTCAACTACAACGGCCAACCGATCACGTTCAATAGGAAGGGCACCACCAAAACCCTGAAAGACCAATCCACCCACACCCTGACCATGTACTACATGGAGCGCGGCATGTGGGAGTCCAACATGGCGCTGGCGTTCAACTTCCCCGACCATAACGAATTGCAGGTCGAAAAGCAGGTCGATGTTTCGGATGTGAACCCGCTGTTCCGAGACAGTTTCAAAAACCAGAAAATTTTCACCTTCAACATCCAAAATCTGGCCACCCACTACGAAGCAAAAGCAACTGATGAACCGGCAATCGAGACCTACAAACTTCCGGACACCGTATACAGTTCGGTCACGGGACTGAGATATGTGTCGCCCCTGCCGGAGGATGTAGACAAAGACAGAGGCAGCGCCGTGCTGTGGTCATCGGATAAAAGTGACCCATCCAGCCTATACCGCGACCAGCGCCGCGGCACACTGACATGGGACAGCGCCATAGATATAAGTCCGTACAGCTACCTGACCTTTGATGCCTATGTGCAGGGCAACCAGACCGATACCTGCGCCCTGAGCAACCTGTATGTGGAACTTTGGGACACAAGCGGCAAGCAAATGGGCTGCCTTGGCACCAAGGGGCTGCAAAGCAGCGATGTCTACGGCGCGGCGACCGCGCTGCACCCGGGAACGTGGTACACCGTACGGCTGATGTTGAACTCCCTGAAACAAGTCGAGGGTTTCGACAAAACGCAGCTAAAAAGCATAACGGTGGGCGATAACTATGCGCGCAGCATTTACCTGCGCAACTTTACATTCAGCAGTGCGCCGACCCTGCCGAAACAAACAGGCTTTACCACCGCGCAGTACGACGTCCCAGACTATGGCTCTGCTGAAAGCGGTAAGCTGGAAAACGCGGCCTATGCGGTGTTTTCCTCCAACCTTGGCAACGGCGACGTTGTGGATGAAAACGGACGGTTCCTGCTGCAGGACGGTGAGACCGTTACCTTTAATGACCAGTTCCGCCGCGGCAGCTACATAGCCCTGCGAGAGCAGATTGATCCCGAACTGTACGATACAACTTGGACGGTATACGAAAACGGCGTACCTGTTACAAGTGTAAACGGCAAGACCGGCGTTGTTGATACGGGCGATGTTAACACATTGCAAAACGTCAGCGGCACCGCCCCGAACGATGGCCGAACGGAAAAGGTGGTTGATGTAAAACTTGACGGACACAACACCAAGAACGAGTACATAGAGGCCAATAAGCCGAGCAATGCACTGGTTTTTCGCTCTTACAGCAGCTCGGCCGATGGTAACGAGCTGACCAAGCTGAAAGTGGTTTTCAACAACAAGGTCAAGACAGGCAAGCTGATTATACGCAAGGTTCCCGCCGAGGACGAGACACTGGAAGGCCAAGAATTTACCTTTACCGTCCGATTCGGCGATGTTGGCGGCCAAAGCCTCGGCGACACAATCGAGCAGCAAACGTACACCTGCACGGTGAAACAACACGGTGACGAGTACTACGGCGAGATCGTGATCGACAAAATCCCTGTCGGTACACGGTTTGTTGTGTCAGAAAAAGAACAGCCGGGCACAAGCCTGAAATCGGTGTCTATCGATGGCGGCAAAGACTGCGCTGTTGCCGCGGACGGCGTAATGGCGTACGGCGCCATTGACGATGCGAACGCTGCAACGGCAACGTTTGAAAATACCGCCCGCGAACTGATTGACATAACGGTCAAAAAAGAGTGGAAAACGCAGGACGGTAAGGCGGACATTCCGCAAGCCGACCTGCCCAACGCCATTTACCTGCAACTGCAGCGCACCGAAACGCCGGATGAAGCAGACAGCTGGCTGCCGGTTTCGGGGTATAAAAGTGTAGAGCTGAAAAAACCCGACGGTTACGAAGGCTGGACCAAACAGTTTACCGGGTTGGACAAGTACGATGCGAACAAGGCGGGGAATGACCATGTCGCTTACACCTACCGCGTGCTGGAAAGCGCGACGGAAACTGGGCAATTTTACGGCGGCGCGGAAGGCGATGTGATTGAGATCAACGGCAAGAAGTACAAGGTTCACAATACCACCGTCACAGGCAATTCGGCCGACAAAACGCTGACCCTGACCAACCAACTGCAGGATGCCAAATATAAGCTGGTCATCACAAAGCAGGACGCACAGGATGCCGGCATAAAGCTGGGCGGCGTGGAGTTCAAGCTGGAAAAGCCGGACGCTGTACCGAGTGAAACCAAAACAGGCACGACCGACGCGAGAACAGGCGAACTTACCTTTGCAGGCCTGACCCCCGGCAGCTACCGTCTGACCGAAACCAAAACCGCCGAGGGCTACACCCTGCTGGCCGAGCCCATCGAATTTACGCTGACAGCGGACGGGCAATGCCTACGCGGCGACGAGACGTTTGTCGAGACAACCGCAGGTGCCGACGGCGTGTACAACATTGCCCTGACCATTTACAACCGCAAGGGCTTTACCTTGCCGCATACGGGCGCGGACGCACCCAGCCTGTGGCTGCTGATAGGTTTGCCCGCACTGGTGGCTGTGCTGCTGGTGCTGGTGTTCCGATACAATAAGAAAGGGGGCAAACATTCCTGAACCCCCTAAAAAAGCCCTCTACACAAACCAACATAGAAAGAAAGAGGTATGCAACAAGATGAAACTGAAACGTTTATTTGCCGCAGTCCTCAGCACCGCCCTGGCCCTGAGCCTTTGCGCCATGCCCGCCATGGCGGATAGCAGCACAACGACGGCGGGGACGCCAAGTAGAATAGCAACTGCCATTGACTGGACAAAGACAGGCAAGCTGACGATTCATAAATATGAAGTCGATTCCACCTTTTTAGGCAGCACGAGGGATAACGGTGAAATCTCTGCAGTAACCGGCGGCAAGCCCTTGAACGGCGTTACCTTTACGCTTTATAAGGTGAAAGATGCTGATTGGCTTAAGGAGTACTATCAGGGTACTAGCACTGGTACTCCTACGACAATGCCTCAGGTGAGCGATTATGTTGGTAGTAATGGTACTCCAAAAGCAGATGTCACCTTGCCCACCGGAATTTCTGTGACAACTGCTGGTGACGGCACTGCCGTTGCAGATAACCTTGCATTGGGCTTATATCTGGTTGTTGAAACCGACAAGCCGGACGCGGTTAAGCAAGCTGCCGAGCCGTTCTTGGTTTCGATTCCTATGACTTCTGTTAATATGACCGACTGGCTGTATGATATTACGGTGAACCCCAAAAACGTCACGAAGTACGGCGCTGCCACATTGAAAAAGGTCGGCTATACGGGCAGTACGCCGGATAGTACGGCGATGAGTGGCTATACCTTTAAGCTGTACAAGTGGAATGGCACTGCGTGGAATCAAATTACGAACAAGCCCAAAAACGGTCAGGACAATATGGGTGACACCCTCGGCACGCTGACGACAAATGACAGCGGCACGATTTCGGTTGCCGATTTGACAAAGGGTGTATATGCCTTTGTGGAAACCGAAGTACCCTCCACGCAGGGGTATATTCTGGATGCCGGAACTGCCTATGTGTTCAAGCTTAACGATGAGGGCGCTATGCAGACCGCCACTACCTCTGATGTTGCATCGACTGCAAATACCTTTGACAACGCAGTAAAGACACTGAATTATGATTGTGTAAAACCGACAACAGCGGGCAGCACCACCAACAACTTGGAAGTCATCAACTACAAGCCTGACTTTACCAAGACGGCAAAGACCCGTAAAGGTGACGGTTCCACTGCAACTAGCACTGACTATGCCATTGGTGATAAGGTTCCCTTTGTTTTGACGATTCAGGTTCCCGAAAATATTGCAAAGTTAAAGACCTTTGCCGTCACGGATAAGATGAACAAAGACCAGTTGCTTCACACGCAGGATGTGGCTGTTGCGGGTACTGCAAAAGGTGCAACGTACGCAACCCCGCTGACAGAAACAACTAACTATACTATCACCTATAATCATGATAAAGACGGCTTTACGATTGATTTTAAGGACGCTAATTTGACCACCCCGGCAATCGATAATTACGCTGGCGGAACCATCACCATTACCTACACGGCGACCCTGCAACCGGATGCTGCTGTCGTTGACGGCACCACCAACACGGTCAATAAAAACAGCGCCGAATTGAAGTACTCCAACAAAACCACGGTCACCGGAGATACGGAAGCCGAAAAGCCGTACACCATCCACGAGGAAGCCGCGGTTTACACCTTTAAGGCTGGCATCCATAAAACGGACGGTACCAGCCCTCTTAAAGACGTAAAGTTTGACCTGTACAAAAAGTACGATGCCAATACGGATGAAGCGGACGGCACCGGTGTCATGTATAAAGACGTACACGTCGCATTCCTTGCTGATGCTGAAGCAACCCGCCTTGGTTTAAATGCCGCAACCGGCTCCGGTATTAATTGGTATCTGGTCGAGAAAGACCTGACAACTGATACTGACGGCCATGTCGTTGTCAAGGGTCTGCCCAAAGGCGAGTACAAATTCGTAGAAACCCAAACTAAAGAGGGCTACAACCTGCTGACCAAACCTGTGGATGCCAACCTGAACGTTGACTATGCAACAACTTGGAGAAGCGACACCACCTATGGAACAGACGGCACGAAAACGCACAGCGTCACCTCTACCACCTACAAAGTCGGAAGTGCTGCATATACCTATGCTGACATCGAAGTCGTCAACCGTGCGGGCTTTACGCTGCCTGTCACCGGCGGTTTCGGTACGCTGCTGTTCAGCGGTATCGGTGTGCTGCTGGTTCTGGCGGGCGTCGGCGTTCTGTTCAGCCTGAAAAAGAAATCCAACCGTGCGTAATGCGCACCATCCAAACACCCACAGCAAAATAAACGGGTAATCCATAGGGGAAGGGCCGGAAACGGTTCTTCCCCTATGGGCGGTTGTGGCAGTGCGTCAACCCTTTACAGAAAGGCTCTTTGCAATGGAAACCACCGTCAAATTAAAACTTGGCTTTGCTGCGCTGATGATCGTCTCCGGCATCGGCGTGGCCATGTACCCCGTTGTCAGCAACGCGGTGGCACAGCGCCACGCTAGCTCGGTCATTGAAAGCTACGACGACACCGTGCAGTCGATGGACGCCGAGAAAATCGACGCCGCCAAGGAGGCTGCGCGCCGCTACAACCAACAGCTGAACAATGCCATCGACCGCGACGCGGCGGGCGAAGCGGACGACATCGGCACAAGCTATGTGGATATGCTGGACGTGGGCGAGAGCCTTGGCTACATTACCATACCCAAAATTGACGTAAACCTGCCCATTTATGAGGGCACAAGCGACGATGTGCTGGTAAAGGGCGTCGGACATCTGGAAGGCTCCAGCTATCCGCTGGGCGGCGCGGGCACCCACAGTGTGCTGACGGGGCATCGCGGTCTGGCCGAGGCGGTACTGTTTACCGACCTGGACAAGCTGGGCGAGGGCGACCGTTTTTACCTCCACATCATGGACGAGGTGCTGGCGTATCAGGTAGACCAGGTCAAGGTCGTGGAGCCGGAAAACACCGAGGATTTGGAAATTATCCCCGGCGGGGACTACTGCACGCTGGTCACCTGCACACCCTATGCCATCAACACCCACCGTATGCTTGTGCGCGGCGCCCGTGTGCCGTATACCGGAGAGGACGAGCAGCCCGACACGCCGCAGACCGTGCAGTACCAACAGCTGAATACCGGCAACGTGGTAAAGCGCATTGTGGACGCCTGGCCGTGGATCAGCGTGACGGGCAGTGTGGTTATCGGCGGCGAGGCGCTGCTGTTGCTGCTGCTGTTGCACCGCTGCAAAAAGCGCGAGGAGGAAGACTGATGAAACGCCTATTTCTGCAAATTTTTGCATGGCTGGCAATTTTGCTGGGCGTTGGGCTGATGCTGCAGCCCACGGTCAGCCGATATCTGACGGAGCAGAAAAGCACAAAAACCGTGCAAAAATTTGTGCAGGCCGCCGAAGCTGCCGCGCCCGCCGCGCCCGAAACCTTCGCCGCCGAACCCGCGCGCGCCTACCCAGAACTGTACGACGCTTTTCTGGCCTACAACCAACAGCTTTTTGCCCAAGGCCAAAGCGGCCTGAAAGACCCCTTTGCCTACGAGACCCCCGCCTTTGACCTGACGGGCTGCGGCTTGCCCGACGACGTTATCGCCGCGCTGTGGATACCGCGTCTGGACTTGGAACTGCCTGTTTATCTGGGGGCCAACGCGGCCAACATGGCCCGCGGCGGCGCGCTGCTGGGGCAGACCTCCATGCCGCTGGGCGGCGAAAACACCAACACCGTCATTGCCGCCCACCGCGGCTATTACGGCGCGGAAATGCTGCGCAACGTGCAGCAGATACAAATCGGCGACAAAATTACTATGACAACGCCGTGGGACACGCTGGTTTACCGCGTGTGCGAGCTGAAAATTATACAGCCGGACGACATAAACGCCGTGCTGATACAGCCCGGCCGCGACCTGCTTACCCTGACGACCTGCCACCCCTACACCCAAAATACCCAGCGCTACCTGGTGATAGCCGAGCGCGACCCCGACGCAGAAGCCGCCACCCATGCGGCAGACCTGGCCGAGTGTGACGAAACCTGGGACGCCGCACCGCGCCAAGTGACGGTGGAGGCCGACGGAACCTCCGCGCTGGAGGAAGTCACCCCCGAAAGTATCACTCCCCTGCCCCACGAGGGCGGCGGCGAAAACGCGGGCGGCGCGTACTCCAACTGGGTGATTTGGCTGGAAAACAACGCCCTGTGGGCGGGATGCCTGCTAATTGCCGCCGTGATCGGCTGTATGCTGATTTGGCGCAGACATAGAAAGGATTGACCCATGCAGAATATCAACGAAAAGGCGCTGGCCGTTACAGCCGAGGTAAGCAAGGCGGTGCTGGGCAAGCCGGAAGTCGTGCTGAAAATCATGATGGCGATACTGGCCCGCGGCCATGTGCTGATTGAGGATATCCCCGGCGTGGGCAAAACTACGCTGGCACAGGCGTTTGCCCGCGCTATGAACCTGACCCAAAACCGCGTGCAGTTTACCCCCGACGTTCTGCCGTCCGACATTGTGGGGTTCTCGCTGTACCAAAAGGAAACCGGCAAATTTGTATACCACCCCGGCGCGGTGATGTGCAACCTGTTTTTGGCCGATGAAATCAACCGTACCAGCGCCCGCACCCAGTCCGCCTTGCTGGAAGTCATGGAGGAAGGCGCCGTCACGGTGGACGGCGTGACGCGCGTTCTGCCGCAGCCGTTTACCGTTTTTGCAACGGAAAACCCCGTCGGCTCGGTGGGTACGCAGATGCTGCCGGAATCCCAGCTGGACCGCTTTATGGTCTGCGTGGTCATGGGCTACCCCGATGCGGAGGCGGAAATGGAGATTTTGTCCCGCCAGCCGCGCCGCGCCCTGCTGGACCGTGTGCAGCCGGTGATGGACAAAAACGACCTGCTGGCTATGCAGCAGCAGGTAGACGAAGTATATATGAGCGATGAAATCAGACGGTATATCGTTGAACTCTCCCGCGCAACGCGGCGGGACAGCCGCCTGACGCTGGGGCTTTCGCCCCGCGCGTCGCTGGCAGTGGCCGGTATGGCGCGCGCGGCGGCTTTTCTGAGCGGGCGCAATTATGTGGCCCCGCAGGATATTACCGCGATTTTTGCCGATGCGGCCCGCCACCGTCTGCGCCTGACCGAACAGGCCCGCACCGGCGGCGATACAGTGCAGAATATCCTTGACGATGTTCTGCACACCGTGTCGCGCCCCCGCCCGGAGAAACCGTTCCATGGCAGGTAAGGTGGGCTGCGCGCTGCTGGCCGTGCTGTTTGCCGCGGCAGCGGTCAGCCGCACGTCGTTTGCGGTCTTTTTGGCGGCACTGGCGGTGCTGCTGGTCGGCTTTTTGGCGTGGTATGTCCGCACACTGCGCAGGGATGTGACGGTAACGCTGCAGCTGCCTGCCCGCCCCGTGCACCCCGACGAGGATTTTGCCGTACTGGTGAAACTGCACAACAACGGGCGGCGGCCCATGCCGGAGCTGCGTGTCGTTTTGCAGGCTGTGGACGCCGAAAGCGGAACGGCCATTGAACTGCCCTGCGGCGCGATGCTGGCCCCGCATCAGTGTGCCGATTTGCGCGTGACCCTGCGCGCAGCAAAAAGCGGTCTGTGGCGGTTCCGTGTGCGGGAAGCCACCGTGCGCGACCTGTTGGGGCTGTTTGCCGCGCACTGCGCCGTGCCGCCCCAAAGCAGAGAACTGTGTGTGCTGCCCCCCGCCGAGGGCGAGGACGACGGCGCAGGCACAAAACCGCAGAACTGCGCCGAAAAAGTGACTGCGGCGGGCTGCGATTTGACCGACGGCGTTTATGATCTGCGCCCCTACCGTGCAGGCGATTCACCGAAGCTGATCCACTGGAAACTGACCGCCCGCGTGGGCGAGTTGACCGTGCGCGAGCCGTTGGGCGCAACCTACCGCGCTGACCCTGCGGGCAACGTTTTGGCAGAGGGGGCCGACGCGCCGCAGCAGTTGTTGCACTTTGGGCAGGCCGCCGTAAAGCGGCTGCGCAGATTGACCCGCCGCAAGGACACCGACCCCGCTACGGGGCTGGTATTTGTGGACCGTGTGCTGCTGCCCCGCACCAAGGCCGCTGCCCACCCCATGGCGGAAACGGCGGCGGATCTGCTGATTTCGGAGCTGCTGGCCTTGGGCTTGCTGACGGCACTGAACGGTGCGTTTGCACTGGCATTGCCGATTTGGGTATGGCTTGGCGTGGCGGCACTGTGTGCGGCGTGGCCGGCACTGCACCGCGTCCCGCTTTCCAAGGCGGGCCGTTACGGCGCGGCGCTGGCGCTGGCCGTGGGGTATCTGGTGCTGCTGTTTGCCGTGCAGCAGCCGTTTTTGGCCGGTGCGGCACAGTGCGCGGATGCCGTCAGGCTGTGCCTGAATACACGCTTCAACGCAAATTTTGTGGTGTCCACCTCGCCGGTTTCGGCGCAGATGGGCCTGTTTGCGCTGCTGACTGCAGTGCCGTTTACAATGTTTTTGGCCACGCTGACAGCCCGCCACACCGACGCGCTGTTGCTGGGGGCGGTGCTTCTGCCGATCGTGGCGTTCACGCTGTTGGCGGGGACGGGCCGTGCCGTTTTGGGCTGGCTGCTGCTTTTGCCGGGCTGGTTGGGAAGTTGTGCGGCGGCGCGGTCGCTGGTGCGCAAACGGCTGTGGCGCGGCAAGGGTTCCGCTGTCTATGCCGCCAACCTGCAGACCCACCGCATAAACCAAAGGCTGGCCGGTGTCGGCATGGCTGCCATTTGCGCGGTGCTGTTTTTGCCTGCCCTGGCACTGCGCCCCGTGCTGATGCTGCCCTTGAACGCGCTGCAGCCTGTGACCGACAAAGTCTGCGCGGCCGCACTGAGCGCGGCGATCGAGTGGCTGCCGAAAATCAGCGGCGGGGCACTGAATTTCCATGTCAGTGCTGCTGCGGGCGGCGTGGAGGACGGCAGCCTGACACGGGGCGACGGCCTGGCGCTGACGGGGCTGGAGGATATAATGGTCACGACCAACGCCAAACCGGAGGAGACCGTCTACCTGCGCGGGTTTATCGGCGTGGACTATGACGGCACAAGCTGGCAGGCAGGGAATGCCGCTGCCTTCGACAGTGCCGCAGCAAACTGGAAAACCGACGGCGACGGGCGGCTTGCCATTGCGAACCTGCCGTTTTTGCGCGCGGCATACAGCGGCGCACAGCCGCAGCAAATGACCGTACATCGTCTGCATGCAAACGATGCCTACACGTTTGCGCCGTACAACGCATATTTTAACGACTACTACACGCCGGACGGCGACGGAGCCATAGCGGGGCAGACCGTGCAGGACGATATGTTCTACTATTTTCCGCGCAAACAGGCAGAGGAACTGCTGGCGGCCCGTGACGATGATGACGCGGGGGTGCTGGACCGTCTGGAAAGCGCCTACGCCGGATATGTCCGTGCGCGCTGCCTGGATGTGCCCGACGGTGCCGGGTACGATGCCATAGACAAGGAACTGGCTGCGCTGGTGAAGGAGCGCAAACTCAGGGATGATGACATCGATGGCCGACGCGCACTGGTGCGCAGCTGGCTGAACGAGCACTGCCGTTACAGCGCGGACGCCGAGACACCCGACGACACCGACCCGCTGCTGTATTTCCTGAGCGAGAGCCACGCGGGCAGCAGCACACAGTTTGCCTCGGCAGCGGTGCTGCTGTGCCGCATGGTGGGGCTGCCCGCCCGATATGTGGTAGGCTACGCCGCACCGCAAAGTCTGTTTACCGCTGCGGGCGACGGCAGCTGCCGTGCCGTTTTGCAGGACGATAACGCCCACGCCTGGGCAGAGATTTACCTTTCCGGGCAGGGCTGGACGCCGCTGGAGGTCACCCCCGGTATGACAGCCGAACTGACCGAGGGTGAGCTTGCCGCCGATGCCGCACAGGCAGGGCAAAATGCCGCAGACAGTGATACACCCCTGCCCGCGCGGCAGGAGGCCGACTCCCCTGCCGAAACGCCGCAAAGCGTCCCGCTTTTGTGGGTGCTGCCTACGGTTTTGCTGCTGCTCGTCTTGGCCTTGGCACTTCTGCGCCGTGCAAGGCGCACACCTTTGCAGACCGTACAGGCAGAATTTTGTGCGCTCCATCGCAAGATGCGGCGCTGCGGGCTGGCGGCGGAGGTGTCCTCTGACGAAGCGGCATTTGCGGAATTTCTGCAAACGCATTGCCCGCAGACGGACCGCGAAACCGTGCAGCACCTGCTGGATGCCGTACAGGCGGCACAGTTTGCGCCCGATCCATGCACCGCCGAAACCGCGCAGGAGATACACACCCTGTGCCGCAAATTACGCAAAAAAATGTGCAGACGAACGGTGTGAGGGCTGTGCAAGGGGAAGCTTTACGCAAGAAATAATTGACGATTCGGCAAAAAACGATTATGATAAAAGTAAATACATATCGGAGATGAAAAACCATGTCACCTTTGCCGAAGAACGACAAGCCGATCGATATCACGCAAATCGCGCAGGCGCTTGGCGTATCTAAGACAACCGTGTCCCGTGCCATATCCGGCAACGGGCGCATCAGCGCAGCAACCCGCCAACGCGTGCTGGACTATGTAAAAGAGCATAACTATACCCCCAGTATGATGGCGCGCGGGCTGGTGAAGCGCTGCTCCTACAATATTTCGCTGGTGATTTCCACGCAATTTTCCGACTTTGAGCTGCCCTTTTTGCGCAAGGTGATGCGCTCTGTCTATCAGGTTGCCGGGGATTCCGACTACGATGTCCTGCTGACGCTGGTGGGCGAAAACGAAACCCGTCCTGTGGAACGACTGCTGGATAACCGCAAAATCGATGGTCTGATCTTAACCCGCACACTGGAGCGTGACCCCTTGATCCCGCTGCTGAAGGCGCGCAAGGTGCCGTTTGTCGCCATCGGTCAGCCGGAGGACGATCAAGTACTTTCCGTTGACCATGACCAGGTGGGCGGCTGCCGTGAGATGACCAGTCTGCTGCTGATGAAGGGCATGAAGCATATCGCGCTGCTGGGCGGCAGTATGCTGTACACCGTCAACCAATCCCGATTGGAGGGCTTCCGGCAGGCTTATGTCAAGATGGGGCAAAAAATTGACGAAAGCCTGCTGTTTTTGGAGCTGGAAAGCGACGATTTGCGCATGGAGGCTGTGCAGCAGGCTGTAGAGCGCGGGGCGGATTGCATCCTGTGCATGGACGAACGGCTGGCACAGCTGACGCTGAATATGCTCAAGCAGCTGAACCTGCGCGTGCCGCAGGATATCCGGCTGGCGTCTCTGTATGATAATGAGAATCTGGTTAATACCGTGCCGCCCATCTCCGCCGTGCAGTTTAATACGGATATCCTTGGCTTAAAAGCAACGCAGCAGCTGCTGTGTGCCTTGCAGGGGCAGCCTGTTGAAACCCGCATGGAGCTGGGTTACCAGGTAAGCCTGCGGGAATCGACGCAGACGTGAAATCCGAGCGCACACCGAGGGGTGTGCGCTTTTTTTGTCTGACCCATCTAACCGTGTACATTTTCAGGAAAATGTACAAAACAGGGCAAAATAAAACAAAAAGTCCCGAATTGCAGATACAAGCAATTCGGGACTTGATAGGATTTATAGAAGAACCTTAACTGTCAGGTCTTTCCAATTTCCCGGCCAAAGTACGTAACCACGCGAATTTCGATAGGCGCGAGCCTGTTCGTAATTCAACTTAATGGTTATACTCGCTGGCAAATCAGCCGCGAGGCGACTTGATGGCTGCCTGTGCGGCACTATAAAAAAGGAGTGCAATGGAAGCAATTCTAATTTCATAAAAATAATGAGCTAAATATAAACCTCCACTTTCAAATCTGTCCATGCTGCCTCTCTGAATTGTGTAGGCATTTTGTTGGCCTTTCTGTATGCCTTTGCCTGATCGAATGTAATGGTAAAAGTGAGGATTGGCGAGGTTCTAATATTGCACAAATCCGATCTTTCATTTCTCGTGACCTTTTCACCAAAGTTAAGCTTCCAGCGATAAGAATAGTCTTCAAACGGTGTAACAACTTCAACGAAACGATCAATAAGGTTGTCTGCAATCTTCGGTGTCGATATATCCACAAGTTCTTCCAGTGCTTTTTTTATATGAACGACATTCATTTCTTTTCTTGCTTCGCCTATTCCCGGTGCTCCATTGAGTTCACTTTCCAATTTTTCTATTTCTTTATCAAGCTGTGCGACCATTTCCTTATATTCATCACGTGTCAAATCGCCGTCTGCATACATTATGCTAAAATTTTTCTTGCGCTTTTTAAATTTCTCGATTTTTTCATTTAGAGAACGACGCCTTTCTTCATTATTACCTGTCATACCCTTTTGTGCATTTTCAATCATAACACAAGCTTTCAACACGGCTTCTTTTTGATCACCCCAAAAGCGATCAAAAATCATCTTTGCCATCAATTCAAGTTTCCATTCTGGAATACTAATTGCATCACAGTAATTTGTTTGTTCCATACTATTCTCAATAACAAATTGTCTTGATGGATTTTGAGTCCGCACAACACATTGATAGCCGAACACTTTTATTCCATTTGCTAATGTTCTCCAGCAGAATCGCTTATATGCACCGCCGCAACGACAACGAATTTTCGTTACCCATAACAATCTTGGAGATTGTGTACCTTTGCGCCGTTCTTCACCATTTGGCATCCTAAACTTTGTAATCTTTCCTTTTCTAATGCTCTCGCATTTTGTCCAAAGTTCCTCACTGATAATAGGTTCAAAGTCACCCTTCACATATTCAATATTATCCTCATTAAGATTATTGATTCGCTTTTTCTCAAGATAGTTATTGACTGTTGATTTTCGATAGCCAATCATTCCCATATATGTTTTATTACGCAGAATTCGGCTCACCTTTGCACAAGACCAGCAAACCTTTCCCCGTCCATCTTTACACCCAAGTTTCCCCAACTCATTGACTATTTTTTCTCGCCGTATCCTTTCGAATATAAATTGTAAATTGTCCGAATCGTCTCTGCCTGCTCATCATTAATAACATAAGTGGCTCCCACCCTGTCGTAACCGATAATATTACCATTTCCATAAAGGACATGATTGGCACGACTGGTTGCTTGGCCTGCCCGAACACGTTCAGATATTTTCCGGCTTTCTTCCTGCGCCATTGTTGCCATTATGCTTAACCGCAATTCGCCATCGCCATCCATTGTACGAATGTTATCAGACACAAAGAAAACCTCTACGCCATAATTTCGCAAATCTCGCGTAATCATCAAGGTGTCGACTGTGTTTCTGGCAAAACGGCAGACTTCACGGGTAACAATCAGATCGAATTTTCCATCCTTTGCATCCTCAATCATGCGCATAAATGACGGACGCTTTTTTGCCAGTGTACCCGTAAGCCCTTCATCAATATAGCGGTCAATTACTTTCCAGTTTGGATGATAGTTCAGCTGATCCTCATACCATTGCATTTGGTTTCCAAGTGCGTCAATCTGTGCCTCGTGCTGTGTAGACACACGGCCATAAATCGCCACCTTTCGTTCCCTCTCTGGATCAAGTGCAGTGTTACCAAATAAGTATGTCTGTGCAAATGAATTCATATCAGCACCTCCTTTCCGAATAGTATAGCCTTTGTCAATCTTTAACTGTAGGCTGACAAATCAGCTCTCATCAGACTTGACAACCGCCTTATTTTTTGCTTTTATCCTGTTGTATAAGTGGGCATCAATAGTTCCTTGGTCATACAGCATATCAATCAGCGCTAATGCTATATCCGTACTGTCAATTTCAACTTCCTGCATTAAAATTTCTCCTTTCTGTTTCACATTTTGATTTCACAAGCATAGCGGCCACTTGTGGAAAACAAGTGACCGCCATAATCTGAAATCAA
>ERZ1026903.486-NODE-486-length-18505-cov-10.294526_pt1 | contig 18505 bp, 8 predicted proteins | sample MGYA00380180_ERZ1026903 | MGnify/ENA primary metagenome ERZ1026903 (study PRJEB33269, sample SAMEA4719816) | human gut metagenome | biome: human-associated habitat; feature: organic feature; material: feces | place: Cameroon | collected 2013-10 ... | reverse complement strand
TTCGCTTGCCCTGGGCTATGTGCTCCATTGGGCTTTCAGCCCGCCCTTGTTAAATTCTAAACGTCACTATTTATTTGCCTGCAAAGTTACGAAAACCCCGTGGATAACCCCGTGCATAAACTGTGGAAAAGCTGTGGAGAGGGGTGGGGATAACCTATGCCCCCGCATGGCCGTATGGCCCAATATGGTTATCCACGAGTTCACAACGTTTTACGCAGTATTTCACCACCATAGTCCACAGTTTTCGGCCACTTTCCACAAACTTTTTTTGTACACCTAAAAGTTTTCAACAGGGTGTGGAATAGTCACACCCCATGCCGCCAACCCACCTTTATAAATAGGCATTTTGCCGCAACCACAGGCTGTGGATAAAAATGTGAGTAACCCCGTGCAAAACGGGGATAACTTACTGACCAAATTTTGGACTAAAAAACTATGCACACTTTCCACAGCCATATATACCCAACATAGGTATCTTTAATTTTAATCTATAGAATAAAAAAGAAAATAGAATAGTGAGTATATGAGGGAATGAGCCTGTGTGTGGAAAAACCGTTCGCCCCCTTGTTGGCAGTGTGGTCGTACCAGGGTGTTTCGCCCCGTGCCCCACCGCGCGGCTACGGCATGGGGCGAGCGGGTTTTCGGTTACGGGAGGGCGGTATTTCTGTCGGAGCAAACCGAATGCCGCTCCCCCGTAACCGGAAATCGGCACAGCCAGTGCCGTGACGCGGCTGGGGGCGGAGGCCATTGGGCAACGACTGCCAGGCGGTGGCACACGGCGTGAATGAACATCGCTCTACTTCCATATTTTACCACCTATGCCGTGTTTTCGACCACTTATGCACACCAACTAAATTATTTTTAAGAAAAAGCAGATTAAGACGTGCTAATAACAATAAATATTCATACCTTTGTGGCATAAGGCAAACACTTATTTATATCTAAAGGCATACGCTTGCCTGTATGATACAAGTTAGTTTGCAGAACTTATAGCGACAATAAACACATTACTTAAACCTATAACCCCTCTACAGATTATGGCAAACCCACTATTCAAGCACCTATTGGTAACGGGAATGCTCTGTGCCGGAACAACCCTGTTGTTCACTGGTTGCATTGACGATTCCTACGATCTCGATAAAGTAGACCTTACCATGAAACTCAACACCGACGGACTCGGTGTGAAACTTGGCAATACCGACCTCATTGCGCTGGCCGACATTATTGACGAAGACGAAACGGTGAAAACCGAGGCTAACGGACTTTACTACCTGGTGAAGGACGGCACCTCAAACTTCAACGTCAAGGTGGACAACATGACCACCAGTTTTAACGACACCAAGCTCGACATGAATACGCCTGTACTTCAATACAACGACGTATACGAGCAGCTGAGAGATGCCGGCATACCCGTAACACATGGCAGCACACTGCCCATACCGGCCAACTTTGAGATGCACGGCAGCGCCGAGGGTGACCAGGAGGTTGACTTCAAAATTACGGATGTGAGCGACGTGAAGCAGGTTAAGACCATCGACCTGCAAAAGTCGAAAGTGGCCTTGACACTGACCGAGGCCAATCAACCCGCCTCACTCAACCTGGGTGTGACACGCCTTAAAAATGTCCGCCTCTATCTGCCCAAAATCCTCGGTGTGACCGATGTGGCTCCGGGCTGGGAACTGAAAGAAGGCAATGTGCTTGTATACACTCTTAACGGCGGTACATACAACTACAACCGCAACAATCCCGAAATTTGCTCAGTCTACCTCAACAAGGTGGCGCTCGACCAAACCGAACATAAAGGCAAGGTGGAGAATGGCGGCATAGAACTGACCCCCAACGAACTCAAGGTGAGAATGACTGCCGAGCAAGTGTACTTTGAAAACCGTGCTGGCCGCGAGCTCAGCATGAACGAGGGCGACCAGGCTTCGGTGCGCCTCGACATAAAGGTGCCCAACAATGTGCTCAACATCAGCCAGGTGACGGGTATATTCAATCCGGCCATCGACCCTGACAACGAGCGCATCGACGTGAGCAACGACCTGCCCGACTTCCTGCAGGACAAGGACGTGCGCATTGTGGCCACCAACCCCACCATACGTTTCCATGCCAACATGAGCACACTGCCCGTGGGCATTGACATGAGAGGTACGCTCACGGCAGTGAAGGAGAATGGCGCCTTTGAAAACGGTGCCACCACCAAGGTAGTAAAGCTTGACAAGGGTGTGATGGAAATGGGCCGCGATAACTATGTGTACTACTGCAATCAGGGTAACACCCCCTACGACCCCGAAGGGGCCAAGGCCGGTGCTGCCACGGTGAAGAACACGGCTAACATTGGCGATCTCATTACCGAATTGCCCGATTATCTGGAGGTAGACCTTAAGAACAATCAAATCAACGTAAAGAATGAGTACTACACCGTGCAGCTTGGCCGCGACTATCATGTTGATGCCGACTACAGCGTGTTTGTACCATTTGAGTTTGACCGCGGCTTGAAGGTGGTGTACAACGACTCTACCGAGAGCATGCACAGCGACCTCAAGGACCTCAGCGCCACCGGTACACTCGAGGTGATGGCCGATGCTTACAACACCATTCCGCTCGAGCTGCTCGTGGGCTTGAAGGCTGTAGATGTGGACGGCAATGAGGTGCCTGTTGAGTTCAACACCGCCGAGGCCCATGTGGCTCCGGGCGACGGCAGCACCTACACCATGAATGGCGAGGTGAAGCAGCGCAGTGGCTCAGAGGTGATGACACCTATTAAGATTACTGCCAAACTTGATGACAAGGACTTGCTCAGCCGCATCGACAAGCTGTGTTTCAACATACATGCCGACGCTACTGGCAGCAACAAGTTGGTGTCTACCCAGTACCTCAAGCTTAACAATATCAAGATCAAGCTCCATGCGGGTGTGATTGCCGATTTCAACTAAATCCTTTCATAGTCTAATACAATACTCTGACCAATATGAAACTACGTCATATACTCTCACTGGCCGCCATGCTGGCACTGCCTGCTGCGGCACAGACCGAAGTGAGCACAACTTACTTCATGAACTCTTCGACCTCGCGCCACGACATCAACCCCGCCTTGCTCGACAAGCCGTATGTGTCGATGCCGTTACTGCCACTGGGCGACTTCAGCGTGGGCACAACGGGTAACATCGGACTGAAAAAGTTTGTTTATAAAATGGGGCCCGACTGGCAGGGCTACGGCGAGAACGGCAACACCCTGACCACCTTTATGCACCCCAATGTGGACGCTGGTGAGTTTCTCGGCGGACTGAAGGACAAGAACCGCCTTTCGGTTAACCTCAAATATCAGTTGTTCGGCTTTGGCTTCAAGGCTTTTGGCGGCATCAACTCGGTAGAGCTTAATATGCGCTCCAACACCAATCTGTGTCTGCCCAAAACGCTGTTTGAGTTTATGAAGAACATCGGCAGCCAGGAGTACGACATTACCAACCTGGGCGTGCGCACCGAAAACTATGCCGAGTTGGGCTTGGGCCACTCGCACAAAATTGACGACAAATGGACCGTGGGCGGCAAGCTCAAGTTTCTCTTTGGTTTGGCTTATGCCGATGTGTCGGGCAAGGACGTGCGTTTCCAGCTGGCCGAAGACAAGTGGCAGGTGAGCGGCGATGTGCAGGCTGTGGCCTCGATTATGAAAACCGAGTTCAAGCAGTCAGACAAGACGGAGCCTGTTGAGAATGTGCAGCCCGGCGAACTGCCGCGCCACCGCATCAAGGAGCTTGGCGACTTTAAGGGCGGTCTGGCTGGCTTTGGTATGGCCGTAGACTTGGGTGCCACCTACAAGGTGATGGAAGACCTCACGGTGAGCGCAGCCCTTACCGACTTGGGCTTTATTAACTGGAGCAATGCGCAGCACGCCTCATCGGCCGGCCATTGGGAATTTGAAGGTTTTGGCAATGGTAACTACGGTGAGGAAATACCTATCAACCAGGAAGGCCGCGACCTTGGCGACCAGTTTAAGGACCTTGGCGACGACCTTGGCGATGCCTTTGCCGTGTACGATGACGGTGTGAAGTCGGCCACCCGTGCCTTGGCTGCTACCCTCAGCCTCGGTGCCGAGTATACGCTGCCGGCTTATCGCAACCTGCGTTTCGGTTTCCTCTATCAGAGCCGCATGGCGGGTCGCCACAGCTACCACCAGGGTCGTTTCTCGGCCAACGTGGCACCTGTTAAGTGGTTCGATGCCTCGTTGAGCATGGGCTTTACCAGCACAGGTGTGCAGGGTGGTCTTGTGGCCAGTCTCCACGCCAAGCACTTCAACTTTACCATCGGTACCGACCGCTTCTTTGGCAAATTGAGCAAGCAGGGCATTCCCCTCAACCGTGCCAACAGCAACATCGCCATTGGCATGTCGTTCCCGTTGTAGGATAATGTGCTAATGAGTTAATATGGCAATGTGCCAATATGTTAATGAGCTGACGCCGTAGCGTTGCTTGTTGGCATATTGGCACATTGTTATATATTGCTGTAGGGTGAAACGTAAACTTGCGAACGGACTCAAGCGCCAAACGCTACCTCTAATGGGGGCGACGCGTCTCGCGTCGGGCATTTTCAATACTCGTCCCGCGTGTAGGGATTTAAGGCAAAGGTTCACAGACAGGTGTGTAATTCGTGCTGTTTGTGAGCCTTTATTCTGTGTGTGAGCATGGCATTTTTCCCGACGCGAGACGCGTCGCCCCCATTAGAGGTAGCGTTTGGCGCTTGAGTCTGTTCGCAAGTTTACGTTTCCCCGGGCAGCGATAATTGCCATATTAGCCCATTGGTTCATAGCCATTTGCAAGCATATTAGTGGGGAAAGCAAGCGTAATTGCGCAGAAAGCAGTATATTTGCGGTTAATAACCACCTTTTATTTAATACCACAACTTATAATAGTAACAACAAATGAAAGTAATAAACCTGGGCGAACGGAGTTCGGTTATAAACTCATACATGGCGCAGTTGCGCGATGTGGAAGTGCAGAAGAACCGCACCCTCTTTCGCCGTAACATGCAGCGTATAGCCCGCGCCACAGCCTATGAGGTGAGCCGCACGCTGCAATACTCTGAAAAGGCCATCACCACACCGCTGGGCGTGAAACAGGTGCCTACCTACGACGACCGCATTGTGGTAGGCACAGTGCTGCGTGCCGGTGTGGCATTTCACGAGGGTTTTCTCGACACGTTTGACCAAGCCGACTCGGCCTTTGTGGCCGCTCACCGTGACGAGGGCAAGCGCGAGGACATTAAAATACACGTTGACTACATAGCCGCTCCGCAGTTGGACGGCTGTACCTTTTTGATGGTGGACCCCATGCTTGCCACCGGTGGTTCGCTCGAACTCTCTTACAAGGCTTTCCTTACGCACGGCACACCGGCCAAACTGCACATTTGCTGTGCCATTGCCGCACAAGAGGGCATTGACCACTTGTGCCGCGTGTTTCCCGACGATGTCACACTCTGGGTGTCGGCCGTCGACCCTATCCTTAACGACCAGGCTTACATCGTGCCGGGCCTTGGCGATGCCGGTGACTTGTCTTTCGGTCCGAAATTGGACTAGGGTGGGTTATAAGGTTATGAGGTTATAAGGTTATAAAGTAACCTTTGTGTGTTAGGTAGGTTATGGTAATCTTTTAACCTCTAATCTCTAACCTCTAACCTCTAACCCCTAACCCCCTTACTTCATCTCCCTCCTCCTTGCTTGCCTAACATACAAAGGTAACTTTATAACCTTATAACCTCATAACCTCATAACCCTTTACCCCTCTACCCCTCCTATATATGAAGAAACTTTTATCCCTTTTGTTACTGCTTGCCCTTGGCTGCGGTACAGTCTCTGCCCACGATTTCAAGATAGAAAAGGGGCAATTTGTGCTCGATGGCAAACCCATCACTCTGGTATGTGGTGAAATGCACTATCCGCGCATACCACAGGAGTACTGGCGCGACCGACTGTTGCGTGCCAAAGCCATGGGCCTTAACTGCATATCAACCTACGTGTTCTGGAACATTCACGAGCGCCAGCCGGGCAAGTTCGACTTTACCGGCGAAGCCGACCTGGCAAAGTTTATACGCACAGCGCAGGAACTGGGCCTCTATGTGGTGCTCCGTCCCGGCCCCTATGTATGTGCTGAATGGGACTTCGGCGGCTTCCCCTATTGGTTGCAGAACAACAAGCACATGAAGTGGCGCAGCGACGACCCCGACTTTTTGGCCGCTTGCCAGCGCTACATCACGCGACTGGGCAAAGAAGTGAGCAAGTACTGCGTGGGCAATGGCGGCAATGTGCTGCTTGTGCAGGTAGAAAACGAGTATGGCTCATACAGCAACGACCGCGTGTATATGGGCAAAATACGCGACATGTTGGAGAAGGCCGGCTTTAATGCCCCCTTCATCACCTGCGACGGTGCAGGACAAATGCCCAACGGCTACATGAAGGGTGTGCTGCCCACAGTTAATGGTTCGGTGGGCGAGGAAGTAAAGCGCGCCATCGACCGCTTCTATCCTGGCGGCCCCTACTTTGTGGCAGAATTCTATCCCGCATGGTTCGATGTGTGGGGACAAGGACACTCACGCCGCGACTACCGCTCGCCGGCACAGCAAATTGACTGGATGCTCGGTCATGGCGTGTCGGTTAATATGTACATGTTCCACGGTGGTACGAACTTTGCCTATACCAATGGTGCCAACACCATAGGTAGTGGCTATGAGCCACAGCCCACCAGCTACGACTACGATGCACCGCTCAGCGAGTCGGGTGTGGCCACACCCAAGTATTATGCTTTCCGTGAGGTGATACAGAAACACTTGCCCGCCGGCGAAACGCTGCCCGATGTGCCTGCTGCCAATTCTGTGGCCACCTTTGCACAGGTGCAGCTGCTCGACAGTGTGCCCCTGCGTGCCGCCTTCGGACGCAGCATGCAGTCTGAACGTCCGCTCACAATGGAAGAGGCCGGACAGGACTTTGGCTACATTCACTATCAAACTACCGTTGAAAAGGGTGGCAAGGGCCGACTCGTTCTGCGCAAGTTGCGCGATTATGCCATCGTCTTTGTCAATGGCAAGCGTGTAGGGTCGCTCGACCGCCGTTTCAGCCAGACGGGCATGATGGTAGACATACCCGATGGTGCCAAGCTCGAAATATTGGTGGAGAACGTGGGCCGCATAAACTATGGTCCCGACTTGCTCGACAACCATAAGGGCATCACCGAGAGCGTAAGTTTCTGTGGCAAGGAACTGAAGGGCTGGACCACCACGCCGCTTCCACTCTATCAGCTCACCAAAATGCCGCGCTGCAAGGCTCCCGAAAAGGGTAACCACGACATGGAGGGCGTGGCTTTCCACCGCGGTACCTTCAAACTCGACAAGCGTGGCGACGTATTCCTCGACATGAGTGGTTGGGGCAAGGGCGCCGTGTGGGTTAATGGCCGCAGCATAGGCAAGTTCTGGCAAATTGGTCCGCAGCAAACGCTTTACGTGCCGGGTCCGTGGGTAAAGAAGGGCCGCAACGAGGTGATTGTGTTCGACATGGAGCCTACTGGCCACTATGGTGTGGCCGGTTTGGCCGACCCCGTGCTCGACAAGTTGGGCCACGACCACAATGCTCCCAAGGCTGGCGGTCGCGTTCAGCCCACAGGCAAGCCTATCATTGAAGATGGCGACTGTGTGTTAAGCGCCACCATGCAGAAGGCTGATGGCGTGCAGCACTTCGACTTTAAGGCACCTGCCACCATGCGCCACCTCTGTGTTGAGGTGGAAAGCTCGTACGACGGCAAACACTCTTGTCTGGCCGAGATCAACCTTATCGGTGAGGACGGCAAGCCGCTGCCTAAGGACGCTTGGTCTGTAGTGTATGTAAGCACAGAACAGGCTGACGAAGGACCGGCTGAATACCTCTTCGATGAAAACAAGCGTCAATACTGGCACTCAAAGTGGAAGGGCGTAGACCCCGATGAGTTCCCTCACCGTGTCATTATCGACCTTGGCGAAATTCAAACAGTCAAAGGCATCGAGCTGCAACAGCGTAACCCCAATATGCCGGGGTGTGTCAAGGACTTCCGCATCTACGGCCGTCCGCAGTTCTTCCTCTTTAAGTAAAGGTTATGAGGGGGTTATGAGGTTATAAGGTTATGAGGTTATAAAGTAACCTTTGTGTGTTAGGTAGGTTATGGTAATCTTTTAACCTCTTAACCTCTTAACCCTCTTACCCCCCCTACCTCATCTCCCTCCTTGCTTGCCTAACACACAAAGGTTACTTTATAACCTTATAACCTCAAAACTCATAACCTTATCCCCCTCATACCCCCTTCTCCCCTCCCTATATTCTCATGAAACAAGCTGTCATATTATCTCTGTTATTAGCCTATGCCCCAAGTATGGCACAGGCACAAGTAAAGGTGAGTCAGACGGCCACACAAGTGACCATTGAGAACCAGTATTTGTCGCGCACCTTTAATATAACCGGCAACCGCCTTACGCCAGGCGTGCTTGTAAACAAGCGTGCCGCAGGAGCCACCTTCACACCTGGCCAGGGCAGTGAGGAGTTTGCACTCAATCCGCAGGCCCGTCAGCACACCCTTGTCAGTCGCAAGGGGTGGAAGGCCGAGGCCGACTCGTGGTGTAACGAGTCGGCAACAGTGGGCAATCCCAACCTGGCCATCGATGGCGACAACGGCACCATGTGGCACACCTGGTACGCCACCCCCACACCGGGCGGGCAAAAGGGCAACGACAAATTGCCGCACAGCCTCATCATATCGTTGGGCAAGCGCACTGCATTCCGCGCTTTTGGCTATCTGCCGCGGCAGGGAGCCTATGGCGCCATGTCGAACGGCAACATCAAGGGGTACGAATTCTACATATCGAACGACAAAAAGAAATGGACGCTCGTAAAGAAAGGCAAGTTCAACTATAACAGCGTGCAAACCATTTGGGTGGCCCTCGATAAGGAGTATAAAGCCAAGTATGTAAAGCTTACCGAAACCTCGTCAACCAACGGCGGCGCATTCGGTGCCTGTGCCGAGTTCTACCTCACCACCGATGTGGTAAAGTCTGCCGCAGCACCCGCCACAGGCTTGAAAGCCTCGGCCATGAAAGTAAAGGGTGTGCATGTGGCCAGCACGGGCAATGGTAAACGCGTCACCTTCGACCTGGCCCCGACGGCCTATACCAACCCCGTCGACGGCGTGACATCGACATGGGACATCGACATGGTGGTGGAGATGAACGACAACGACCACTTTATGCGCAAATACTTGCTCGTAAAGGCTGCCGATGAGGCTACCCGCGCCCTGCCCATCGACTACATTGAAATGGAAAACCTTGGCACACAGCAGGTGCCAGCCAACAGCAAGTGGACTCGTCAGCAGGCAGCCGGCGGTGAGGGCGGCATGTCGGCCTACACCATTACGCTGGGGCAGCCCGTGTATGTGGACGGCATGTTCTTCGGTTCAGAGTTTCCGCAGGCCGAAAACGAGATTGACGACCAGGGCATGTACCACACCCGCTACTACAGCGGCAAGTCGCTCAAAACGCTCGACCTTAACGAGCACCGCGTCAATGCCAACGGCCAGTTCCGCACATGGCCTAATGTGACGGGCGCCACACGTTCGGCCACCGACCACAACGTCATACGCACCGACTTCTTCAAATACATCAACACCATAGCCCGCCCCATCAAGGCACGCATGCAGTACAACTCGTGGTACGACTGGATGATGGACATCACCGAGGACCGCATCAATGCCTCGTTCCGCGAGATGGAGCGCGGCTTCACGCAGTACGGGCTGCGCCCCATGGACTCGTATGTGGTGGACGACGGCTGGAACAACTACGACCAGGTGGGCACCGCCGAGTCGGGCACCACGCACAACACTACTGGATTTTGGGAGTTCAACTCAAAGTTCCCCAACGGCTTGAAGGGCGCCAGCGACATTGCCCACCGCTATGGTTCGGGCTTTGGTATATGGCTCGGTCCGCGCGGCGGCTACAACTTCAACCAGCAGTGGGGCAAATTCCTTGAGCAACACGGCAACGGCACCTACAGCACCACCACCTACGATGTGGTGACAGGCGACTCTGTGTATGTGGCCAAGCTGCGCGACTTCTTTATCAAGCAGCAGCGCGACTACGGTGTGAACTATTGGAAACTCGACGGATTTGCCACCCAACAGCCGCAGGCATCTACCAACGGACGCTACATTACGGGCGGCAAAAACGGCAATTATTACTTTACCGAACACTGGGAACGCTGGTACCGCAACCTCGATGCCATGTATGCCGATGCCAAGAGCCGCAACCAGGACTTGTGGATTAACCTGACCTGCTATGTCAACCCCTCACCCTGGATATTGCAGTGGAGCAATTCGGTGTGGATACAGAACTCACGCGACATGTGGCATGCCGTGGTGGACGGCCGCGAACGCGAAATGGACCAACAACTCTCCTACCGCGACGACCGCTATTGGGTGTTTATCAACAGTCAGCAACTGCAGTTCCCGCAGGCCCACATCTTCAACCACGACCCCGTGTATGGCAAAACCGGTGCCGTGGCCCCCAATGCCATGACCGATGCAGAGTTCCGCGCCTATCTGTATATGATGGCAACCCGCGGCACGGCCTTTTGGGAGATGCTTTACAGCTACAACCTCATGAACGAGGGCAACAAGTGGCTCATCAACGCCGAGGCCCTCAACTTTGTAGACCGTCATTACGAAACCTTGCGCAACGCCATATACTTTGGCCAGTCACCCCTCAAGGGCGGCATCTACGGCTACTCGTGCTGGCGTCAGGGCAGCAATGGTGCGGCTGATGGCATCGTGTCGTTCCGCAACCCTTCAAATAGTGAGCAAACCTACACCTACACCCTCGACAAGAGCGTGGGAGTGCCCGAACAGGCTGCTGGCTTGTGTGCCTCGCTGGTGATGGAGTATACGGGCAATCCCGAGCAGCAGACGGCCGAGGCTGAGGCTTATGCCGCTGCAACCAATGCCAAGGGGCTGGCCTATGGCTCAACCCTCAGCATCAAGCTCAAGCCGGGTGAAATAAGGGTGCTGCGCTTTGCTGCCGACAGTGCGGTGGCTGCGCAACCCGTCATGGCACGGGCCAACAAGCAGCACGAAGTCACACTCGTGATGGACCAGCCCGTATGCACCGACGGGGCCACCTTCGAACTGCTTGCGGGCGGCAAGCGTACCGGAAAGCCGGCCACAGCTGTCACCACCGATGCCGACTACCGCACACTGCACCTCACCTTTGGCAGCACCTTGGGCGAGACCAAGCCATACAGCATACGTATCAAAGGACTGAAAAACTGGCAAGGTACTGCCACTGCGGCCGAATCGCCACAGTTCTACTTTGCTCCCGACAGTGTGCTTGAGCGCATCGAAAAGCCCGTCACGCTGAGCGAGGCCGTGCGCCTTGGTTCGCACAAGGCTGTTGTGGGCAAGGGCGATTTCAGCATCGACTTTACGCTGACCACCACCGATGCCGATGTGCAGTTGGCCAGTCAGGGCGAAGCATGGAGCCTGGCGCTCAAGGGTGGCAAACTTTGTTTCAAGGCAGGCCATGTGGCGTACACAACCCCCATCAGCGTGCACGATGGCAAAGCCCACCACATTGTGTGCTGCCGCGAGCGCAACGGCATGGTGAAGGTATATGTTGACGGCCAATTACAAGGCACGGCCTATGACAAGGCTTACGTAAACGAGCCCTTGCAACCAGCCCCCATCGTGCTGGGCCAGGCAGAGCGCACCTTTACTTTCGACACCTTCACCCTGCGCGATGGTGCCCTGTCGTTCGACGAAGTAGGGTTATGAGGGGATAAGGTTATGAGTTTTGAGGTTATGAGGTTATAAAGTAACCTTTGTGAGTTAGGCAAGCAAGGGAGGGGGAGAAGGTTATGAGGTTATAAGGTTATAAAGTAACCTTTGTGAGTTAAGCAAGCAAGGGTAATCTTTTAACCCTCTAACCCAATAACCCTCTAACTTCCAAACTCCTTGCCTAACACACAAAGGTTACTTTATAACCTCATAACCTTATAACCTCATAACCTTCTCCCCCCCCTTGCTTGCCTAACACACAAAGGTTACTTTATAACCTTATAACCTCAAACCTCAAAACTCAAAACCTCATGCCAAATAATAGCAACATAGCCAAGTCAAAGCTAAAAGGCGCATTCACGCTGATAGGCACCGTCATTGTGGTGGTGCTGTTGTTGGTATACTTCTTGCCACGCGAAACCAAGTTCGGCTACGAGTATGAGCAAGGGCGCCCCTGGCGCTACAACTCACTGATAGCCACCTTCGACTTTCCCGTGTACAAAACACCCGACGAGGTAAAAGCCGAACGCGACAGTGCGCTATCACAGTTTCAGCCCTTCTACACCGAAGACGTACAGATAGCGCAACGCCAGATAACCGCCTTCGAAACAGCATGGCGCGCAGGCCGTTTTGGCGATGTGCCAGCCCGCTGCCTCAACCATGTCGACAAAATGCTGCGTGGTGTCTACGACGCCGGCATAGTGCCATCGGCCGACCTGTCGCAAATGGCCAAGGAGCGCACCCCCGGTGTGCGGGTGGTTGAGGGAACCGAGGCCGTGACGCGCCCCATTACCGAACTCTACTCCACCCGTTCGGCCTACGAATATATAGTGTATGCCGACACCGTAAACTTTCCGCGCGAGCTATTAGCCCGTTGCAACATCAACGAATATCTGTCGCCCAACCTCAGCATCGACAGTGCCAAAACCAGTGCCGTGCTTGAAGACCTGCTTGCCGCCGTGTCGCCAGCCTCGGGCATGGTACAGAGCGGACAGCGCATCATCGACCGTGGCGAGATAATATCGGCCGAGCAGTACAAAATTCTGCAATCATTCGAACGCGAAACCGTGCGCCGCAACGACCCCTCAAAGGGCATGTGGCAGGTAGTGACAGGACAAGTAATGTTTGTGCTCTGCGTCATAGTAGCCTTTGTATTCTACCTGCGCCTGTTCCGCCGCGAATATCTGCGTTCGCCGCACAGCATACTGCTGCTCTCGTCGCTCATTGCCATATTCCCCCTCATCACCTATGCAATGGTCGACCAAAAGTTCCTTAACGTCTACATGGTGCCGTATGCCATGGTGCCCATATTTGTGCGCATATTCATGGACTCGCGCACAGCCTACATGACCATGGTATGCTCTGTCATACTCTCATCGTTAGCCCTCCACTCCAACTACGAGTTCGTAATTGTGCAATTCATGTCGGGCATGACCGCCATCTACGCCCTGCGCGACCTCACCGAGCGCTCGCAGCTGCTGCGTGTGGCCCTTGCCGTGTTCGTCACGAGCAGCGCCATCATGTTAGGCTACGACCTGTCGCAAGGCATCGAGTTCTCACACCTCGACCGCTCAATGTACGTGTACAATGCCGTTAACGGTGTGCTGCTGCTCTTTGCCTATCCGCTGCTTTACATGATTGAAAAGCTGTTCGGCTTCACCTCGAGCGTCACACTCGTCGAGCTGTCCAACACCAACAACAGCGTGTTGCGCCGTATGTCCAAGGTGGCACAAGGCACCTTTGTACACTCGTTGCAAGTGGCCAATCTGGCAGCCGAGGTAGCCGACAAAATAGGTGCCAAACCCCAGCTTGTGCGTACCGGCGCCCTGTATCACGACATAGGCAAAATGCTCAACCCCGCCTTCTTTACCGAGAACCAGACAGGCGTCAACCCCCACGACGAGCTAACCGAGGAGCGTTCGGCACAAATCATCATCAGCCACGTGACCGAGGGTCTCAAACTGGCCGACAAGTACCACCTGCCCAAGGTCATACGCGACTTCATAAGCACCCACCACGGCCGTTCACAGGTAAAGTACTTCTACATTCAGTGGAAGAACAAGCACCAGGGCGAGGAGCCCGACGCCAAGCTCTTTACCTATCCCGGTCCCAACCCCTTTACGCGCGAGCAAGCCATACTCATGATGTGCGATGCGGTAGAAGCCTCGTCGCGCTCGCTCAAAGAGTTTACTGAGGAAAGCATCAAAGAGTTGGTCAACCGCATCATCGACGGCCAGGTGCAGGCAGGCTATTTCCGCGAGTGCCCCATCACCTTCCGCGACATAGCCGATGCCAAGCGCGTGTTGGCCGAGAGCCTTAAAACCATCTACCACACCCGCATAGCCTACCCCGAGCTCAATGCCAAGCCCGCCGAGCCGGCACCACAGCCGCGCCGCGCCTATTTCTTCGGCCGCAGATAACACTGGGTTAACGGGTTGACAAGTTAACAAGTAAATTAGTTGACAGGTTGACAAGCACGCTTGCTTGCCAGCCTGTCAACTTTTATATATATAGCAGGGCAAAACACAAACAAGCGAACGTACTCAAGCACGCAACTCAAGCACGCAACGCTACCTCTAATGGGAGCGACGCGTCTCGCGTCGGGATAGAGAAAGGAGGAATATATGAACTCTAATAAATAGCCACATCTTTTCCCGACGCGAGACGCGTCGCCCCCATTAGTGCTTGCGTTTTGTGCTTGCGTTGTGTGCTTGTGTTGGTTGCTTGCGTTTTGTGCTTGAGTTGCGTGCTTGTGTTGCGTGCTTACGTTATGTGCTTGCATTGCGTGCTTGCGTCCATTCGCATATTTACGTTCAACCATATATAATACCATAGTGTGCAAGCAGCTTACTACGTGTAACCATGTGTTATACAACATATTCACAAATGTGTTATAAAAAGAGCAAGTTGCGTAACTTTGCAACCGAAAAAACATATAATCACTTTACTATTACTGTTACTACATGAAAAGAAACCTACTAATCACAGCACTACTATGCAGCTCCGGCCTTTATGCTTCAGCCCATAGCAGTGCCCCGATCCCTGCCACCGCAGGCCAGACCGAGGCAGTTGCTGCCGACTACGAGTATACTGGCGAGATGAACATCAACATGTTCACAGGGCATTTTACAGCGTTCAATGGCAATAAATTATACGCCTCAACCTGGCAAAGCACCAAAGGCTGGTCAAACGTGCCAGTTGTCCGCCTCATCTGTTCCAGCAACCAAAAGGCTCAAAACAACATGGATGTGGCTGGCAGCAATGCAACAACCATTGTGGCCCATCGTGGTAGTGTTGACAGCGAGTATGCCCTGGTTGTAGAGAAAGGCTACGTCATAACAGGCGTCAGTTTCGATTTTGCCATAGCCTCAGGCAGCAGTGCCGTTACGGTAACACCCATTGGCGGCACCGCCGTACAAAGTACAGCCGAAGGGCAACACGTCGAGGTAAAAGGACTGAGTGCCGACACCGTAGTAGCTTTCAAACTCAGTGGCGGAAAAAATGCCATAGCTCTGACCAACCTCAAGGTAACTTATGGCAAGGTAAAGCCAGCCTTTGCCTCGGGCAAACTGGCCATCAACACCTCAACAGGTACATTAAATGGTACGAGTGGTTACTGCTCAGCCTGGACAAGTACACAGAAATCGCCGCAAATCAAGCTCGATTGCGGGGTAAAAAACATCAGCGTGGCTGACTGCACCAACGGCATCATGCAGTGCTGGCGTGGCAACAAGTCAGACAGCAAATACACCCTCACCGCCCAAAACGGCTGGGTAATAACCGGCTACAGTTTCGACTTCACCGCAGCTGATCCTGCCAAGCCCTGTGGCGTGACAGGCCCCGACGGCAAGAAACTCACCAGCAGCAGTGCGGTGCAACACATCAAGGCCACGGGCCTTTATGACAAATCGGTGGTAGCCTTTGCCATGAACGATGCCAATCATGCCATCAATGTGTCAAACTTTGTAGTAACGTGGGAAACCGACTCGACTGCCAACACCGAACTGCCAGGTTACACCGTGTTCGACAACAGCGGTGCGGTGCCCTACCGCATTCCCGCCATCGGCACCGCCGCCAATGGCGACCTCGTGGCAGTGGCCGACTACCGTTACAGCAAGGCCGACATAGGCAGCGGACGAGTAGACTTGCACCTGCGTATATCAAAGGATAATGGCCAGAGCTGGGGCGAGATAATGATGCCCGACAATTTTAAGGGCGATGGGCAAATGACCACATGGCGACATGACAAGGCCGCTTATGGCGACCCATGTATTGTAGGCGACCGTGAAAGTTCGCGTATGATGATAGTGTCGTGCTCAGGTTTCCCCGGTTTCTTCAGCAGGGACGAAAAACACCTTGGCTGGGCACGTTGGTATTCTGACGACAATGGCCAAACGTGGACAGGACCAGAATACATCGATATGAAATACATTTACGAGCCATTGGCTGCGGCAGGTACCCCCGTCAACGGTTTCTTTGTAGGTTCGGGCAAGATACACCAGAGCCGCTATATCAAGAAAGACAAGTATTACCGCCTTTACTGCGTAGGTTCAACACAGGAAAATGGTGGTAACAAGAAGAACTGGGTGCTTTACTCCGACGACTTTGGCGAGAGCTGGGACTTCCTTGGTGGCCTAAAGCACGCCCCCATTGTCGACACAGCCGATGAACCCAAGGCCGAGGAGCTGCCTGATGGCAGCGTATTGCTCTCAAGCCGCGATGTAAATGGCCGCTATTACAACATATACACCTTCAGCGGCAACGATGGCATAAGCGGCAGCTGGGGCGAAAAGGCATTGTCAAGTTCTGCCAATAAAGGCTTGATAGCCAACAATGGCTGCAACGGCGAGGTGCAGGTAGTGCCGGTAGTGCGCAAGGCCGATGGCGTGAAAACCTTCATAGCTCTGCAGTCGCTGCCCACCTCAGGGCGCAACTATGTGTCAATATTCTACAAGGACCTCACCGACAAGGACACCTATGCCAGTCCTGCCAACTTTGCCAAGAATTGGGACGGCTACTTTGTTGTAAGCAACACCTCGTCGGCTTACAGCACTTGGAGCTGGCAAAAGGATAACGCTTTGGCCTTCATCTACGAAGAGGGTGGCGGCAATGGCGGTTACGACATTGTGTACAAGCGCATTGACATACCCACACTCACCGGTGGCAAGTACGACTTCGACGCAACCCGCACCTTCGAGCGCCAGCAAATAGACTGGGCTTTGGCCAACCGCATAAAAAAAATGGGCGCCTTGCTCGACTCTGTCAAGCCAGCTGTCGAGGCCAACACCAAATACATTGTTGGCGACAAACTCATAACCGATGCCAGCCAGTTGGAGTGCAAGTTCGGCTACTCGGGTGGCACCGCAGGCCAGGGCGACAACCAGCCCATCAGCAATTTGATTGACGGCAATGCTGACACCTATTTCCACACCGACTACAGCAAGGGCAACTTGAAAAATGGCGTGCACTGGTTTGATGTGACAGCCCCCGCCGAGGGCAAGTTTGCCAACGCCATAGTGGTTGACGTTACAGAGCGTAAAGGTGCCAGTGCCGATTTTGTGAAAGAGTTTACCATCTCTGGTTTCAACAGCGAGGCAAAGAACGACTCTGTGTATATAGCAAAAGTCACAGTGCCCAATGCCGCTGCCGGCCAACAGTCAACCATGCAGTTCACCATTCCCGAGGGAGCAAGCTACAAGTATCTGCGTTTCAATGTCACTGCCACGAGCAACAACCGCGGCTATTGGCACTTGGCAGAGTTCATGCTGAGGCCCAGCAACCTCGATGCCAACTGCCCCAATGCGTTGCACGCCGACGCCTACGCCACCATGAAGGACGCCATTGCTGCAGCCGAGGCTGCAAAGCAACAGGCCACCGACAATGACATTGCTGCGCTCGAGGAGGCCTATGACGCCTACCTCCGTGCATTGCAGGGCACTGCTACCGGCATTATAGCCACTCCCGCTGTCAAGCCGGGCAAGTCTACCATCTATTACGACTTGATGGGCCGCCGTGTGGCAAACCCCATAAAGGGCGTGTTCATTACCAACACTGGCAAGCGCGTTATTAAGTAACGCGCACGCACCCAAACAACAGCAAGTAAGGGCTGGCACTTCTCCCGCGAGGTGTCAGCCCTTATTTATGTAAAACGCAAACATGCTAACGTGCTCAAGCCCCCAACGCTACCACCCAACGCTAGCTCTAATGGGGGCGACGCGTCTCGCGTCGGAAAAATATGCAGCTATTATTAGCAGTAGTTGCGTTTGTATTAAATTCTATCTCTATCCCGACGCGAGACGCGTCGCCCCCATTAGAGGTAGCGTTTGGTGATAGCGTTGGGTGCTTGAGTACGTTCGCACGTTTGTGTATTACCACCCATAATCTTATTTATGCAAAAGTGCCTGCACCTTGCACTTTTGCTTCTTTATAAGTTGATAATCAGATAGTTATGCAGTGTACGTACACCTGCACTGTGCCTACACTTGCTTGCACATATCTTACACAGAACCTGCACTTGCTTGGACTTATCTTATACTTATCTTACACTGTGCCTGCACTACCTTGCACTTGCCTGCACTGACTGCATAGTATATAACTCAAGTTTCGGATTTAGCAAGGACGGGCTGAAAGCCCAATGGAGCACATAGCCCAGGGCAAGCGAAGCGGCACCCTGG
>ERZ1026903.469-NODE-469-length-18990-cov-287.480539_pt1 | contig 18990 bp, 16 predicted proteins | sample MGYA00380180_ERZ1026903 | MGnify/ENA primary metagenome ERZ1026903 (study PRJEB33269, sample SAMEA4719816) | human gut metagenome | biome: human-associated habitat; feature: organic feature; material: feces | place: Cameroon | collected 2013-10 ... | reverse complement strand
TTCTTTTAATAATGATATCAGTTCATGGGATGTTTCTAATGTTAAAGACATGAGTGATATGTTCGAAAGGTCTTCTTTTAATAAAGATATCAGCTCGTGGGATGTTTCTAATGTTAAAGACATGAGTTATATGTTCGAAAGTTCTTCTTTTAATAATGATATCAGCTCATGGGATGTTTCTAACGTTACTAATATGGAGTGGATGTTCGAAAGGTCTTCTTTTAATAATGATATCAGTTCATGGGATGTTTCTAATGTTAAAGACATGAGTTATATGTTCCGTAACACCTCTTTTAATCAGAATATCAGCACATGGAACGTTTCCAACGTTAAAAATATGTGCCAAATGTTCGCAGAATCATCTTTTAACAGTGATATCAGCTCGTGGGATGTTTCTAACGTTACAGATATGAGTTCTATGTTCTCAGGCTCAGATTTTAACCAGGATATCAGTTCATGGAATATTTCTAAATTCACAAATGTGATTGATATGTTTGGAAACTCAAAGATCGAATCATACAATAAGCCCATAAGAAAAAAACAATCGGGTTCCCAAAAGGAGAATACGATAATCTCTGTACTTAAAAGCATATTCAGAGACCATGAATAGATATTTGCCAGTGCTGATATTTTTTTATATTTTACAAAGAGAGACAAATGATGGTTAAACAAAACAGAAATACGAATGATGGATTAGATAAAACAGAGCTAAACAACAAATCACCTGATGACTTATGTTTTGATCCGTCAGATGCCTCTATTACACCTTCTTCAGATAAAAGCATTCCTAATAATGTGTTAGATGTACTTGTTAAACTTGGTAATAAAAAGGTTAACAATGCCCCAAAATCTACTGCTGATACTAATAATGCAGATCAAAGTGAAGCTGTACTGCTTGAAGACACTGTAAGTAAACTTCTGGATAAAATCATAGAAAAACGTGTAAACCAGCGTTTAAGTGAACTGGGGATTACTGATTCAAATGGCTCTTTAAATAAGAGTTCTATAGAAGAAATTGAAGAAAAGAACTCGAAACAAAGTTTGAAAGCTCCTAATATTACTGCTTCAAAGGAAATTGTTAAAAGAAAATTCAAATACCATCCTAAGACAAAAGAAGAGCTGTTAAAACTCTGCAGAAATGAAAGTGTCTATCTTGGAGATATCGATACCTCAAAAATCACGGATATGAGTGGGCTGTTTGGCGCAGTTATTGATTGCTATGACAGAGATTTTGATTGCTATGACGGAGATTTCTCTGGTATTGAATTATGGGATGTGTCTAACGTAAAAGATATGAGTGGGATGTTCGCTGACTCTTCATTTAACCAGGATATCAGCTCATGGGATGTTTCTAACGTTGAAAATATGAGTGGAATGTTCTATGAATCAACTTTTAACCAGGATATCAGTTCATGGGATGTTTCTAACGTTACTGATATGAGCAGGATGTTCTGTGAATCACCTTTTAACCAGGATATCAGCTCATGGGATGTTTCTAACGTTACTGATATGAGTGAGATGTTCTCATACTCACCTTTTAACCAGGATATCAGCTCGTGGGATGTTTCTAACGTTACTAATATGAGTTGCATGTTCTATGGTGCATCTTTTAATCAGGAGATCAGCTCGTGGGATGTTTCTAACGTTACTGATATGAATGGAATGTTCTCAGACTCACCTTTTAACCAGGATATCAGCTCATGGAATGTTTCTAACGTTACTGATATGAGTGGAATGTTCTCATACTCATCTTTTAACCAGGATATCAGCTCGTGGGATGTTTCTAACGTTACTGATATGAATGGAATGTTCTATGAATCAACTTTTAACCAGGATATTAGCTCATGGAATGTTTCTAACGTTACAGATATGATTGGTATGTTCGCTAACTCACCTTTTAACCAGGATATCAGCTCATGGGTTGTACCGAATGGTGATAAGGAAGCATTATTTACAGATGTTTTTTCTTTTTAGACTATATTAGCTCGAATATTGATACTAATTCATGTTGCTACCATTTGTGCTCCATGTTTTTAAGCAGCTTCATGCGTAAGATCAAGACTCTTTGAGCTATTTTCATCACAGTCTAAAACCTTTTGAAGTACACAGCGATGCTTTACCTGATGGCCGTCTGAAAAGAGAAGGTTTCTTAGGAATAGGATTTAAACTCCTAAAAATAACCTTCCAACTCACAATAATGGAGCTTTAATGATATACGTAACAGGCGATCTTCACCGATAAGTTGATATCGACTAGTTATATAAGATCGCAAAACTTGATACTGTGCCTAATATCGTACTGATAGCCGACGATTTTGGAGGGGGCTAGTATTCAGCAGGCCCCCTGAAAATGGCATACAACCTAACCAGCACGACAGGCTTTTTTTAAAGTACCTGTCATTTCTTCCCTTAAAAATCATCACCTGCCTTGGCAATCACGAGAACTACGACACTATCTCAATGCTACCCAAAACAGAGGCTTACGGAGGCAGAACAGTAAAACTCTATGATAATATTGAACTGTTAGACAGAGGTAATGTCTTTACAATTGAAGGTAAAAAGATCTTCTCACAAGGAGGAGCAATGTCATCTGACAAACAGTTCCGTACTGAACATGAGATCTGATGGCCTCAGGAAACTGTGACTGAGGAGAAGTTTCAGAGATCACTAAATGAACTTACAAAAGTAAACTTTAAAATCGACACTGTGCTTACTCATACAGCACCATCATGAATTTTATCCTCACTTATGGATTTCTACATAAGAGATTCGTTTCATACTTTCTGCTACATGATGTTTTTCTCTCATGATATCAGCTAAAGATATCCTGAGAAATTAAGGCAGAGAACTGATTTTAAGCACTGGTACCATGGTCATTTTCACGAAGACATAGACTTTAAATGTGATAACAGAAAATTCTCCTGTAGCTTAAACTCATTTACAGAACTTTCGCTCTAATCACTTCCAAAAGTAGTCATCTGTAATCATTGCAGACAGCAGATTGTGTATACCAGAATTATCAGTGGAATTTTAAGATGGACTGGAATGAGCTTACTATCTAAGTCCATCTTTTGCATGGAAAGAAAAGCTGTTTTAACTATCTCTGTTCTGAGTTTTCATTAAACAGAGTCATTGCAGAGCCGTCTTTCATTACTTTAAAACCAGACTTTTCATAGAAAGGACAGTTGCTCTTATCCTCAGGCATTACATCAATATACAGATAGTCCTTGTACTTTTCCTTAATCATACTGATTAACCCTGATGCAATATGGTGTCCCTGATATTCAGGATCAACTAAAACATAATGAATAAAAGCCACCATTTCACTATCATCAAGAGCCCTTGCAAGACCTACAAGTTTATCTCCATCCCATGCTGTAACCACAGTCTGAGAATTTAACAGAGCCTTATGCAGTCTTTCAGGGAAATTTGCTGAAAACCAGTTAATGGATTTAAATAAACGGTATGTATCTTCCTTTGAGAATTTCTTTTCAAATGTGTAGGTGATTTCCATATTGTGCTCTCTCTTGTATGTTTAATACTGTTCAACTTGACGCTCTGCAAAATTTAGGTTCAGTTCTTAAGAATACCCTGAGTTTTACATTTTTTGCTCACTTCAGACATTAGAATTGCAGCATTTTATAAGTTCAGATCCAAACTGAATTTAGAAACCTGATTTGAAATCCTTATCGTCATCTTTGAAAGACCGTCTTTTAAATCCAGAGTCTGTACAGACACAGACTATTTTCCTGTATTTGAGAGCACGTTTTCTCTTAAATTTTTCTTTTTATGTACCCTGCTGCAAAAAAAAGATCTTCTCTTTTTTTGAGAAGATCTTCTGATAAAAACAGTTCTTCAGATGAAATATAGAATTTAATCTTTAAAGACTATTTGAGCTTAAGCTCCTTTAGAACATAGTCTTTTAAGGTGTTATAGTCAGCAGGCAGCTCAACAGCCTTTGAGTCAAGTTTAGCCTTCTCCTCTAAAGCCTTAGGCAGAGGTAAATCAATACCTAAAATTCTATCTACATCAGCTTTGAACTTGGCAGGATGTGCTGTTCCCAGGAAGATACCGGTCTCACCATCTTTGAGATTGTTCTCTAAGGTCTGATAGGCAATAGCAGCGTGTGGCTCTAAAATATAGCCAGTCTTTTTATACAGGTTCAGCATGGTCTTTTCAGTTTCAGCATCTGACATTGAGCCGAATGCAAAATCCTTTAATGACCAGCCCTGCATCTTTACCAGAGCCTCAACACGTGGCCAGTTGTTAGGTCTTGAGATATCCATTGCGTTTGACAGTGTTGCAACTGTTGCATGAGGATCCCACTTACCTGACTGAAGGTAACGTGGTACAGTATCATTGGCATTGCAGGAAATCACAAAACGGGCCTTAAGACCTAAGGCTTTAGCAATTAAACCTGCGGTGATGTTACCGAAGTTACCGCATGGAACAGAGAATACCACACTGTTTCTCTTCTCTTTTGGCAGCTGTGATACCGTCTCAAAATAGTATGATACCTGAGCTAATAAACGACTGATGTTAATTGAGTTGGCACTGTTAAGACCTACAGCAGTCTTAAACTCAACATCATCAAAGGCAGTCTTTACCATGTCCTGACATTCGTCAAAAATACCGTCAACCTGAACTGCCTTAATATTCTTGCCTAAAGTTGCAATTAACTTTTCCTGAAGATCTGAAATCTTTCCTTTTGGATATAGAACTACAACATCAATACCCTTCTGCTCATAGAAAGCAGCAGCTACTGCAGCACCAGTATCACCTGAGGTTGCAGTTAAAATAGTTAAATGCTTATCACCACGGATAGAGCCTAAGACTCGAGCCATGAAGCGAGCACCAAAGTCTTTGAATGCTAAGGTGGGACCGTGGAATAACTCTAAGGCATATACATTCTCATCAGCTTTTACTATTGGAGCTTTAAAAGTAAAAGCATCAGCAATAATGCTCTCTAATTCAGGGATCTCATCACCGATTAAGTGACGTAAAATCTTTTGAGAACGCTCAACTAATGGTATGTCTAATAACTCATCTACATTAGCTAATGGCTCAATATGATCTGGGAAGAATAAGCCCTGATCTTTACCAATACCTTTTACAACTGCCTGTGCAAAAGATACCTTCTCGTTATGATCTTTTAAATTGTATAGTTCCATAATTTGTTTACTAATCCTCTAAAGCTTCTGCATAGGCACCACGTCTGTCTATCTTACAAATATGACAGAATCCGTCTTCGTTGGCAATAAAGTTTCTCTCAAGATATTCTTTCATCTGCTCTGCCTTTTCTTTGTCTTCAAAGATTGAGAATACAGATGAACCTGAGCCTGAAATACCGGTTGCAAGAGCACCCAAGGTCTTACCATGCTCTCTTGCATCAGTAAAACCTGGAATTAAGCTTGCTCTGTATGGCTCTGCAATTACGTCGATTAAGCAGGAAGCTGCAAGCTTGTCATTACCCTCATGACAGGCATGTACGAAGGTAGCTAAACGACGACCAAAGGTAATCACATCAGCACGTGAATATTCCTTTGGAAGAATTTGACGAGCAGCATTAGTTGAAACTTTAATACCAGGGAAACATGATACCCAGTACCAGTTATCAAAATTAGGAAGAGTGGTAGATATCACTCCATTTTCCTGAACGATAAGCTGCAGACCACCGAAATAGCATGGAGCAACATTATCGTAATGAATAGAGCCTGAGATTTTTCCCTCAAGTCTACCCATAAGCTCAAGGCAGCCTTCCTGACCTAAAGCTTCTGAATGAATAGCATCTAGTGCTACTACAGCAGCTACCACAGAAGCTGCTGATGAGCCTAAACCTGAGCACACTGGAAGGTTCTTAGATAACTCCATGTGCACATCTTTAACTTTTAAGCCTTTTTTCTCTAAGGCATCTTTGTACATTAAATATGCATCGTATACGATGTTCTTTTTTGGATCAGATGGCAGTTTGTGGGCAAAACGACCAACCACTGCAACATCACAACCTTTCTCTGAGTTTTCAGAGATGGTAATTTCATCTCCTAATAAAGCTCCATCAATTGGTTTTAGAGCTGCGCCTAATAAATCAAAACCTACTGACAGGTTTGCAGCTGATGCAGGAGCATATGCTTTAAAAATCTTAGACATGGTTAAATTCTAATCCTCATGAGCCCAATTCTGTAAACGTAAAACATCAGAGAGCACACCTGCTGCAGTTACTGCAGTACCTGCACCATAACCTCTGATTACTAATGGAATTGGCTGATAGTAAGCTGTGGTGAATGCTAAAGCATTCTCACCGTCACGAACCTTGAATAAAGCCTGATCAGGACCTGCTGCCTGTACAGAGCAGGTGCACTTACCGTCTTTAATAGAACCGACATAGCGTAATACCTTACCTTCAGCTTTAGCTTTTTCAACTAAAGATGTAAATGAAGCATCAGCTTTCTTGATGTTCTCGATAACTTCCAAAGCATTATTGCCCTGTAAGTATTCAGAAGGAACAGCTCCTTGTACATCAACGTCTGATAACTCTAACTTCAGGCCGCATTCACGAGCTAGAATTAACAGTTTTCTTGCAACATCCATACCATCAAGATCGTCTTTTGGATTTGGCTCAGTAAAGCCCTTCTCATAAGCAATCTTAGTTGCCTCTGATAAGGTCATACCATCTTCAACTAAACCAAACAGGTATGAAAGAGTACCTGATAAGATTCCTGAGAAGTCAATAAGTCTGTCGCCTGCTGCTAACTCATTCTGCACAGTATTGATTACAGGAAGACCAGCACCTACGTTTGCTTCATATAAGAACTTTCTGTGCTGAGCACGAGCTGTTCTTCTTAACTCCTGATAGTACTCATAAGAACCGGTGTTAGCTTTCTTGCTAGGTGTTACCACATGGTAACCTGCTTTCATGAAATCAACATACTTAAGAGCTAACTCTTCAGATGAGGTGCAATCAACTAAAACAGGGTTAATTAAATGAGCATCTTTAATTAACTGCTCTGCTGCCTCTGGAGTTAATGTAGGTTTATCGCTCTTAGCTAATAAATCTTTATAGTTCTCTAAATCAACACAATTTGGATCTGAGATAAAGTGCTTAGAGTTACCGATACCTACAACACGAATATCAATACCATGACTGTCTGACAATTCTGTTCTCTGACGCTTTATCTGAGCTAAAAGCTCACCACCTACACCACCGCAACCGATTAGTACAACATCAATACGCTGTCTTGAATTAAAGAAAGCTGTATGGGCAAAAGCTACCGCCTCTGTAACTCTCTTTTGTGAGATTACAGCTGAGATTGAACGTTCAGATGAGCCCTGAGCAATTGCTCTGATGTTTACGTTTGCCTCAGCTAAAGCTCTGAAGAATTTGCCTGAAATGCCGCGCACCATACGCATACCATCGCCTACAACAGAGATAATTGCGCAACCTTCCTTTATTTCAACAGGATTTAATAAGCCATCTTTTAGCTCTAACTTAAATTCTGCATTGATTACTTTCTTAGCCTTAGCAAGTTCTGACTGGCTGATGCAGAATGAAATTGAGTACTCAGATGATGACTGAGTAATTAAGGTAATAGAAATGCCTGCTCTTGATACAGCGGTAAACAGACGACCTGCCATACCTACCATACCCTTCATACCAGGACCTGAGATATTGATTAGAGCAACATTCTTTAAGTCAGAAATACCTTTAATAGGTACTGATAAATCAGTCTCCTCAGAAATTAAGGTGCCAGGACCTTTTGGATTCTTGGTGTTCTTAATTAAGCAAGGGATCTCAAACTGTGCAATAGGAGCAATGGTACGAGGATGTAGAACCTTAGCACCAAAGTAAGATAACTCCATAGCTTCAGCGTATGACATCTTCTTTAAAAGTACTGCGCCTTCTACTGCTCTCGGATCACAGCTGTATACACCATCAACATCTGTCCAGATCTCGCAGCATTCAGCATTTGAAATTGCAGCTAAACATGCAGCTGAGTAATCAGATCCGTTTCTGCCTAACAGCACTAACTGGCCTTGAGCATTACCGCCACAGAAACCTGACATTAAAGTGATAGCTTCTTTGTCATCAGGCAGAGCGGCATAACGTGCTCTTGACAGCTCAATGTTTACAGAAGACTCCATGATACCGCCTTCTGTTACTAATACCTGAACAGGATCAATTACTCTTACTTTCTTGCCTAAAGCCTTTAACAGCTCTGACATGATTAGAATTGAGAAACTCTCACCACGGCTTTCAACGAATGCCATTACAAGTTCAGGACATACACCTAATAAAACCATACCATCTAAACGCTGTTTTAAGATGTCCATGGTTTTGTTGAACTCACCTAAAATTCTGTCGGTGTCGAACTTTTCGTACTTTGAGCCTAAGGTTGTAATAATTGGTTCAACAATAGCGCGGATCTGAGCGAACTCTTCGCTTCCGTCTTTACCGGCAGCACCCTGTGCTACCAAAGCTACTAATAAATTGGTGATCTTTGCTGGAGCAGACAGAACTAAAGCTGTCTGTGATCTCTTAGCAGTATCAAGCGCAATTTCAGCTACATCCTGAAATCTCTGAGCATTTGCAACTGATGTACCGCCAAACTTAAGAACGCGCATAAAACTAGGCTCCTGTTGAAAAGCTGAATAATCTTTTTATAGTTGAAGTTAACGACTTTTAGATTTAAATCTGTCTTGTTCTAAAACACTAATCTTACTGTCTTAAACACAGGTAAATAATCCTGACCTTACAAATTTCTAGATAGGTAACTTTGAATATGTGCTCTACATCTATAGATCTGTAATGTTGTAATAAAGTTGATGTTAACTTTTTTTATTTATTGAGTAATTCAATAATAGATATATGAAAGCTTTATTTTTAAAGTTTTATAAATTATTGTCAATTCAAATTTGCCTCGTCTTTGCCATTTTGGGCAGGAAGTGGCAGGCACTTTTTCTTATAAATTAAAAATATTATTAAAGATCATAAAGTTAAATAATGGCACTATCCTTGCAACTTCCTAAAAAAAACATAATTTTTGGGAAATTATAAAAATGGGAAATGTACTGAATTTGGGCAATGTACAGGCAATTTTACTGTCATCTGACAGTACGCTTGCTAAAAAACTGTTTTTTTCTATGCAAAGCAATGCTGTAAATGCATCAACCCTTTCATCTAATGCTACAAGTGCAGCTACAGCAACGCTTTTACCGAATACCAATCTTATAGCCAACACTATCAATGCAGGAGCTATCAATGCTAGCAGTTTAGTTGCATTTCAACGTGAGCTTGAAAGACAATCTAAACAGCAAACTTACGAGGATAAGCTCAATTCTTTAAAGCAGGGAATCATTTCAGCTGAATCTAAAGCATCTTTAGATTCAGCAACTGCAAGCTCTGCTTTTTATTATGCTAATAATAAAGAACTAAGCTCCTCATCGAATTCTTCAAAAGCAGAGTTTTTAAAAGGTAAAAAAGCTCTGCACGGTGAAGCTTATTCTCAAGATTTTGGTTCTGAGAGTTTAGAGCCTGTAAATACTGATGCTATAGATGAGTTAGCTCCAGTTTCTAGACACGATGCTTCATTAAATAATGATGACACCGATCCTCAAGTAATTGAACAAGAGTTAAAAGAGATATTTTTAAATTCATCCCATTGTGCTTCAAAGTCTATCTTTGAAAATGAATTGTCCTTAGATGACACTCCTATCTTTTTTGGATCAGAACATTCTCTTAGTGTGTCAGCATCAGTAGCTCAATTAGTCGATAACATGGTAAATACTCTTTTGAGCTACCAAAGCATTCCATTAAATAATGCCTTAGAGATGATTACAAATATCTCTATGTTAATGAAAGCAGTAAGTGAATGCTCTACTACTGCTATTGAGACCATATCTCAATCAACTGTACTAACAAACCAATACAATCCTAAAGTAATCATGCTCCCCCTGTATGTCTTAGGTTATAGCCTCATTGATTACCTCAGACGCTATAACTGCAAGGAGTTCAATTACAAGAAGGAAAGACAGAAAGCTGAAGAAAAGATCGCTAAAAATGAGAAAGAGCGTAAACAAAGAATGGCTGAGTTTGCTGCTTCTTTCCAGTTTAACTACAGTTAAAGATGTATACAGCTGTTAATGCTGTTTAGATTTTCAAAAGATCGCCCCTCACTCCGTGAATAATGTAAAGAAGAAAACTCATCTTTACATTCTAACGGTTTGTTTCTTATTCAGGAATGGCTTCTTTTTCTGAAAATGAATAGTTCTTTTGATAATCAATTCGCCTGACAGCTCTTAGTTACAAGTAGACTAAGTAAAAGCAAAAGTGCTAAAGACTATGTATTTAACAGCGTATTTACTTTTTAATGAATGGGGATTAGCGTCATTTTTATTTCTAATTAAATCAGAATTTAAGTATGATCGCTAACTATAGGTCGATACTTAATAGACAAATTCATTTTCAAAAGAAAGAGTTAGAAGTCTCTTTTAGAGTGGAAAGAAAAACACAGCAATCGCAATGCTCTTTTAATTAAAGGTGCTAACGGTGTTGGTAAAACTACGCTTGTAAAAGAGTTTGCTAAAAATGAATTTAAACCTACATTCTGATTGACTTTGAAACAGCAACTAAAGAGCTCATAAGCTTGTTTGATGACATGCAGAATTTAGATTGGTTCTTTCTAAAGCTGCAACAGTTTACTCATGTAAGACTCTATGAACATGAGTCAGTCATTATTTTTGATGAGGTTGAGTACTTTCCTCGAGCAAGACAGGCTATCAAATATCTTGTAGCAGATGGCAGATATAAATATCTAGAAACAGGCTCATATCTTGAGCGTAAGAAGAACCTTCAAAATATTCTGATACCAAGTGAAGAGTTAAAACTCACTCTAATACCTTTAGATTTTGAAGAGTTTTTATGGGCTACTGGAGATGAAATCACAGCTGATACCGTAAAACAGCTCATAGAATATAAAAACGAGGCAGGAACGACTCTACACCAAAACTTAATGCAAAAATTTAACCTCTTCATGTTAATAGGAGGTATGCCTGAAGCTGTCAGAACTTATACAATTACAAACAACCTTGAAGAGGTAGACTGTGTAAAAAGACAGATCCTAAAATAATATAAAGTTGAACTTTTAAAGATTAAGAGAAAAGGATTTGCTTACAAGTTATTCAAGGCTATACCTGAAAACCTGCTTAACCAAGCCTCTAGATTTATCCTGTCTAATGTAAAGAAAGGAGCAAGATCTGTTAGTGTTCAGAAGTTACTGCCAAATATTTTAAGTTCCTATGAACTTAACATTGCCTACAAAGTAATGAATCAAAATGATGAAGTAAGTCTTTTTGCTGATGACAGCCGCTACAAATTGTTTCTTTCAGATACAGGACTTTTCATTACACTTGCTTTTATCAACAAGAAATACACAGAGAATGTAATTTATAACTAATTGCTTTCAGATAAGCTTGAAGCTAATTTGGGTTATGTTTACGAAAATGCTATAGCTAAAATGCTAGTTTCAAAAGGTTATAAACTTTTCTATTACACTATGAAAAGTGAAACCTCTAATCATCTGTATGAAGTAGATTTTTTAATCTCTGAAGGTGACAAGATAAGTCCTATTGAGGTTAAGTCTTGCAATTACAGGCAACACAAATCACTAGAAGTCTTTTGTGAAAAGTTCAGTAGAAGAGTAAAGAACAAATACGTTATCCACACTAAGAATTATGCTTTTGCTAATGGAATACATTTCCTTCCTGTATATATGGTTCCTTTTTTTTAATTCCTGAAGATTTGAGATATTAAGGAAGAAAGGCTCATAAGTACAACATGACAGTTTCATAACCGAATACACAGAAAATTTGGCTGTACAATACTTTAAACACTTAATATTTCAAAGGAAATATGCACCAAAATTTGCCACCTAAAAAAAACGTTTACATTCACACAAAACTCCGCATTCTTAAGCACTAGGATCTGACTTTTTTCTGATACAAGAAAAAAAAGCGCTCAAAATGTGCTTTTTATAGTAAAATACGAAAAGTTTGTGTGCTGAAAAGAAAGTGATATTCAATCAGAACAGCACTAACGGCTGTATCAAAAAAAATGTATTTTATTGAGGATAGGATCATGAGAAAACCTGTTGTAATGGGTAACTGGAAATTAAACGGTACCAAGTCAACTGTTACTGATTTAATTAAGGCATTCAGAGAGCCAGCTGACAAAAATGCAAACGTAGATGTTGCAATTTGTGCTCCTGCTATTTTCATTGGTATGGTTGAATCATTAGCAACTGGTTCAAGCTTAAAGTGGGGTTCAGAGGACTGCGATATCCACACTAAGGGTGCTTACACTGGTGAGAACTCACCTGAGATGTTAAAGGAATTCGGCTGCACCTACGCTATCGTTGGTCACTCAGAGCGTCGTGGCTACCACAACGAGTCAAACGAAATCGTTGCTGGCAAGTTCAAAGTTGCTCAGGAAAACGGCTTAACTCCAGTATTATGCATCGGCGAGTCAGAGGCTGAGTACGATGCAGGTAAGACTCTTGATGTTTGCAAGGCAGAAATCAAGGCTGTTATCGATTTATGCGGTATCGAAGCATTCAAGAATGCAATCATTGCTTACGAGCCAATTTGGGCAATCGGTACTGGTAAGACTGCAACTCCTGAAATCGCTCAGAACGTTCACCACGGTATCCGTGAGTTCTTAAAGACCTTCAATGCAGAAGTTGCTGACGGTGTACGTATTCTTTACGGTGGTTCATGCAACGCTAAGAATGCTGCTGACATCTTCGCACAGCCAGATGTTGATGGCGGCTTAATTGGTGGTGCTTCATTAAAGGCTCCTGATTTCACTGCTATTATCGAAGCAGCTGCAAAGGCTTAATTTAAAAATAACGGACACGTGTAATATGGCAATCAAGAAAATTGGTGTTCTGACCTCAGGTGGTGATGCACCAGGTATGAACGCAGCTATTCGTGCTGTAGTTCGCACAGCTTTATCATATGGTTGGGAAGTTTTAGGTGTACGTGATGGTTACTCAGGATTACATTCAGGTAATTTCGTACAGTTAAACAGCCACTCAGTATCTGATCTGTTAAACCGTGGCGGTACTTTCTTAGGTACAGCTCGTTTTCCACAGTTCAAGCAGCCTCAGGTTCGTCAGGAAAGTGTTGAAGTTATGAAGAAACACGGCATCGATGCTCTAGTAGTTATCGGTGGTGACGGCTCATACATGGGTGCTAAGTTAATTTCTGAGTTAGGCTTCCCTTGCATTGGTTTACCAGGCACAATCGATAACGATATTGCTGGTACTGATGCAACTATCGGTTTTGATACAGCTTTAAATACTGCTGTTGAAGCAATCGATAAGCTTCGTGATACCTGTTCTTCACACAAGCGTATCAGTGTTGTTGAAGTTATGGGTCACCACTGCGGTGATTTAGCTGTTTGTGCAGCTGTTTCATGCGGTACTGAGGCTGTTCTTGTTCCAGAAATTGAGTGGAACAAAGAGCAGGTTTATGCTGACATTAAGAAAGGCATCGATGCTGGTAAGCGTCATGCAATCTTAGTTGTTTGCGAGAACCAGACAGATGTACACCAGATGGCTAAAGAGTTAGAAGAGTTAACAGGTCTTGAGACCCGTGCTACTGTTCTAGGTCACATTCAGCGTGGTGGTTCACCAACAGCTGTTGACCGTGTATTAGCATCACGTATGGGCGCTTATGCTTGTGAGCTATTAAAGAAAGGCGAATCAGGTCGTTGTATCGGTGTTGAGCGTGGCGAACTTGTTCACCATGACATCATCGAGTGCATCAACAACATGAAGCACCAGTTCATGAAGAGCACTTACGATTTAGCTTTAAGCTTGAAGTAATTGTTGTTTTTCTTAAAAATGCCCTCTTTTGAGGGCATTTTTGTATCTTACGATTTATCTTCCAAAACTTATCTCTACTTTTATGTTCACAATTTGCCACTAATAAAGGCAAAACAAGAGCTTTATAATATATGATTTTAGAAGAAGGTTTGGAGATAAACACATATGAAAGATATCAGCTCAACAGGCTCATTTATAAACTTTTATCTAAATAATTACATTTATGTAGATAAAACAAAGTACATTAGAGACCTGATAAAGCTTGAAAGAGTTTTTATCTCCCGTCCACGTCGTTTTGGTAAATCTCTTACCTTAGATACCATAGCAACTTTATTTGAAACAGGTGTAGAGCCTTACTTTAAAGGAACCTGGATTTATGACAAGTGGACAGAACCTACCTATCCTGTATTAAGACTGAATTTCTTAGATTTAGATAAATACTCACTTGAGCATTTTAAGCAAAAACTAAACGCAATCATTAGCTCATTTGCACGAGACATCAATGTCAAAAACTACGAAGAGAAAGTTGAACCTGAAGACACAATCTACTTTCTGTTAGATGAGTTAAGAAAAGAAAAACGTCAAATCGTAATTTTAATTGATGAGTATGACTGTCAGATGACAGCAAACATCAATAATGAAACTCTATATAAGCAATTTCAGGAAAAAATCAAAAGCTTTTATGCCACTATTAAAAATAAGTGGCCAATTAAATTCTTAGGAATAACAGGTGTCACGAGATTAAAAGATGTAGAAATCTTTTCAATTGGTTCTGATATCAATGATATTACTAATGACAGCGTATACTCTCAGATGATAGGCTTTACACGTGATGAGATTAAAAAGTACTACATTGATTATTTAAAGTTGGCAGCCTCCTATGAGAACAAATGTAGAGTTGAAGAAGTAACTGACACTCAGATTGAGTCTATGTTAGATATGATGGCTCAAAACTATGATGGTTACTGCTTTGATGAATTCTATAAAAAGAAAGTATTCAGTACCTGGTCTGTAAATAAATTTTTCCAAAGTGTGGTATCTAATAAATTTGTATACTTTGGAGAGTACTGGTACGACAATGGTGGCTTACCATCAATCCTTGTTAACTATTTAAAAACTCATGAGCTAAATTCTTTTGACTATTTAAATAAAGAAAATCCTATAACAATCCCTGTTAACGATTTTATGAATCCAACATCTTTAACTACTATCAATCAGAATGTACTGATGTGCCAGACAGGCTACTTAACCTTACGCTCTGCTTTAACTAGTGGTGATCTTACAGTAGATTTAGGTATTCCAAACGGTGAAATCTATAAAGCCTTAAACAGATTACTTGCCATCAACTTTTATAAGGAAGGTATCTATGCTTTAGCTAAAGGTGTAAGAGACTTATTAGATGCAGGTGATATAGAAGATATCATAGATAGATTCAACTCAGTTATAAATTCAGTATCTTATGATCATTTCCCTATTAACAGTGAAGCTGCGGTACAGAACTACCTATACCTATTCTTAATAGGTGCTGGTATTGAAGCAACTACTGAAAGTCACTCTTCAAAAGGAAGAGCAGATTTAATTATAGAAACTAAAAACAGACGCTTAGTTTTTGAGTTGAAGTATGCTCAAAACGAGACTGAGGCAAAGACAAAACTTACTGATGCTGTAGAACAGATTAAGTCACGAGACTATGGCAATACTGAGCCTAAGAAAAATGAGCTGTTAAGAATTGCTACTGTCTTCAATGCTAAGCCTAAAGTAAGAGCTTTTACCGAGTATCAAGCTGTATAAAACTCTAGTTTTTGATTTTATCGAAATCAGATCTGTATTTTTTTAAACAGATGAAGATCTGAAATAACTTCCTACCATCAAAATTGAAGTGTTAATTTTATAGTTATTTTTTTATAACATGCTTATCTTTGTGCTTATAAGTCTTGTTATAGGAAATTACTATATTCAGCCATTCTTAAATAGTATTATCTTTCGCTAACATTCATCTGTAAACTCAAATCATATAAACAATAAATGAGGTTACAAATGACAGCACATATTCCATTTAAATACGATTTCGTTGGATCTTTTTTAAGACCTGAAGCAGTTCAGAACGCAAAGTCTTTATTAAAAAAAGGGCTCATCTCAAAAGAAGAATTAACTAAGGTTGAAAACACCGAGATTGAAAAGCTAATTGCAAAACAAAAGGCAGCAGGTTACCACGTAATCACAGATGGTGAGTACAGAAGAGCTTACTGGCATTTAGATTTCTTCTGGGGACTGAACGGTATTGAGCAGACAGAACTGAGTCACGGTTACTTTTTCCATAATGAGGAAACGGCAAAAGGCTCAATCAAAATTGTCGGCAAAATTTCAGGAGAAAACCATCCTTTTGTTGAGCACTTTAAGTTCGTTAATCAGTTCTCTGATGAAAACCATGTTGCAAAGCAGACCTTCCCCGCTCCAGCTCAGCTGCTCGCTGAACTTTTCAGAAAGGACAATATTGAAAACACCAAAAAATTCTACCCTAACCTTGAGGAACTAATTGAAGACATCGGTGCTGCCTACAGAACAGTTATCAGAGAACTATATGCGGCAGGATGCAGAAATATCCAGGTTGATGACTGTACCTGGGGAATGTTTGTGGATGAGAAGTATTGGGCAGCACGTCAGAACGGAAATGTATCTTTAGAAGAGGAAGCTGAGAAATACCTTAGAGTGAACAATCTTGCCTATCAGGACCGCCCTGAAGATCTTGCACTAACAACTCACATCTGTCGAGGTAACTATCACTCAACCTATGCCTGCACAGGAGCATATGATCCTATTGCACCTATTCTCTTTGCACGAGAAAATGTTGATGCTTTCTATTTAGAGTTTGATGATGAAAGATCCGGCGGTTTTGAACCATTAAAATATGTACCTGAAGACAAGAAGGTAGTCTTAGGTTTAATTACGTCAAAAAGAGCTCAGCTGGAGGATAAGGAATTCATCAAAAAGAGAATTAAAGAAGCTTCTAAATACATTCCTTTAGAAAGACTGTGCCTGTCTCCTCAGTGCGGATTTGCCTCATGCGAGATCGGAAATAAGCTTACCGATGAGGATCAGTGGAAGAAGCTAGCACTGGTAAAGGAAATTGCAACTGAAGTTTTTGGTGAAGCATAAATAAAGACATCTTAAGACTGATCTTAAGCAGTAAAACCTAAATTCATCTAAAGGAGGACACTGTCCTCCTTTTTCTCTAGCCGATCATATCCAATCAGATCACAATCTTACTTTCACTCAACAGTTATGAACTGAGAGATCAGAGTTATATAAGGTCATAAAGGGCTTATTAATGCCAGCTCATGACTTTACAAAAACATAACAATTGAAGATCAGATCTTTAATAATGAGCCTGTATATTTATAGTCGTAGAAAGAAAAAATAAATTTAATCGTTTGTTGTATAAAGAATAGTTGTATTGAAGTTTTGCTGATCGTTATTTTTTGAGCATGAGTTATAAACCTGGTTGTTGTGGCTAGTTTTAATAGGTGGGCTGATTATGTCAGATGTTATTGCTAAGAATGAGTTGAAAAATTTTGATGGCTATGAGTTTGATTCTTATGAAGACAGAGCTGATGATGAGATTGTTGATAAAATCGAAGATCTGATCTTTGGAAAGAATGATAAAAATGGCTCTGACTTTTTAAAGGCATTATGGAAACTCAGAGATGATATGTATCAGGATGCCTTTTAAAAAATTAAGAGACTTTTAGAAACATCACTCGAGGAGCTACTGCATGGAGAGCTCCTATTTTTACTCATTGCAGATCTTTAAGACTGAACCACTGCTGTAAAAGCTCCTGCATCGTATAAAACCATAGAATTCACTCGTTTTATCACAGTCTGAAAACACTCTTGAGAAGCTCTTTTCCCGCCTCAGTTTTAAAGATGTGTTTCATAGAATTTTCGATAGAATGTTTTCTGTATCCTTTCTCTGAAGCATTGGCGATGTAATCTGCTTCAATCAGGATCTGATGATCTGTACCATCAATTTCAGTCAGAGTGTGATGGTGTCCCACAAGATACTGCACTCGCTTTAATATGCTTTCATCAATACCGGAATCTTTTAGAAACTGAACGACAAGCTGTTCGCCTTCTGTTTCCTGATGCTTAGAGTTGGTGTTGCCGTATTTTGCACGGCAGAGAGGACAGGCAATATCATGTGTTATAGCAGCAACTTCCAAAATGTACTGTGTTTCACTGTCAAGGTGCTCTAATTCACCTATGGTTTTAGCATAGGTCCAGACTCTAATGAGGTGATCGATATCATGAAGATTTCCTTCAGAAAAAGTGATCATCCTGCGCATAATCTCAGAAACTGCAATCATGTAAGCTCCGCACACTGACATACATCGACAAACGATGAGTAGTCTACAAAATACATTAGAAGAAACATTATTTAACTGCAATAAAAAACTATTTAAAAATTTAAAGTATCCTGCAGTTACAAAGCTAACTGAATTACAGCCATAGTGCAAAAATAACGTGCGCAGAGGCTAAAGCAAAGAGTCCGGCGAGTACATCATCAAGCATCACACCTAAACCGCCTCCTATGCGTTTATCGAGCATGCTGATAGGAAATGGTTTTAAGATATCAAAGATTCTAAATAACACAAATGCAAAAATTGCGTAATACCAAACTGATGGGTAGCAGATGATAGATATGAACATACCATCAAACTCATCGATAACAATAGCACTGTTATCATGCATACCCATAGCTTTCTCTGTGACTGAAGATGCATACCAGCCTACAAAAAAAGTAAGCACTGCTACAGCTATTTGTACTTGCCAAGGTAAATAAACTAAAAGCATGCAGATAGGTAGAGCTGTTAATGAACCGTAGGTACCTGGAGCTTTAGGAATAAGACCAGATCCGAAACCTAATGAGATAAAATGAATTGGATTTTTGATGCTTACTTTAGAAAGATAAGATCTGTCATGCTTGTCCATAATTACGTCCTTATTAGTAAATTTACGTAATTATAGCCTTTTTAGTAAATTTTAGAAAAGAAGAGCATAGAAAAGCAAAAACCCGTACCAGAAAACTGATACGGGTTCTTAGGAAGGGAAGC
>ERZ1026903.461-NODE-461-length-19205-cov-34.632533_pt1 | contig 19205 bp, 15 predicted proteins | sample MGYA00380180_ERZ1026903 | MGnify/ENA primary metagenome ERZ1026903 (study PRJEB33269, sample SAMEA4719816) | human gut metagenome | biome: human-associated habitat; feature: organic feature; material: feces | place: Cameroon | collected 2013-10 ... | reverse complement strand
TGAAGATATTTGCTATCGGTATGAACTATACCGAACACAATAAATCGCTGCATGGAACGTTATCTAAACCAGAGCGTCCTGTTATTTTTACCAAGGCCGACTCAGCGTTGCTCAACAACGGCAAGCCTTTCTTCATTCCAGACCATCTGGGAAGAATAGAGTATGAAACCGAGTTGGTGGTGCGCATCTGCAAGTTGGGCAAGACCATTCCGCAGCGCTTTGCCCATCGCTACTATGACGCAGTGACCGTGGGCATCGACTTTACGGCACGCGAGATGCAGAAGAAACTGAGAGAGGCCGGACAGCCATGGGAACTTGCCAAGGGATTTGACGGATCTGCTGCCATCGGAGAATGGGTAGATATCCAGAAGTTCCGCGACATCCAGGCCATCCATTTCCATCTCAATATCAATGGTGAGAATGTACAGGAAGGCTGTTCGAGTGATATGCTCTACAAGGTGGATGAGATTATCTCGTACATCAGTCAGTACTTCACGCTGAAGACGGGTGACCTGCTCTATACAGGTTGTCCTACGGGCTGTGGCCCGGTGAAGATTGACGACCACCTGGAGGGCTATCTGGAAGATAGAAAGGTGCTCGACTTTCATTGTAAATAATCGAATTGAAGTCCCTTTATGGGATGGATCTAAAATCCTTGCTTAGGAATATATGAACAGAAATAAGATTTGGAAGGTCTTCGGACTTTGGTTGTGCCTCATGGCGATGGCAATGCCTGCTTCGGCACAGAAATTCTTTAACCTCACCTCGCAAGAAGTGAAGGTAGATTCGGTGTTGCCTCAATTTGTGTATTCCTTCCCTCTGCAAGGAGCTTATCAAGACTCTATTTATACGGTAGAGGTGAAATATCCGGAGTATGTGGATATGCCGGCTACCGATATTGTAAACTATAACCGCCTCTCGGGAGCTGCGCTCCCTGAGCAGGTGGCTATCAACCAGCAAGTTACTGAATGCCGTAAGGAGGGTTTGCTGGTTGTTGCTTTCTCTCCTTTGGTATTCCGAAACAATCGTTATCAGGTTTTGGCGAGCTTCATGCTGGACGTGAAAGCCCGCCCCTTGAAGCGTGCCCAACTCAAGGCTCGCCTGCAGAGTCGTGCCGGTAATGATGCTAATTCCATCTATGCAGCACACTCGGTGTTGGCAAGTGGGAAATGGGCTAAGATTAGGGTGAGCGAAACGGGTGTGCATCAGCTGACTGCGGATGTGGTGCGTAGAGCTGGCTTTACCGATATCAATAAGGTGAAAATCTATGGCTATGGCGGTAATCTGCAAAATGAGGCCCTTTATGCGAACGATATCAAGGAGACCGATGACTTGAAGGAAGTAGAACAGTGTGTGGTGGATGGAAAGCATTATTTCTATGCACGTGGACCTGTGAGCTGGAAAAACGACCTTCGTGTTAGAAATCCATATTCTGATTATGGCTATTATTTCATTACTCAGACTGATGAAGCTCCTACCTTGATAGATTCGGCTGCCTTTGTACAGGCCAATTATCCAAAGAGTGAACATTATCACTCGCTTTACGAGGTGGATGGCTACAGCTGGTTCCCGGGAGGAAGGAATCTCTTCAACCCAACTGCCGTGAAAGTGGGAGAAAGCCAGAATGTGGTGATTACCAATAAAACGGGAAATCCGGGTGGAAAGGTGACTGTGGCAGTAAGCTCAGGTATCAACAGTACGGTTTCAATTCTCAGGAATGGAACCGCTTTGGAGACGCTGACCCTGAAACTCCCTATCAACAGTTCGGGAGGTTCTTATTCCAAGGGTGTGGTGAAAAGTGCTGTTTATATCTTTTCCGATATAAAGGAGAAAGATACGATTTCCATCAAGCCGCTGACGGGAGGTCCTGTGCGCTTGGATTATGTTTCCGTTAGTTGGAAAGCCGAGATGCCATTTATAGGATTTGGAAAGCAGGTGCCTGCTGCCCAGTATGTTTATGGCATCACCAACCAGGATCATCATGCAGATCCTTCGGCTGATATGGTCATCATCATTCCTACATCTCAGAAACTGTTGAAGCAGGCTCAGAGACTGAAGGAATTCCACGAAAGCCATGATAGTCTCCGTGTGAACATTGTTCCTGCTGATGAACTGTATAATGAGTTCTCCAGTGGAACCCCAGATGCCAATGCCTATCGCCGCTATCTGCGTATGTTGACCGATAAGGCAACCAAGGTAGAAGATATGCCGAAATATCTCTTGCTTTTCGGAGATTGCGTGTGGGATAATAGAATGCTTACATCCGATTGCCGCAAACTGAATCCTGACGACTATCTGCTCTGCCATGAGAGTGAAGACTCATTCAGTGAGGTATACTGTTATGTAAGCGATAGTTGGCTGGGTATCATCGGCGAAGGAAAAGGCGGAGATCCTAAAACGGAGTTGCAGGATATTGCCGTGGGAAGATTCCCTGTGACTACAGCCGAAGAAGCCAAGATTATGGTTGATAAGACCATCAACTATATGAAGAACGAAAATGCAGGTGCCTGGCAGAACACCCTGATGTTCATGGGTGACGACGGTAACGACAACCTCCACATGAAGGATGCGAATGAAGTGGCTGATGATGTGGCTACGCTTTATCCTGACTATCTGGTAAAGAAGGTGATGTGGGACGCTTATACCCGAGAGACCTCTTCTACGGGTAATACCTATCCGGAGGTGACTAGAATCATCAAGCAGCAGCAAAACGCTGGTGCCCTGATTATGGATTATGCCGGACACGGAAGTCAGACGCAGATATCGCATGAAGCAGTGCTCTCGATTACGGATTTTGAAAACTTCCGTAATTCTAACTTGCCTTTGTGGGTAACGGCTTCCTGCGACATTATGCCATTCGATGGCGTGGTTTCTACGGTTGGCGAGTCCGCCTTGCTGAATGCAAATGGAGGAGCTGTGGCTTTCTATGGTACCACACGTACCGTGTTTGCCCAGGAGAACAAATATATTAACCGTGCATTCATGCGCCGTGTGTTGAGCACGGTGAATGGCAAGCCTATCACCATTGGCGAAGCCCACCGGTTGGCACAGAATGATGTGATGACCGGAGCAGCGAAAGAAGGTGAGAGTGATCGCACGCAAAACCATCTGCAATATTCCTTGCTGGGTGATCCTGCCTTGTCGTTGAATTTCCCTACCATGAAGGTGGTGCTCGATTCTATCAATGGCATTGCTTGCGAACGTACTGATACGATGCCGAAATTGAAGGCTGGATCGATAGCCAGGATTGCCGGACATATTGAGGGAAAGGCTGACTATCAGGGCGTGGTTACTGCTACGGTGAGAGATTCCAGAGAACTCATTACCTGTAAGCTGAATGACACCAAAGAAGCAGAGGAAGCCTTCCAGTTCTATGATCGCCAGAAAACGCTCTATCAGGGCTCTGACAGCGTATCAAACGGAAAGTTCTCTTTCAGCTTTGCCGTTCCAAAGGATATCAACTATTCGGATGCTACGGGATTGCTGAACCTTTATTCCATCAGCAATGATAAGACGATGAGAGCTCATGGAACCAGTGAAAAGTTTACGGTGGGTGGTAGCGTAGAATCAAGAAACGATTCCATCGGTCCATCTATCTACTGTTATCTTAACTCGCCATCATTTGTGGATGGAGGCGATGTGAATACCACTCCATTCTTTGTGGCTAAGCTTTCGGATAGGGATGGCATCAATGCTGCAGGAAGTGGTATCGGTCACGATTTGCAGTTGGTGATTGATGGTGATATGACCAAGACTTACAATCTCAATGATCATTTCACCTACGACTTCGGCACCTATACCAGTGGTTCTACCTATTATAGTATTCCTGAGTTGGCACCAGGCAAGCATCAGCTTACCTTCAGAGCTTGGGATATCCAGAACAACAGTTCTACCACAACGCTCAACTTCAATGTGGTGTCAGGCTTGCGTCCGTCTCTCTTCGATATTGGTGTAACAGAGAATCCGGCAAAGACCTCTACCACCTTCATCGTATCGCATGATAGAAGGGAGAGCAACATGGATGTGGTTATCGAACTCTTTGATACATCGGGCAGACAGCTCTGGCGTCATGCTGAGAGTGGAATTCCTACATCTGATACCTATACAATGACATGGAACCTGTCGGTAGATGGCGGACGACCATTGGGTACGGGTGTTTATCTGTATCGGGTGAAGGTGGCTTCAGAAGGAAGCAGTTACACTTCGAAGACTAGAAAACTGATAGTCATAAGATAAGCTTTCCAGATGAGGTAAGTGCTTGAATAATAAGAAAGAATAATGAAACAATAAATAATATAAAAAATGATGAATAGAAGAACAATCAAGATATTCGCCATAAGCTTGCTCTCTGTGTTCGCATTGAATGCAAGTGCGAAAGATGACGATACAAAAGAGTCTCTTTTCAATCCGGTGAACTATGCGGTGATTTCGCAGACCATAGCTCCTGATGCCCGTGGCGGCGGTTTGGGAGATGTGGGTGCGGCTACCGATCCGGATGTGAATTCGCAGTACTGGAACCCAGCCAAGTATCCGTTTACGATTTCCAGGGCAGGAGTGGCTTTGAACTTTACCCCATGGCTGCGCTCCTTGGTCAACGATATGAACCTGGCTTATCTGTCGGGTTACTATCGCATCGGAGACTATAGTGCCGTGTCAGCCTCTCTCCGTTATTTCAACATGGGTGAGGTATATACCAGTGATCCTGCTGTGAACTCCAATGCCGAGACCGTCAACCCATACGAGATGTCGCTGGATGTGGCTTACTCTATGATGCTGAGCGAGAAGTTCTCTCTGGCTGCAGCTATCCGCTGGATTTATTCCGACTTGCGTTTCGACTATAAGGAGGAGAACTCTCCAGCTTCAGCCTTTGCTGCCGATATTGCTGCCTACTATCAGAACTATATCAATATCGGACCACGTGAGTGCCAGTTGGGCGTGGGTTTGAATATCTCTAACATCGGTAGTAAGATTACTTTCAGCGGTAAAGAGTATGGTGAGTTCCTGCCAACCAACATGCGTCTGGGTGCATCCCTGATGATTCCTATTGACGAGTACAACCGTTTCACGATCTCTGCCGATGCCAATAAGTATCTGGTTCCTACCGTTCCTGCTCAGAAAGAGGGAGAGGATAACTTGGAATATGATGAGCGTGTGCACCGTGAGTATAATGATATTTCGGGTATCAGCGGTATCTTCAAGAGTTTCAGCGATGCTCCTGGCGGTTTCAAGGAGGAGCTGGAGGAAATCAACTATGGTTTAGGTGCTGAATATATCTATAACGATAAGTTTGCGCTCCGTGCCGGTTATCATCATGAGAGCCAGAGCAAGGGTAACCGCAAGTATTTCACCGTGGGTGCCGGTTTCAAGATGAACGTCTTCTCGCTGGATGCTGCCTATGTGGTGGCTACTGCCAAGAGTAACCCATTGGACCAGACCTTGCGCTTCACCCTTTCATTCGATATGGATGGTCTGAAGGATCTCTTTAAGAGATAGTTCTTTAAGTTAATAGTTTATAGTTGATAATTTATAGATGTTGGGAGAAATATAATATGGATATACGTGTAGGATTTGGATATGATGTCCACAAACTGGTGGAGAACCGCGATTTGTGGCTCGGAGGAATCAAGATAGATTATGAGTTGGGATTGCTGGGACATAGCGATGCCGATGTATTGATACATGCCATTTGCGATGCACTTTTGGGTGCTGCCAATATGCGCGACATCGGTTATCACTTCCCTGATACGGCAGCAGAGACACTGGATGTGGATTCCAAGATATTGCTCAAGAAGACTATGGATCTGATTGCTACCAAGGGATATACCTTGGGCAATATCGATGCCACAGTCTGCGCCGAACGCCCAAAACTCAATCCTCATGTGCCAGCCATGAAGGCTTGTCTGGCAGAAGTGATGGGAGTGGATGAGGACCAGATTTCCATTAAGGCAACGACCACCGAAAAGCTCGGCTTTACGGGAAGAATGGAAGGAATCTCAGCTTATGCCACCGTGTTGATACAAAGGGCATAATTACACTCAAAAGGTGTTAAGAACTATTGATTTATAGCAATTCCTTTGATGCAAATCAAAAAATATTCAAAAAGGAAGCATTTTTTTGATGAAACATTTGGTAAATAGAAAAAATCATCGTATCTTTGCACCGTCAAAAGGTTAATAGATTGTTTAGGTTAGTAGTAATAGATTTAGGTTTTTAGTTATTAGGTTTTAAGGTAGATTGTTTAACAGATAATTGAGAAGGTCGTGAGACTATTTTGATTAGATTTTTTTAAGTTAAACATAAGTGCATGCCACAGCTCGTTGAGAGTTGTGGCATGTTTCTTTTTGCTTGAGGCTTATCTCAATCTTGGTTCATCACCTTTTTGCTTGAGGCTTATCTCAATCTTTGTTCATAACCTTTGAATGTGTATTCAAAGCTTTTGAATGTATGTTCAAAGGCTTTGAACTTAAGTTCAAAAGCTTTGAACATAACTTTCTTCTAAGGAACATAACTTTTTCTATTAGTAATAAAAGGTTTTATTACTAGTCTTATTAACTAGTCTTATTGACTATCATCCTACTTTTTGAGGCGAATCTTGAAAGAAAAGCCTTCATTTCTTTTGTTAGCACATTTTTTTTCGTTATCTTTGCAACTGAAAGCTATAAATAAAAGCTATTATAAGAAGATGAGAGTACTTATAGTAAATACAAGTGAGAAAACGGGCGGTGCGGCTGTAGCTGCCAATCGCCTGATGGATGCCCTTAACAACAATGGTGTTAAGGCTAAGATGCTGGTGCGTGATAAGGAGACTGATGACATAACCGTTGTCAGTTTGCCCCATTCCTCCAAGTTGCGCTGGAACTTCCTGTGGGAGCGTTGGTGCGTATTCTGGCATCTTCATTTCTCGAAGCATCATCTCTGGGAAGTAGATTTGGCAACGGCAGGATCGGATATTACCAAGCTTCGTGAGTTTCAGGAAGCGGATGTCATCCATCTTTCTTGGATCAACCAGGGTATGCTCTCATTGAAAAGCATCCGGAAGATCTTGAAGAGTGGTAAACCGGTGGTGTGGACTATGCACGACCTTTGGGCTGCTACGGGCATCTGTCATTATGCCCGTGGATGCAACCGCTATGCCTCATCCTGTGGAAGTTGCCCGCTCTTGCCTCATAAGGGAAGCAAGAACGACGTTTCTGCCAAGATATTCGGGCGCAAGAAGGAACTGTATCATGGTGCCAACATTCATTTCGTAAGTTGCAGCAGATGGCTGGAGCAACAGGCCAAGAAGAGTGCGCTCTTCGTAGGTCAGCGCATTACTAATATTCCGAATCCGATTGATACACATGTGTTCTGTCCGCAAGACAAGGCTGAAGCACGCTTGCGTGCCGGATTGCCTGCCGACAAGCGTATCATTCTCTTTGTTTCTCAGCGTGTAACGGATGAGCGAAAGGGAATGAAGTATTTCGTGGAGGCGATAGACAGGTTGGTGAAGAAATATCCGGATATGGTGAAGCATACGGCTATTGCCATCTTGGGAGGGCATTCCGAGGAGATAGAATTGTCTTTGCCTTCTTATTCCCTGGGCTATGTGAGCGATGTGAAGCAAATTGTGAATATCTATAATTCCGTTGATGTCTTTGTTCTGCCTTCTCTGGAGGATAATTTGCCAAACACCATCATGGAGTCTATGGCATGTGGTGTGCCTAGTGTGGGCTTTAAGGTGGGTGGTATCCCTGAGATGATAGACCATCAGAAGACCGGCTATGTGGCCAAATATCGTGATTCTGATGATTTGGCAGAGGGCATTCATTGGGTATTGGAAGAAGCCGATATGAAGAACTTGCAGCAGGCTTGCCTGCATAAGGTGACCCAATGCTACTCGCAGCATTCAGTGGCACTTAGATATATAGAGGTGTATAATCAGGCATTGGCCTACAAAAACTATCATCTATGATAAAATTCACCGTAGTTACCTGTACGTTTAATGCCGAAAGTGTATTGCAGCGTACATTGGATAGCGTCAATAAGCAGACTTATTGCAATGTGGAGCATCTGATTATCGATGGCGTGTCTAAGGATAAGACGCTGGCAATGGTCAAGGCATATCAGCATAAGGCGCAAGTGGGGGAGAATGCCCATGAGATTGTTGTCTATTCAGAACCCGACAAAGGTCTCTATGATGCCATGAATAAGGGCATTGATAGAGCCACGGGTGACTATCTCGTGTTTCTGAATGCGGGCGACGTGTTTCCTTCGGAAGACACCTTGGAGTATGTAGAAGGTTGCGTAGGCGAAGGAGAAATCTTGCCTGGTGTGCTTTATGGTGATACCGATATTGTGAATGATGAGGGGTGCTTCCTACGCCATCGTCGTCTCACTCCTCCCAAGAAGTTGACCTGGCGTTCGTTTAAATGGGGAATGCTGGTGTGCCATCAGTCGTTCTATGCCCGTACCGATATTGCCCGAGAGGTGCATTACGATTTACACTATCGGCTTTCGGCTGATGTAGATTGGTGCATCCGCATCATGAGAGAGGCAGAACGTCGCCATCTGCCTTTACGCAATGTCAATGCCGTCATCACCAACTATCTGGATGGGGGGATGTCGATACAGAATCATAAGGCTTCGCTCAAGGAACGCTTCGTGGTGATGAGGAATAATTATGGCATTATCACCACCTTGTTGGTTCATTCCTGGTTCGTGGTGCGAGGTATATTCAAAAAATAGGTGGATAAATTTACGATGGGGGTTATTTTTGCTGTTTAAATATGGGTGGTGAACAATTATTACTCTCTAAAAAACAGATTTTACCCCTATATTGCGATTTTTTCCCCTATCTTTGCACCTGAAAAGATTACTCTTGCATCGGGTTTGTACTTGATGGCAGGAATAATTGATTCGTATAAAACAGTATTACTCAAATAAAAAATAACTTTCATATTCATGTTTTAGACAATTGTAAATAACTTTAGTTTTTAAATTTAATAGGAATAGGCTTTTCAGGTGAGAGTAACATCTGGTAAGCGATATTTGATAAATTAAGGAAGCGTCAGTCGGGAGACTGGCGCTTTTTTATTGTTTTAGGATTACTTAAGTAATAATTTCTGTGAAAAGCATGATGGTTTCTATATTTTATTGTATCTTTGCAACATGAATCCAATAGTACAAACTATCATATTATCGGCTTCTGCGGTGAGAATGATCCCACACATAGCCATGTATCTGCTTCACAAGAAGGAGATAGACCTTGATTTGCTCAAGGTGCAGGACCATAAGCCAACGATACTGAACTTCATCAAGGCTTGCACTCGTGAAAGAAGTTTCCGTAATCTCTTCTATTATCGCCTGGGAGAGTATCGTTCGGTATTCATCAGTTGGCTGTTGCCGCCAGAACGAACCATGACTATCTGGTGCCCGCATATTGGAAAAGGAGCACATTTCGAACATAGTTATGCCACCTATCTCAACGCCGACTCCATTGGTGATGATTTCTATTGTCTGCAAATGGTGACGTTGGGAAATGGTAAGGGGGGAAGACCGACGATAGGGAATGATGTGAAAATCTATACGGGGGCAACGGTCTTTGGCGCTGTCCATATTGGTAATCATGTAACGATAGGGGCAGGAGCCGTCGTTTTCCAGGATGTGCCGGATGGGGCAACCGTGGTTGGTAATCCTGCAAGAATCATAAAACAAGAAGATAAAAAAGAGAAAATATGTCAGAAACATTAAAAGAAAAAACAGTTAAAGGTCTTTGTTGGGGAGCCATGAACAATGGTGCGATGCAGGCTATCGGACTGGTTTTCGGCATCATCCTGGGAAGATTGTTGTCGAAAGAAGATTATGGAATGATGGCGATGATCAATATTTTCCCGCTGATAGCGATTGCTCTTCAGAATAGCGGATTTGCGTCAGCCATCGGCAATCTGAAGAATCCCACAGCCAATGATTATAACGCCGTTTTCTGGTTCAACATCATTGTGGGTTTTTCCCTTTATGCCATCCTTTTCCTTTGTGCCCCTTTCATTGCTGATTTCTATCATGATGAGCGGCTTATCGCATTGTGCAGACTGGCTTTCATCACGATTCTCTTTTCTAGTTTGGGTACGGCTCAGGCTGCATTCCTTTTCAAGAATATGATGGTGAAGCAGCAGGCAAAGGCGAGTATCACGGCGGTTCTGCTGTCGAGTAGCGTGGGCGTTCTGATGGCATGGAATGGCTTTGCCTATTGGTCATTGGCTGCTCAGGGAGTGGTCTATGTGGGGTTAAATACCCTGCTGGTATGGCATTATTCCACCTGGCGACCTTCGCTGAAGATAGATTTCACGCCCGTGAAGACGATGTTTCCGTTCAGCTTCAAGATAGCAGCCACAACCATCGCCACCAAAATCAACGATAATGTGATGAATATCCTGCTAGGTCGTTTCTATACCAATGCTATTACGGGTAGCTACAACCAGGCTTACCAGTGGAATTCGAAGTGCTATCTGCTGCTGCAGGGAATGCTGAATCCGGTGATTCAGCCAACTTTGGTGAATCTCTCTGACGACAGGGAGCGCCAGCTGATGGCTTTCAGAAAGATGGTCAGGTTTATCTGCTTCCTTTCTTTCCCCCTGCTGTTCGGGCTGGGACTCGTTTCCAATGAGTTTATCATCATCACTCTGACCGAGAAATGGCAGTCGAGTGCAGAACTGCTGCGTATGCTTTGTGTGGGCGGTTCGGTGATGCCACTTTATACGATGTTTTCCAATGTGGTGATCAGCAAGGGTAAATCCGGAGCCTATTTCTGGTGTACGGTATCGCTGAGCGTCACCCAGATTGTACTGATGCTGCTTCTCTGGCCTTATGGCATCCATCTGATGGTATCCGTCTATGTGGCATTGACCATCGTCTGGATGTTTGTATGGTATGTGCTGGCTTACCGCTATATCAGTTACCGTCCGCTCGACTTCCTTAAAGATACCTGTCCGTTCCTGCTGGCGGCTCTGGGCGTGATGACCCTTACCTATCTGGCAACGATGAGTATTTCCAATCTGGTATGTCTGCTTCTGGCAAGGATTGTAATGGCAGCCGTATTGTATTTCATGGTCATGAAGGTGGCTCGGGTTGCGATATTGGACGAGTGTATCCGTTTTGTATTAAAGAAAAAATAGAAGATTATGATGGAAAATCAGACAAGACAATATAGTAATGAGGAGCTGAGAGCCCGGTTCAATCCCGAAGGTTCCCAGCTGTGGAAGCATCAGCAAAGGATGGTGGAGCTGCTGCTGGCTTTTGATGCCATCTGCAAGCGCCATCACATCCGTTACTGGTTGATAGGCGGTACGCTGATCGGTGCAGCCCGTCATCAGGGTTTCATTCCCTGGGATGATGATATGGATGTGCAGATGCTTCGGGAGGATTATCTGAAGATGATAGAGATTCTGCCCCGTGAGCTGGACGAGACGATGGCGCTGCAATGCAGACAGACGGATGAAAACTATTTCTTCCAGTATGCCAAACTGAGAGACCGCCGATCGGTGCTGGATGAAAACAACGGCTATGACCGGATTTTCAAGGAGCGGGGCATCTACATAGACATCTTTCCTATCGACAAGCATCCCAAATGGCTGCAGAGGCTGTCGATGCAGACCATCGGACACACCTATAAGATATTGAAGCGGAAGGACCTGAAGGATGAGGTGATTATCGGCAAGGTGATGCGCTGGGTGCATCTGAATGAACGGCTGATCTATCCGGTGATGAGGGGTATCGCCAAACTGACCGGTGGTGCCTATCTGGATGCTTTCGGCGTGCCTTTTGTCGTAGAGCGCCATCTGGAAGACATCTTCCCGCTGACCACCCTGGAGTTTGAGGGGCATCAGATGCCTGTGCCGGGCAACTACGACAAGGTGCTGACCGACCAGTATGGCAACTATATGCAGTTGCCGGATCTGGACAAGGTGAATCTGCACGTCGGCAAGTTGGAGTTCAAATCATGAACCAGTTATAAATGGAAAATTCCAGCAACTAAAGCGATTGCTTGAGTTGCTGGAATTTTTGTTGGCAGTGCTGTTTATAACTGTATCCGAACCATTTGCGCTGGTATTTTCTGTAGGTATAGATGGCGCAGAATCTGAGGGAATCGAAGAGGGAATGTCTGCCCACTTCATAGATGGTTGGCGGAATTCTGACAAAATACAGGTCTGCCACCGTATCGAAAGCCGAGAAAGCCTTTACCTCAGGCTGACTCAGCAGCCATTCCTCAGCCATGAACCGGTTGTGCAGTTTGGTATCTTCGTCTAGGGCGGGGAGTGTTCTGAAATAAGAAGCCTTCGCCCACCAGAAGTTGCCGGCATACATCTTGTTCTTGAAAGGCGGGAAGAGATAGCTTCCGTAGGTATCATATCCCGCTTCCAGGGTGTTGACAGCCACTTTCCACTGGTTCATCAGGAAATATTCCATCATTCTTCTCCATGCCACAATCTTATCCACGAACCCCCTGAATTCCCTGTCTTCCTGATGCAGGGGAGTCTGATAGGTGATTCCCTTGGTATGGAAATAATAGAAGAGGAAGTCTTCGTGCTGCGATTTCTCATACATATAGTCGAGTGCCGGAAATTCGAATCGCTGGGGATTGGTGGTCTTGGAAACAAATTCTATCTTATCTGCCGAGTATTGTCGCAGGATATCTTCCAATTCCATGATATCTTCGTTGTTTCTGGCGATGCAGCTGATATAGAGTCGGTTGCTTGCCCCGAGCAGTCCGCTGTCGGCGAGATGCTGCATCTGTTCCCTTACCATCTCTTTCCAGTTGGCGTCGCAGAAGATATGGTAGATGCCGTAGATGGGAGTAGAACAGGCTGGAGTATGGTTCCAGGACGACAGGTCCTTGCGTTCGTATATTCCCAATGTACTCTTGTATATTCTCTTTAGAATGGATGTCATGATGCTGATGGATGCTTTTTATGAGTAGGATTGTTTTTAATGGGATGCTGATGATGCTTTCAATGATGCGATAAGACGTTCAAACATCGTTTTCATTTCATATCTTGGAGTCCATCCGAGTTTATGCACCTTGCTGCAGGACAGACGGAGCTTTGTCATCGGTGAATATCCCATGCCTTCCTTCAGTTGGATAACCGGTTGGATATCCGGATTGAAGGTGTTGCAGAGGAACTTCGCCATATCGATGATGGAAATGTAGGTTGACTCGTTGGCAACATTGTATGCCTCGCCGTCTTCACCCTTCAGCAGGATGAAAAGGATCGCCTCGATGGCATCAATCGTATAGCAATAGCAGCGGCTCAGTTCACCGGTGGTATGGAGAACGATGTTTTCTCCGGCAATGATGTTGCGGGCAAACTGTGCGAAAACGCGGTTGTCATCTGCTGTAACTCCTGCTCCGAAGGTCTGGGCGAGGCGGGCAGTCTTGACATGTACCCCATATTCCTTGGCATAGGCATGGCAGAGACATTCGGCTGCTCTCTTGGCTACTGGATAGCTGCTGCGGGTATCAGAAAGATGGATGTAGCCCTGCTCTTCCTCGCTGAGCGGATGGGAATCATCATAGATGCTTCCATATACCTCCAGGGATGAAACATTGACGATAGAGACGGTGTCCTGGCGGAGGGCGAAACGCAGGAGCTGGGCTGTTCCGTCGAAATCGGTCATCATGGTTTCTACCGGCTTGCTGACGAAGTATTGGGATGCGGTAGGACTGGCAAAATGTACCAGATAATCGATATGAACCTCCTGCGGCATCTCATCGGTCTTGCTGAAGTCATGCTTCAGGATCACGATGTTCTTGCCCAAAACCTCTGCAGAATGGGCATCTTCCTGAGGATGCCCCAGTACCTGCTGTGCCTTTTCCTCGTTTCTTACGAAGCAGACGATGGTCAGGTTCAGTCCATGCTGTCTGTCGAGTTCTTCCAGGCAGTGGACCATGCAGGAGCCCAGCAAGCCCGTAGCTCCCGTAATGCCGATGGTCTTGTTTCTCAGTTGTCCGTAAAGCGGAAATCTGCTGGCAAAGTCTTTCCAGTCTTCTTGTTCTATTTCGTTATGTTTCATTTGTTCTCTATCTTTATCAGAAACCGAAAATCTGCTGGTTCTCATGTACAGTTACCATGGCACGGAACACAAAGAAATCGGTTGGCGTTGTAATCTTGATGTTCTCCATCGGACCGATGATGGTACCGAGTTTATAGCCGTAGTGGCTCATCATCGTGCAGGAATCAATGAAGTTGTGTCTGCCTTCCTCGATAGCCTTGCGGTGTGAAGAGAGGATATCTTTCAGTCGGAAACTCTGTGGTGCTCTGGCAATCAGCGAATTGTCTCGTTCCGGAATTTCGAGCGAATTGTCTTCCTGTTTCACGATGAAAGTCTCTGTGGCAGGTATGCAGGTGATGCAGGAGCCGCATTCTTCCACCTTTCTGATATTCTCGGTGATGGTTTCCTCGGTGATGAGCGGGCGTACACCGTCATGAATCAGCACGTTGGCATCCTTGCCATCTGCAAATTCTTCGGCAGCACAGAGTCCGTGATAGATGGAATCCTGTCCGCTGTTGCCGCCAGGAACAATCTTCACCACCTTGCTGATTTCGAACTTGCGGATCATCTTCTCCAGGAAAGGAATCCATGATTCGATGCAGGCTACGACGATGCTATCTATCTCCGGATGATTGTCGAACAATTCCAAAGTATAGATGATGATAGGTTTGCCGTTCAGTTCCAGGAACTGCTTAGGTCTTGATTTGGTGTGCATTCTGAGGCCGGAGCCTCCTGCAAAGATGACTGCTATGTTCATAAGATTCCTTTTTTAGAGTGTTATTATAAAGATGTGGCTTTTGGGAGCCGCTTATTTCATGATCTGGGTTGCCTGGTCTGACATGTAGGTGAACAGCCAGTAGCCATTCCATGCCCAGAGATACAGGGTGAGTAACCAGCAGGAATATCTCAGGATGACCTGTTTGCCCGGTGCGAGCGACTTCATCAGATAGGCGATGGCAATAGGGATGATGAATATCCAGTGGCAAGCCATGATATACATCTCGTTGAGACCGAATCCCATCACGAAGTGGATGACGATGTCTAATCCCAGCCAACTCAGCACCATGAGGAAGAACTTATATCGGATGCCAACTAAGATGCTGATGAGGAACAGCAGCGAGATGATGGCTTCGATGACATAATTGAAAGCATAGTTATACTTCACGATGGTAGGTCGGTTTACGCACATATCGTCCAGGAGATAAGAGTCGTGGAGCTGGATGGATTCTCCCATCATGTTGTGAATCAGGGCATCCGTCCTGGAAGTTGACGTATCGGTCCATTTCCAGAACCCTTCCTTCTTCATAGGTTCTCCGGTATGTGCCATAACCCATGCATGATGGATGGAATCCTTCCGCTGCTGTTCCGGATCCTTGGCATGCGTCTTTACCTCAATCTGTTTATCTACATGAAACTGGGGTTCCCTTACCTCCGTATAGATAAGATAGGCAGTAGTTACCAGCAGGATGGCTGGCAGAATCATAGCCATGAGATTCTTTGGGGCGAAGACTTTCCTGCCATTGACAAACCAGGCTGCCAGATAGGTCTTGGCAATGTTGCTGAGGGTGACTCCTCCGGTCAGGAAACTGAGAATACCGATGGTCCAGGCAGACAGTTGGCGTCTTTTCTTCATCGCCATACCTGCCAGATACATTGTCATGGTCAGCATGAGGAGCGACCAGCAGAAGTGGTCGGGAACCAGCATGGAAACCATCACCATACCGAAGGAATAGAGCATGGCAGAGAAAAGGATACAGTCTTTCTTCTTCAGTTCTATGATTTCCCGGAAGATGCGATATACGAAGATGAAGGAATAGAAGGCGCTTGCAATGAGCAGGATAGCCATGAATATCATCGCATAGTTGGTATCGCCCGAAGATATCAGTTCCTTGTTGATGAGATAGAAGGGATAAAGGATGACTGCAAAAAGCGGATGGCGCGGAATCTCGAAATAGAGTTTGCCATTCGACATAAAGATATATGACCATGCGTCAAATCCGGATACATGGAAGGTCTTGGCGAATAGCTGCCAGAAGCTGACGTGGTGCGCTCTGAGGAAAAGGTTGCCGTATTTGTAGAAGAACAACCCGTTGAGCAGCACGAATACCAATAGAGCCACGAGGCCCGGTATCCTTTCTTCTTTCTTGATTTTAAAAATATTCTTCATTCTTCTTTTCTTATTTGCCTGCAAAGTTAGTGTAAAAAATTGATTGTAGGAAGAAAAAATGGGAAAAAATTCACTTAGTTCTGTTTTTTGTGGCGGTTTTATTTGGCATTGTCTTCTTTTTGAGTTATCTTTGTGCCAAAAAAGGAAATGATGGTTTCCGATTATTGTGTATAGTTAAGTATAATATCATGTATATATGAAACAGCCAGCTAAGATTGATGTCGCCGTATTGATGCTTTTTTTCAATCGTCCCGACAATTTTCAGAAAGTGTTTGACGAGGTGAAGAAGGCTCGTCCTGCCAAGTTGTTCCTTTATCAGGATGGAGCAAGGGGCGAACGTGACGTGCCGGGTATCGAGGCTTGCCGACAGATTGTTTCAGATGAGAATATTGATTGGGAGTGCGAGGTTTACCGTTCTTATCAGACGAAAAATCAAGGATGTGATCCTTCTGAGTATCTTTCCCAAAAATGGGCATTCTCGATAGTGGACAAATGTATCGTACTAGAAGATGACGATGTTCCTTCTCAGTCGTTTTTTCTTTTTTGTAAGGAGATGCTCGACCGTTATGAACATGACGAACGTATTGCAATGATAGCCGGTTTTAATGAGGATGAAGTGACGCCAGATTGTGAGGATAGTTATTTCTTTACATCTGTCTTCGCTATTTGGGGATGGGCTTCATGGCGTCGTGTTGTGGATAAATGGGAGGGAGACTATGCTTTCTTGCGTAATAGGCAGGCTATGCAGCGTCTTCAGTCTTTGGTAAATCAGCGTGGATACCGCAAGGATTTCATTCCGATGTGCTGGGATCATGCCCATAGTGGCAAGGAGTTTTATGAGAGTATCTTCTGGGCTTCGATGCTGCTGAATTCCAGTCTGGCTATCATGCCATCCAAGAATCTCATTAATAATCTGGGGCTCTCTGAAGATTCCACTCATTTTGCGGGTAGTATGAAGACCACTCCGAAGGCTTACCGCCGTATCTTCACGATGAAGCGCCATGAGCTGGAGTTTCCGCTGAAACATCCTAAATATGTGGTGGAACACGTAGATTTCAAGAAACGGTTGTACAAGACCAATGCCTGGGGATACCCACTCATCAAGATGTCGCGTTCCCTGGAAGAACTGTTTCTGAACTTGCGTTATGGCAATTTCTCTGGTATCTTCAAGGCAATAGGGCGCCGCTGGCGCAAAATGCTGGGAAGTGATAAGCATGTTTAATCACAGACTTTAAAATAAATAAGCACGCTTGCTCTCTGACTAGGATGAGAGTGGGCGTGCTTATTCTTTTATTTAGCAGAAATATCCGATAATCAGGATTCCATTATATATCAGCAGGAACAGTCCTAATGTGAGCACTAGACTCTTCAGACAGAGGCTGGTGCGCTGCAGTCTGTTTTCCTTCAGTAGGAAGCCGATGGCGATAGGGATTGCGTATATCCAGTGACCTGTCATGATATATACTTCGTTGAGACCGAAGCCGAGTCCTATATGTAGCAGCATGTCTAGACCAAAATATGACATTACCAGCCAGAGATACCTGTTTTTCCTGCCCGCCCAGATGCCAGCAAGGAATAGAATCATGATAAGAGCCTCTACAATATAGTTGAAGGTATATCTGTAGCTGACGAACATAGGACGACTGCGCAATTCATCTTGTAGAACATAATCCTGGTGCAGCTGGATGGATTCGCCCATCAGGTTTTCTATGATTGATTGAGTACGCGAACTTGTGACATCAGTCCAGTTCATGAATTCTCCCTTCATAATTGGGGCTCCTTGCTTAGGTCCCCTTTTCTTTTTGGCTTCTTGCTTAGCCAGTTGCTTTGCCTTCTGGATGCTGTCGTTCTTGGCTTTTTGGGCTATCTCCTGATCAGTGATGATCTTCAAGCCTCTCTTGATAGAGTCGTTTGTCAGCGAATCACGGGTATGCTTGATCTGCGCCATACGCTCCTGTCTGGCTTTCTTTTCTGCCGCTTTCTTGGCTTTCAGTTCCTTACGTGCCATCTCGTTAGGCCATACGAAGATGCGGTATTCCCATCTGCAGAAACCCCACAGTAGGGCGGCTGGCAGGATGACTGCCAGGAGAAGATATTTCGGGCGGAAGAAACCCTTTCCGTTTACGAAGAATGCAGAGAAGAAGATCTTTAATCCATTGTTGAGCGATGTACCGGCAGTAAGAAGGAAATAAACCACGCTCTGCCATATCTTGAGCGGATGGTGATGTTTCATTCTCAGACCGGATACGTAGAGTGCCAGGATGAGCAGCATCATGGAGATGACGAAATGGTCGGGCACGATGCAGGTGACCATCACATATCCGAAGGAGAAGAACAGCAGGGTGAGAATATGCGATGCCGTCTTGTCGAGATCCATTACCTCCCGGAAGATTCTCTTCAGGAAGAGGGTGGCATAGAATCCACAGAATACCTGGATGATTACTGCGATGAAAAGGGCACAGTTGTAGCCTGTGACTTTCATCAGGCCCATATTAATAAGGTAAGGAATATACATATAGAAGGCGAGCAGCGGATGGCGATATACATTATAGGCTGCATTCCAGTCGCTCAATACCCAGTAGGTAAGCGGATCGAAGCCCGATACGCAGAAGTGGCGGATGAAATTCTTGTAATAATCATCCGTGATGAGGGTGAAATGACTGGCATAGCGGGCTATCACTACACCATTCAGAACGGCAAGCGCCAGAAAAATGCCTAGGGCGAGCCATCTTTCTTCTTTCTTGATTTTGAAAATATCGAATATCTTTTTCATAATTATCTATTTCTTTCTAGTTTTGAGAGGAATCATCTCTTTGTCTTTCTCTTTCGAGTTTTCGGAGATTCTTTTATTTCTTCAGGAAGAATCTTACTAATAGGAAATTTACCGGAATGCAGATGCAGAGCGTTGGAATCATCGCCCATTGTTTAGCGAGCCCCAGACCTACAAAGAGGTTGAGGCAGATGGTCTGCATCGAATAGTTGACGACATGCGAGAGTGTGAATCCTGCTCCTC
>ERZ1026903.459-NODE-459-length-19358-cov-55.771694_pt1 | contig 19358 bp, 19 predicted proteins | sample MGYA00380180_ERZ1026903 | MGnify/ENA primary metagenome ERZ1026903 (study PRJEB33269, sample SAMEA4719816) | human gut metagenome | biome: human-associated habitat; feature: organic feature; material: feces | place: Cameroon | collected 2013-10 ... | reverse complement strand
CACCTCTTTATTTTTCCAAGTGCAAATATAATAGTAAGGGCAAAAGCTTTAAAAATATTCGAATTTTAATCTATAGGCTTATGGTACATGTAAATGAAACAATAGTTATAAAGAGCTCTTCTCCCAAGCTGGCAGAATGGGTAAAGAAACTGAAGGCTCATAAGGCTGAGCAACTGGAGAAGTTGCGCAACGTGGAGAAGTGTGACTTTGAATTTCAGTTCTGATGCGAGCCAATATATGATACCAGCCTCCCCTAATACTTCCTGATAACTTTTTCTAAAACTTTTCCCCGATTTTCTTGCGTGTTTCGAAATATTGTTGTACTTTTGAAGGTGAATATAGAAAAGAAGAATCTTTGCCCGAAGAGACAACATTTGAAGTCATTCCTAAAATAGGGGAAGGATATTTCTAAAATGATATAGTAGTTGAGGCTTTGCCTCTTTTATATATAGAAAGTGTAATTTAATATATAAGATTATGAGAAATTTTACTTTAAGAAAAGGGTTCTTGGGAAGTAAATGTGGAACTCGCAGCTCTTTTAAGGGCTTTGTCATGCTTGTTGTTATGATGCTCATGACTACGAGTAGTGCGATGGCGCAAGGAGCCAGATTTGAAGTGATTGATGGGCTTCGTTATTTGTTGGATACTGGTGCAAAGACGGCTGCTCTTATGCCTAAAACTGATAGTAAATATTCCGGTGATATAGTTGTTCCAGAAAAAGTTAATAGTAGTGATGGAATGGAGTATGTTGTTACTTCATTCGAGAAAAGGTGTTTCTATGATTGCAGTGGTATAAAAGCTATCACCATCCCTTCCTCTGTTACTTTGTTGGGTGATGGTTGCTTCAGTTATTGCAGTAGTTTAACCTCTATGACCATCCCTTCCTCTGTTATTTCATTGGGTAATTATTGCTTCTCTGGTTGCAGTGGCTTGACCTCCATCACCATCCTTTCCTCTGTTACGTCATTGGGTGATGGTTGCTTCTCTGATTGCAGTGGTTTGACCTCAATCACCATCCCTAACACTGTTACGTCATTGGGTGATTATTGCTTCTCAGGTTGCAGTGGCTTGACCTCAATCACCATCCCTTCCTCTGTTACTTCATTGGGTAGGTGTTGCTTCTCTGGTAGTGGTATAAAAGCTATCACCATCCCTTCCTCTGTTACTTTGTTGGGTGATGGTTGCTTCAGTTATTGCAGTAGTTTAACCTCTATTACCATCCCTTCTTCTGTTACTTCATTAGATTCATTTTGCTTCGGTGCCTGTATTTAGAGCCTTATAACTAACCATAACTTACTATGACTAACTAAACATAAATCCTTGATTTTCAATACCCTTTGATTTTTAACACTTTCTGAGTGCTTTTTGGCAGTTCCCGATTTTCTACATATTTTTGCAACGTATTTCTACCGTGGAGAATTTGCGGAGCTTTTATTTTGTCATATTGTGAACGTAGTTGACAAGGGTTTACAAGTGGCTACAATGGATGACAGATTTAAAGCTGATAGACAAAAAGCGTAATATCGTGGACTGGGTTGACAAAGGTTGTCAATAGTTCACTTCCGTTTACTCCAATGGTGTAATACTCTGGATAAATTTGAACAAAGCAATATAAAAGAGTATGAGACCAACAAGAAAATGTGAATTATGTGGCAAGACATTTGTGCCAAGGAACGGTATGCAGAAATTCTGTTCCGAAGAATGTCAGGCAGAGGCAAAACGTCTTAGGAAGAAAAGAAAGCAGGACTTGATTAATGGAATTGAGCCTATCATGGATCTGCAACATCAGGAGTATCTTACCTTCTCCAAAGCTGCCATTTTGATGGGCTGCACCCGACAGTACATCTACAAGCTTGTGGCTAACGGCAAGCTGAAGGCATCAAGATTGAGCAGCAGAATGGCATTCGTAAGAAAGGCTGATATAGAGAAGATGTTTGAGGGTAATCCTTACAAGCGTGTGGTTCCTGCCAGCAAGAGCAAGCCCGGTAAAAAGGCAAAAACAGAAAAGCCAACACAAAACCAGGAACCGACAAAAGGGAAAGAGGAGAATGAGGTGCTTGACTATTATTCGGGCGAGGAAGTGATGTCCATTTATAAGGTCAAGAAGTCTTGGCTCTATACATCCGCCAAGCGCAACCAGATACCGATGTGCCGTATCGCTGGCAAGAACTATTACAGCAAGCGTCATATTGACGAGTTCTTCGGTACAGCCGTTGACATACACAGCATCACCGAGTGGGTGACTGCTGATGATGTAGAGGATGCTTTCAGCATGAGCAAGTCGGCACTCAGGGCATACACCTACCGCCATAAGATACCCACCAAACGTGAGTACGGTCGTACCTATTACTCAAAGGAGCATCTTGAAGAACTGCGTAGGACTGACCTCATGAACGATGACAGCTATTATACCACCGAACAGGTGCAACAGTTGTATGGTCTGACAAGTGCCAATATCTGCCATATCGTGAGAGTTCACCATATCAGCAAGGTAAAAGTGGGTGTAAAAAATCTGCTTTTGAAGACGGATGTGGAGCGAGCAATGGCAGAAAGGGCAGCAAAAGGACTGTGATTTCAAGTGATTTCATCATTATCCATCAATGACTGCAAATAATTGGAGTCACGGAAGCATCATTCAGTTATTTTGCAGCCGTGAAGAGACACTTCACCATGAATATTCATCAATAAATCAATACAACTATGAGTAATATCTGCAAGACCGTATCATTGCGTACACGCAAAATCAAGGACGGACACATGCTGTCCTATTATCTTGACTATTATCCAGGCTATCGTGACGAGAGCACGATGAAAGTCATCCGCCATGAGTCGCTTGGCATCTACATCTATGCCAAGCCGAAGAACCAGATGGAACAGAAGTACAACCTTAACCTTACGGCAAGAGCCGAGGCGATACGCTGCCGCCGCTTCGAGGCTATCGTCAACGAGCGTTACGATTTCTTCGACAAGGAGAAGATGAAGGGAGATTTCCTTGCCTACTTCAAGAGACTGGCGGACAAGAAGAACTCCAAGTGGCAACACGTCTATATGCACTTCCGTACCTTCACGCAAGGCAAGTGTACCTTCGGGGAGATAAACGTGGACTTGTGCAACAGATTTCGTGAGTATCTGCTGACAGCACCACAGGGACTGCACAAGAACAGAAAGCTACATATCAACTCGGCAGCCAACTACTGGTCAACTTTCCGTGCATCAATCCACACAGCCTATCGTGACCGCAAGATAAAGGAGAACCCGAACGGTTTCTTGGAGCGTATCGAGACAATCCCGACTGACAAGGAGCATCTTTCACAAGACGAGGTTATCCGCTTGGCATCCACTCCATGCTCCGCCCCTGCATTGAAGCGAGTCTTCCTGTTCTCTTGCCTAACGGCATTGAGAAAAAGCGACATTAAGAAGCTCACTTGGGAAGAAATACAGCCATACGGCAGCGATGGTGTGATGTATGTCACCACACGAATGCAGAAGACAAAAGACATCGTGCATAACCCAATCAGTGAGGAAGCCTTGGAACTGATAGGCTATTCACCAGATAAACGAGGCAAGGTGTTCCCCGATTTCAAAGACTCCATGACACAGGCACCGCTGAAAAATTGGCTGAAAGATGCAGGGATCACCAAGCATATCTCCTATCATTGCTCACGCCACAGCTTTGCCTGTCTCCAGTTGGACGCAGGAACAAGTATTGCGGTTGTGCAGCGTTATCTCGGTCACAAGAATGTGGCAACAACAGAGGTGTATGCCAAGATTTCCGATGCCCAGAAGCGTGCTTCGGTTGGCTGTATCACCTTGAAGAAGTAACCATTTGACAATAACACGCAGAAAAGGACTGTTGGAATGATAGTGTTCCAATAGTCCTTTTCTCATTTTGTTGGTTCTATTTGCTGTCGTGGATAGAACCAATTCGACAAATACATTCCAATTTCTGTTGATATTAAAGAGGAACTGCAAATATCCCTTTTCTTCATCCGTACCTTTGTAGTCAGCAATTAGCGGCAACTGGCACTAACGAGCTGTTTCAAGTATGATTCAGAGTATGAAATCATATTAGAACGCTAATAAAGCGTAAAAGAAAGAGTGCCAGAGAACGTAAATGCGGTTTTTACATGCTTCTGCATCTAACTTTGTGGAAGTTTTTGAACGAATAACAATAAAACGAATACAATAATGATAGAAAACAAGACAACTTCAGATTGTACCATCTACGCTTTTATTGGTACAGCAATTCTCGCCATCTCTCTTGTCGTGGCTATGTATGTAGGCAATGACTTTCACCAAAGTCTGTTTGTCGAGTCAATCATCTTTGTAGGGAGCAACATCCTGCTTTGGGCGATATTCATTTCTATGGTGAATTATCCCTATGAACTGATGACCATGGGTAGCAACAGCAAGAAAAAGAAAAACGTTGTAGAAGCAGAGCCAGCAACAGAACAAGAACAGCAAAATCAAACCTTACCACAAACAGAGCCTATAAAATACAGCTATGAGGACTATGCCAAGTGTGTAGAAGCACAAGAAAAAGAAGCACAGGCGGAAAAGGAAAAGCGAACGAGAGCCGTACTTGACTATGTGCATCGTACAATGTCAAGGTTTCTGTATGAGGAAGATTTGTACAAGGTAATTAAGGCTGTCAAGGAATGGAGCAACGACACCAACTATACCCCGACAGCAATAAACCGTTTCAAGAAAAATGTTGAAAATATCCCTTTAAGGCACTTCGTGTGGAATATCGCAGAGCGTTTGGGTAAGCGTGATTACACAATGGCAATGCGAATAGCCTTTATCAAGGCATTATTTCCAAAGCCGTTTGAAGGCTTGGACTACAGCACATTGAAGAACTTGAAAGCTCCATGTTCCAATGATGTCATTCCGATTGATGAGCCAGACAATGGTAGATATGATTTCCATAATGTGACGGAAGAAAATCCCGAATAATCCCAATTGTTAGAGTTATTCCTTCGTGAATGACAAATGACTGTCACGAATCTCAGTAACGGAAGCATCATTCTGTTCCTTTGTCCCAGTTTTTTAGAACAACTTGTATATGACAAAGGAATTAACTTTCAACGACCTTCCAATGGTCGTTGCCCAGCTTCGGGACGAAGTGGTGGGCATGAAGCAGATGATCATCAGTCTGCAATCACAGAACAAGCCACACAAGGCTAATACGCACATACCTATGAGTGTGGAGGAAGCATCGGCATACCTGAAAATGCCGATGGCAACCCTCTACATGAAACTTGGAAACGGCAGCATTCCTGCCACCAAGCCGGGCAAGCGTTACTGCCTTTATCAAGATGAACTTGACAAGTGGCTGGAGACTAACCGCAAGAATCCTGTACCTCTCACGGTAGAGGAAGAGAACGCAGCCATACTTGCAGGAAACAAGCGCAAACCGAAACCCTTAGACTGGTAATGTCATGGATGCGCTTGAAATTTGTAACAAGCTACGCTCGGAGGCTTCGGACGTAGCCAATTCTGGCATTCCGCTTGACGTATTCCCCCAGAAGATGCAGCAGATGATTCTTGATTTGGCAAGGACGGAAAACTATTCCATTGAGTTCACTGTCACTTCCCTAATATCCGCTATGGCAGCAGCCGTCGGCAATTCCTGCTATATCCGTATCAAGGGCAACTGGATTACGCCTCCTATATTATATGTTATGCTTGTGGGGAAGCCTGGAGTTGGCAAGACACCGCCTTTAAACTTTGCTTACAAGCCGTTGCATGACATAGATACGGAAGAACATCATAAGTTCAAGGCTCTAAAGAATGAGTATGCAGCCATTGTGGAGAGAAATAAGGGCAAAAAACGGACGGAATGGGAATCGTTACCTCCTGTACCAGTCCTGCATAAGAATATCATGAATGACTTCACGCCAGAAATTCTGATTCGCAATCACGATGCCAACCTCAGAGGTATGGCAGTTGTGGTGGATGAGATAATGGGGCTGTTCAACACTATCAACCGATATAACAACAGTTCTTTTATACAGCAGATGCTGTCGGCTCACAATGGCTTGCCGATAGATGTCTCACGCTGCAATCTTGACTGCCCATTGCGAATTAACCATCCTTGCATACAGATAGCTGGAACTATTCAAACTGGCATTGTGCATGAGTTGTATGACATGGGATTCAAGAAGAACGGCTTTCTTGACCGCTTTCTATTCTCATTTCCTGAGAACTTGAAGATTACGCCTTGGATTAAGGGCGCAGAACAAGATGCGACAATGACAGACAGACCGTTTCGTGTTTGGAAAGAAATCATAGATAAGGCAAAGTCTCTTCCTTTTACCGAAGGAGTTTTCAACATACTCGATCTTTCTGATGAAGCCACAGATGTTTTCTATGATTGGCGCAATGAGGAATGTGAACGGCAGAATGCCATTACGGATGAAAAAATGATAGACTCACGTGCTGCAAAAGTTCCTTTGAACACTGCTCGGCTTGCCTTGATATTCCAACTGTTCCGATGGGCTTGTGATGAGTCTCACAAAGATTTTGTTGATGCGGAGTCCGTGAATTCAGCCATACGGATGAGCGATTACTTTGAAAAGTCATACAAAAGGATGGATGACTTCGTTTCAACCGAGGCTACCGACCCTGTGAAGAAACAGGTACTTGACTCGTTGGGAAACAAGTTCGTAACTGCTGAAGCAGTAAAGGCTGGAGCGGATTTCGGTTTTGCAAGACGTACTGTCATGTATATGCTCAAAGACTTCTGTCAGAGAAACTTTATCATCAAAGACAAGCAAGGCAATTATGAGAAAGTACAGAAGTAGAACTACCACCTTGCACCGTTTGCACTTTGCACTTCTTGCACTCTTGCACAAAAGATGCTGCATTTTGTGCCAAACAAGTGCAAAAGTGCAGAAAGTGCAAGGTGCAACAAGTGCAGAGTCTTATGAGTGAGTATAGATTCCATCTACAGAAATACAAGGTGGGCAACCGTTATACTTGCTCTCAATGTGGGCGCAAGCGTTGTTTTGCCAGATATATTGACGAGCAAGGACACATTACATTTCCCGACAACGTGGGGCGATGCGACCATGAGCAGAGTTGTGGCTACCATTATTCTCCATCTGATTATTTCAAGGACAATCCCGATGCCAACAGCAATGATGATTGGAGATATAAAACACCAATCATAGAGTGCAGGAAAGAGAAACCTCTTCCAACTTTCATTGAGAGCAAGTTGATGGAGCAAACACTGCATGGCTATTCTGTCAATCCTTTGTACCGATACATTTCAACGGTCTTTGGCAAAGAGGAAACAGAACGGCTGTTTGCCTTGTACAAGGTCGGCACTTCAAAGAAATGGGGCGGTTCAACTATCTTCTGGCAGATAGATGTCAATGGGAATGTGCGCACAGGCAAGATAATGAAGTATGATGACAAGACAGGACACCGCATCAAGGAACCTCACAGTCTGGTGACTTGGGTACACACTGAACTGAAACTGCCAGACTTTACACTTCGACAGTGCTTCTTTGGCGAACATCTGTTGACAGATAAAACCACGACCAAGACAATAGCCATCGTGGAGAGCGAAAAGACAGCCATCATTGCCACACACTTCATGTCTGATTTCGTATGGTTGGCTACTGGAGGTATGAACGGATGTTTCAATAAAGAAGCTGTCGAAGTCCTAAGCGGTCGGGAGGTTGTTTTGGTTCCAGACCTTGGGGCAACGGATAAGTGGAAAATCAAACTTCCGTTGCTGCAATCAATATGCAAGCAAGTTCTTGTCAGCAACATCTTGGAAGACAATGCCACCGATGAACAAAAAATCAATGGTCTTGACATTGCCGACTTCCTGCTGATGAAGGAAACACCGCAAATGGCACTACAAAGGCTGATTAAGCAACATCCGCCACTCCAACATCTGATAGACAGCCTCGGGTTGGTGTTGGTGGAAGAGCCATAGCACTACTGGCAGCAGTTATAACGAGTTCGCTTGCGAACATATCCCTTGGGTGGAGCCTAATACACCGAGCAAGCTCAGTAATTAGGGAAAACAGCCATTATATGTGTACAGCAAGCTGAATTTCATATGTACAATCAAATTAAAACAAGCAATTTCATGAGCGATAATAAGAAACAGATGATGGACATTCAAAAGGTCAAGTCTTTCAGCGTTTCCGTCAGCGATGAGCATCAGCGTAATTGGGGCGATGACCTTTTTTCAAGGAAGGAGAATGATCCAAAATATAACTATGACCGTAGCCGCACCCGACTTAACTTTCAGGTGTCGAAAGGTGGAGAACTTGGACCTGTTGATAAGTCAAAATCAATAACCGAGAAGATTGACCAAGCCATCAAGAATAGAGTGACAGGCAGAGTGAATGCCGCATCAAATCGTGCCGTGAGCATTGTCTTTGGTGGCAACCGTGAACAGATGCGTAAGCTCGCATTTGGCGACCAAACAATCAATGAAAACGGCAACAACTGGGATGTTGACAGTTGCAGTGGCATAGACAGATGGGCAAAGGACATATATGGCTTTTGTTGTCGTGAATTTGGTGAAGAAAATGTCGTTTCGTTCATTGTTCATTTAGACGAACTCAATCCTCATGCACATGCGGTCATTGTTCCCATCACAAAGGACGGCAGACTGAGCGCAAAAGATATGTTTGGTGGAAACGACATGAATCAAGCAAGAACAAGGATGCGTGAACTTCATAGCCGACTTGCAGAGGTTAATGAAAAGTATGGACTGGAACGTGGTGATGACATCACCATAACTGGAGCCAAGCACAAGTCAACAGAAACTTATCGTAGGGAGTTGGCTGATGAATGCCGCACTTTGTCAAATGAAGTAGGTATGAAGAAGACGCTTCTTTCAGGTCTTAATCGTAGCATCACAAAAGCAGAGACAAAAATCAAGGCTCTACAGACTATGGTCAGCAATTTGGAGAAAGCTGAAGCGGATAAGCAAGCGACCATAGCCGAACTTGAAGACTATATGAAGAACCATCTTGGTGATGCGGAGAAGATTAAGACACAAATCATTGCCCAAAGACAAGAACTGTTTGAGGTACGAGGTAAGTTGAATGATAAGAAAATGAAACTTACTCATGCAAAATTGCAACTTGAAGCATTGCAAAAAGACACTGCTCACATTGCAGCCTTAAACAAGGAAGTCAATACTGCCTTTAAGAAGTCTGCTTTGTCTTACCAACAGCAGATAACTAATAAGTTGTGGGCACAAGCAGGTGCTACAGTTTTGAACGAGATTGCCAACATCTATCCTCGCATGACGAGCATCCACGATAGCGGTCTCTTTGACGACACTTTCGCTCTTGATTTTATCAACAATGGGAGTAAAATCATACAATGTGCTACTTACCTGTATCTTGGCTATATCAACGAGGCGACCAACTTTGCGGAAAGTCAAGGTGGCGGCGGTTGTGATACCAAAAATTGGGGACGAGAAAAGGATGAAGATGAATGGGATTGGATAAAACGTTGCTTACGCCAGGCTTCAAAAATGATGAAGGCGAGGAGGGGAAGAGGTGTAAGACTATAATTCCACGCCTATTAATACCAGAAAACAGAGCCTATACTCTCTTCATCGGAGAATATAGGCTCTGCGGCTCATGCAATTTCCCAAATACAGGTTTTTAAAAGTGTATAAAATTTGAATCAAACATACGCCTTAGCCTGCAATTACTCCACTATGAGTTGCACCTGATCTTTGAGACCAGCATCGTTTAGTCTAGCATTCAAGAAGGCTATGGTTCCTTCATTACAGCCTATTGCTTTAATTTCTTTCAATGCTGTACATCCATTAAACATATCTTCGTAGGAGATAACGGATGACAAATCGCGGTTGCTGAAATCAATTGATTCTAATGCACTGCAATTATAAAACATTCCACCTGTTTCTGTAAGAGAAGTCAAATTGCATTTGCTGAAATCAATGGATTTTAATGCTTTACAGTGGCTAAACATGTAAAACAACGTTTGTACAGAAGAAAAGTCACAATCACAATCACAGAAATCAACAGATTCTAATTTTGTGCAACCATAAAACATGAATTTTATTGCTGTTAAATTCTTCGTAAGCCCCATTCCTTTAAAAGAGAACGAGGTTAAATTTCTCATATATGCAAAACCATCATGTAATGTCGTTGCTTCGCTGAAATTGCAGTCCTCGAAGGTTACTGACGATGCTTCTGAGTATTCGAGGATTCCCAGTAAGGAAGTAACTTGCTTACCGTCGATATTTATAAATTTTATGGATTTGGCACCATTCATGTTCTTCTTGATATTGCCACAATCAGCATCGTTTATTGAGCCATATATTATAAACTGACCTGTAGATGCTGCTTCTTTTACCAAATCTTTGGTCAATGTGCCTGCTACACAGTAGATGGCTTTACCATCAAGAAGGGTAATAGGTATCTCATTTTGTGCGTGTTGAGTAGGTATGGTGGTTTTGGTTATATCCTCAATAGCCAACTGCGTAGCATTGTCTTTTAGAGTGATGCTTGTAGCAGGATAGGTGCTACCATCGATGTTAAAGAGGTTACACAAATGAGATTTGGTCTGAGCCAATACTGGAGCAACCATCATTGAAAATATTATTGATATATAAATTATATGTTTCATATTTTTCCTTTTTATCTGACTAATTACTAATATCATTCAGCCCAAAGGCCGCCTTCACTATCACGCAAATTGCCTACATTATCTTCCCCATAGTCATCATCATTTGCAAAGTTGATAGTCGCGCCAGACACAGCTAATATTTGCTGTGGCTCAATTTCCACAACCTTTACTTGTGGCTTGATATATCTTTTTTTGTTCATATTGATTGCATATTATTTAATGATAATTTTGCGAGTGGTATTACCATTCTTGACGATGTTAATACCCTTTTGCAGAGCATTTATGCGACGACCTTGCATGTCGTAGTATTCAGCCTTATTGTCTGAGGTGATGGCATTTAACGAATCTACAGCTGTAGTTTCTCCTTTAACGACCATTCTCAATTGCTTGGCATTGTTACTTTGAAAAAGTTGGGTAACATAAGCACGGTAAGGTTTGGAATTTACCGTTTTGTTGTACTTATTTTCAAGTAACTTCCCAACATTCATCCAGAGTCCGTTCAGTAAGATGAAGTCGTTAACATTGTCTTCAGCTGTGAACTTTTTTTCGGCATACGTTCCAACAAGCTGGTATTCTTTGCCTTCCGTCGTTGATCCAAGTAGAGCTTTTGGTGCAGTCATAGCTTCTACTTCAGCTATATTCAACGTAGTTTCGCCTTCGTTGAGTTTCACAATAAGTGGTGTACCTGCAGCAACTTTGCCTTTCTGCTCTTCTAACACTATGGCATCCTCTGTGGCAGAACATAACGTATACAATTGATAGTTCTTATTGCTCGTGTTAGACATGTCAATCTCGAATGGCAGACAGAGCGTATTCCAACCTGACATTTCTCGAGTATAAGTAGCTTTGTTGGCTTTGAATGTGGCATCAGTATCATATCCACTACCATCTGTTATGTTAAGCTCCTCTACAGCCAAGTCACCTGTTAAGGATGTAGCATTTATCTCTTCGCCGTTGATGTTAACCCAACGCTTGGCATGCGTACAGTTCTCTACTAAACATTTCGTAATCCAACTGCCGTTTCCTGTATCTTGTGTGGTCTGCATCTTGTGTGGCCATGCTGTGGCAAAGCTCTTTACCATGTCGTTTGGCAATACCAATTCTCCGTCTGTAGAGGTGAATTTTCCATTGCTTTCCTCCCTGAAATATTTAGGATTCATGCTTTGTGGATAAGTCATAACAGAACCATCCCAAAGTCCGACGCTTAGCATTGGTTCTCCATTTGCGTCATACGAATAGATGCTCACACCACAACGTTGACATGTTTTTGAGTGTTTGCCATCAGTCTCGTCCACCCATGCTGAGGGAAAGTTATGATACAGGATGGGTGACTCTATAACCTCCCCTTCTCCACAACTCCCACACGTTCTAGATTTATACCCAGGTGTTACACAGGTGGCGGGTATCTCTTCTGAAATAAGTTCATGCTTTCCAAGTACAACTTTTTTACCGGTCATGTCTACTTTTATGCAATATTTTGTCGCTCCGTATTCATAATTATAAAATCTATATTCACCACGATACATGTGCAGATCTCTTTCATTTATTCCCGAGTTTTCGGACGGGACAAAGCTAAAACCGTTAAATATATAGCTACCAGTCGAACTATCAAAAATTCGGAACGAATATTCGGAATTCATTTCTACTTCCACTGTAATCCTATATGTTGGATCTTGTCCTTGAAAGTCTTTCGTGCCATATCCATCATCTAAAACCAAACCTTGTGCATGCGACGCTGCTAACGAACCTATAAACAAAATGAGAAATAGTATTCTCTTTAAATAAGTATGAAATATCATTATCAAAATGCGATTTAAATATTAATGTAAGAGTCCACATAAAAAAGTAGTTTTTGGTTCTTTCTCCTATAAACGCCATTTGATTATCAGATGGTTACATTTTAAGAAATTATCAAAAAGACTTTTTTAAGTGGGCTCATGTAACAAAATTTGGATTAACCCTTATGTGTCCAACCTACAATGTTGACATAGATGTCGTTATAGTCATTGTCGGTGTAATCTTCTACTGCCAAATCGAAAGATTTACCGACAACATTACCATTATCATCTGTAATGTCTATAAGAGTAGGCTTGCCTTTTAGCTCATACTTAGTATCCACATCAATAGTCAGTGTAAGCTTACTACCTGTAAAGAATGTGGCGCCTAATGCCAATGGAGGATCAATTGAGGTGTTCAAATAATTCTGTTTCTTTGCAGAAAAATACTCTTTCCCATTGTCGTCTTTCAATACAACCTTTGTAGGAAGGGCGTTCTGGGTTGTCACAAACCAAGAAATGTATGCGTTCTTCGGCATGTCTACGTTAATTATTCTATTCATAAGCGTTACTTGTTTTGATTGTTAAAATTTTTAAATGTATATAATTTCACACAATTGTCAAGTTCTTCATTTGAGAGTTTCTCATAATGGATACCAGCAGAGTTGAGTATACCTAAAGAAGGAATGATGGTTTCTCCGTTGTTTGCTTGGACAAACAGTTCTCCCTTGTATGACAAAACACCACTTAATGAGGTAGAACCTGTTGATGTTCTTCTCTTGTATGGATAAATGCCAAATGAGATTTCTAAGAACTTAGCTGCTGTCTCATCTGCTGCCTCATTGACTGCGTTGGTATAGAGCATGGCGCAGTTGTGCCATCTAGCCAAACACTCTGCTACTCCAACAAACATATTGCTTTGCCCTGAGTTATCGGATATGACAAGCATCAAGTCTGCAAAGTCACAGTATCTGTGTAACGGATTGCGAGCATCTAATAAGTCCATAGCATCTCTACAAATAGCCACACCAACTACGCAATCTTTATAGCCAAGCAAGGTTATGTTGCCATCCAACTGCAAATCTTCAAGCAGTAGGTCATAGCGACTTGGTGGATAGGTGTTGGTATTGAATCCGTATGCTTGTGCCACGCTTTCGGAATAGCCCATGGAGAAAGGAAATACCTTGTTGTATTCTCCCAATTCATTCCACTTGCCATTCGAGTCTTTTGCCAATAGGGTGGTCGTATTGGTGTATTGCGAACCAGTCGGCTTATAGTAGCTACCTGCAACAACCAACTCTAATTGGCTGTCTGCTGACTTTTGATTCAAACAATCTGTCAAGTAAGCAATCTTGTCTTTGTTGATGAACAATTCTGGGAAAATAAGTATTTTAGCTTCCGAAGAACTGTCCACACTCTTCTTGATGATAGCCTCAACCTTTTCAGCATCTGCACCTTCATATACATGGATACCAACATTTCTGAAGTTTAATCCTCGTGTGGCATCCATCCCAAGATGAACATCAGATGAGGCATGACTGGCAGAGGCGGTTAGAAGACCATTGCTGTCGAATAGTGCGGCATTACCTATCTTACCATGAATCGAGTTGAATTGTTTGAGCTCTGTGTTGTTCAGTAATATACCTCGTATGCTTTGGAATGGACAGCTTCCCAATGTAGTTCTATCTTCACGCCATTGCTTCTTACCCAGTACAAGTAGAAGATTATTGTACTCCACATACCTTAGAGACTCATCACCTTGACCAGAAACCATGTCGTCATACACCTTCAATATGGCGAAAATTAAAGCTTGATGTTCTTCTACTGTCTTGATGTTTGCAAGTTTTGTTAAGTACCAATTGCTAAAGACGAGCTTAGAATCGTATGTCTGCATTTCATTGACATACTCTCCCACATACTCATTTGCAATGTAGTTCATCACAATCTTATCCTTGTATTGTAGGTACAAGCTATAAGCATAAGCTATGAACGCTTCGTCTGAATCCCATTTGACGGTGTCTGCAAAAGAGTTGATTTCAAGTTGGAATGTTACCTTCTTTCCATCTTCTCCTTCTCGTGTACCGTTACAAATATGGGTATATCCTATTAATTCTCCATCATTCATTAGGTTGTGATAGGACGAAAATGTCAACTCATAGTCTTTATTCGATGATAGTTCCAGTGTCAGAGTATTGCCCGTCGCAATATCCTCACCAGACATCAATGGATAATACCTCGCTTGTCCTTCTTTAGATATACCAAAAATCTCACGATTGGCACATGACAACTTCATGTTGATGTTGTCTGGACTTCGCATCGTAACAGTCCAAGATAACGGACTGTTAGTCCCTGCTGTTTGAAAATTGTAATTCTTGTGCATAGGCAACCTCATTTTGTTAATATACTTTTCTTATATTATTCAATGCATGATAGCCAAAATCTCATTCCTGTAAGAACGAAGAAAAACAGCAATATACAAATGTAAAACTGCTCTCGCTTGGCGAAATCAGTAAAGCTATATTTCTTGTTCCAATGTTCTTCCATATAATAGAGATAGTCTTTTATCATCAAGAAAATAGATAATGCTGAAAATAGCATAACTATTACACTGATGAAAATCAAGACTGTATTCTCTGATAGGAAAGCTGGGAGTTCTGTTTCTATCATTTTCGTGTAGCATTGATTTGGTTACAAAGATATAAGTTTTTTGTTGAAAATGATAGTTGCATTCCTATGGTTGTTGTTGCATTCCTACCCAAAAAGGTGTTGCATTCATAGGAATGCAACTTTTTTTGAAAGGTTTGTTAACGTTTGAAAATGAAAAAAGCCTCTTCATTCGTTTTATGAAGAGGCTAACTTTGCACGCCATTGGCTTGGCGATAAACCTGTTTTTTGCTTAAAAATACGATAGATTTGGGTGTGAGAGGCAAAGCCGCATTCGGTGGAAATAGCATCGTTGCTGAAAGTTGGATGAGCCTTCATCATGCGAACAGCCTCGTTGTAACGAATCTCGCTGAGCCATGTGCGGAAGTTGGTGTACTCCGACTGGTTGAAGTATTGGGTCAGTACACTCCTCTTGATTCCCAAGTCAGCAGAAAGAGAAAAGAGATTAGCTTCGCTATCCTTGAATCGTCCTTCTTTGCACCATTGGCTGAGGGCTTCTTCTATATTCTTCCACCTGTCTGTTGTCAAATTATTTTGGGCTACTGAAACCACCTCATCTTCTGAGTCTTGCGTCTCCATATCAGGGGCATCATCCAAAATATCTTCTTGCCCCCCCCATAATATTCTCCTTAGGGGTTATGTAATATCCCAAAGAGATAAAGGTTTGAATGAAGAAGATGACGGTGAGCAGCATCAACGGACCTATATATATTAATAAGGTGTTGAAGAGTATCGTGATTGGGAGGAGTGCTGCGGTGAGGTAGAGCATGGTGATACTGGCACGAGAAAAACGTACGTAGGGTATCAGGTCGGTACCTGACTCTTGCTGCAACTGTTCTTTTCTATGGATGATAGCCCGACGGGTGACATGGATAAAGTATGCCATGCTTACCACGAAGAGCCCCAGCATAGCATAGAGCAAGTTGCCCACGTGGAGGCTCTTGTTAGCAACAACACCAATGATGAAAAGACCAAGAATGAGCACGTAAGCTACTGCGCTGCGCACGCCATGTAGAAAGACATTACGAGCAGAAGTCTCCACGTTGATGATGGCTATGGTAATGATGAATGCCGCTGGGGTATAAAAGAGGATGTTGATTACCGCTCCCACGTCTTCTCCCTGTGCTCGAAATCCATGGGCCATTTGCAAGAAGTAGTGGATGGAGAAGAGAGACATGGCGGTAAAGAGCATTCGTCTTGATGCCTCGTAGCGAGACTCCTTCCATCTCACCTGCAAACTCGTTATCACCAGTTGCAAAGCCAGCAAGGTGGTTATGGTGCAACATATCAGTTGCAATATGAATAATGAAATCATTGTCATTTCTATTTTCTATTCTTTATTTTTTTGCAAAAAGACTTTATTGGAACAAATCGTCCATTTTAGCCTTGATATTCTGACTGCTAAGATAGCTTTTTAATTTGATATTAGAGAACAAAGTGTATTTTTTTAAGATTTTTTTCGTTAAAGAATTTGTATTTTCAATAATTATTTGTATCGTTAGTTTCCACTAAGCCTATCAACGATGTTCAAATGCGTATTTTTTTGTATATATACATTTACTCTCAAACATAGCTAATGGAAATATTGCCGCATTTTATGAAACATTATATGACGGAAACCGACTTGATGTCTCTGTTAGATAGCCATTCGTCGTGCCATCATAAAAACTACTATGGCAATAGGCAATTTTCTGTGATATAGTATAGAAAACGCCTTAATAGAGGTTAAATACGTTAAAAATTCACCTTTTCGTATCTAATCAGAATCCATACGGTCACTTTTCTACCGTTTAGAGTGTATAATACTGATAATCAACTAATAATAGATACTCTGGTTGCAGTGGCTTAATCTCTATCACCATCCCTTCATCTGTTACTTCATTGGGTTGGCATTGCTTCGAAGATTGTCAAAATCTGGAAACTGTATATTTTAAAGGTAAATATTGTAAATCAAATTACGCAGACTTAAAAATACCAACGACAAGTATAATCAAGGTTCCAACAGAATACCTACAGGGTTATAAAGATTCCTTTGGATCTGATTATAAATATATCTCTGCCTGGAATCCAAACGGAACAGGAGATGATAGCAAGCCAGTTACTCAATGCTCTACACCATCTATCTCTTACGAAACAGGCAAATTGATGTTCGCTTGCGAAACAACAGGAGCAAAGTATAATTATACAATAACTGATACAGATATTAAGTCTGATGCGCTGAGCGAAAATGGAGAAGTATCTCTTTCTGCAGCCTATCATATTTCTGTTTATGCTACAGCAGATGGATATAAAGCATCTGATAAGGCGGAGGCTACGCTGTATTGGATTAATGCTAACCTGGAGAATGGTACCAACATTAATCAGGTAAGAACACGGGGCGTGGTGGCATCGGCTCATGATGGCATCATCAGCCTCTCGGGTCTTGACGATGGCGAGGTGGTGAAGTTCTTCGCTGCTGACGGCAAGTATCTCGGCTCTACGGTTGCAGCCAATGGTGCTGCCTCTTATGCCGTATCCGAGTCTTTGGTTATCGCCAAAGTGGGTAAGGATTCTATCAAGATTGCAATGAAATAAGGATTGTGCAGAGCGATGCACCTACCGTAAAATTATAAAAGTAAGGGGAATAAGGCGAGTAACGTAAATTGCTCACTTTTTCCCTTTTTTTGTAAATAATTCTGAGAAATAAAGTGCTTTGAAACTTTTTTTTAGGAGCTATTGCTCCTAATTGTTTTGTCTGACATAAAAATATAAATTACCTTCGTAGAAATTTTTAAAAATAAAATCAACATGAAGGTAAATACGGATACTGGAATAATATCTGCACAGGGGTACATGGAAGAGGAGCTCAGTAACGAACTAAGGCCCCTCGTAAAATCTATGTTGCAGAAAGATATAGTAACCCGCAAGCAACTTAAAAAGGAATTTCATATCGATTATAAAACCGTCAGAAAACTTGTTATTGACGGGGTAAAGATTTCTATGGGTTCCATATTGAAGTTCAATTATGCTATTGCTTATTATCTGAATGAAGAGCTGAATAAACAGAAGAGCAAGGCAAATAAGGAAAAAGTTGATGAGGTTTCTGTAAGTGAGGTTAAAAAACTTGATAAAGGGTATAGAAAACTTTATGGTATACAAGCTACTATAGTTGATGAACTAATCGCCAAAGGAGTAGATTTGAGAACGCTGAAGCTTTGATAAACAAATAACAACTATAATATTTAGCCGTACATGAGTATTTGTGTGGCTATCATGAAGAAACAAATAACAATATTAACTTTTAAACAAATAAAAATGAAAAATTCAACATGAAATCGGGGGAGACATTCCTCATACTGCTCTGCAGCTCAATGTCTCCGAAGTAAGGATTCACCCTGGAAAACTTTCAGGGGCCACCTCTTCTTCCAAGATTGAGGAAGTAAATTTAGTCTATCTTAAAAGGTGAAGATATATGACTAAACTTATCGTAAAACTGAAGATTGCCCTGGCTGTGTTGGGAATCATCAGTATGAGTGTTGATATCGTAGTTAACCTGAAAGGCGTTCGCGTGTTTGAGGGTACTACAAGTGTTGATAACCTTATAAGTCTTTTTGAATCATGAAAGTCAGTTGCATACTAAATTTTAATGGCGATATTCATGTGGGAGGTGTGAATCTTGGCAATGTAGTGAACTTCAATCCTTCGCATGATGCCGCAAGAGAGAGGTATAAGGGAGATGATTTTTCTGATTCCGAAGTAACGGAAACAGACTTTGAAAATGTTGATGAAGAGGACAAAGGGAATAATAAGAAAGCATCTGGCATAACTAAGTTATTCTTACCTCATAAACGTAATATTCCTAAAGAATTGAAAGGAGAAAAAGCACAACAGATTCTGAAAAGTTTGTATGAGTATGGGATTTTGGATGAAAACTACCAGCCTGTCAATCTTTCTGGCTACCAGAAAGGTTATCTTGCCTATAAGTTATCCATCAAACTGCATATTACCAAGCTATGGAAAGTATTCTCACAGTTATGGGATATGAACCCTGCTGTGCTCAGAACGCGCTACAATGAAGCTATCTCAATGCCTTCTATGGGTGAATTTGGAGATAAAATCAATAAATATATAGGTTAAATGACCGTCTTTTGCAAGTAGTACTAGTACGACAGTACTGGTACGTACTAGTTTTTTGTCGCAGAATCGCCGTACATTTGCCCCCGGAATTCAGAACCGATATGGTCTGAGTTTCGGGGGCTTTTGTGTATAGGCACATCAACCGTTGTGGGAGCGCCCAACTGT
>ERZ1026903.454-NODE-454-length-19421-cov-10.013529_pt1 | contig 19421 bp, 17 predicted proteins | sample MGYA00380180_ERZ1026903 | MGnify/ENA primary metagenome ERZ1026903 (study PRJEB33269, sample SAMEA4719816) | human gut metagenome | biome: human-associated habitat; feature: organic feature; material: feces | place: Cameroon | collected 2013-10 ... | reverse complement strand
AATCCTGGCCGAAATACGACGGACCGATGCGCGGTCGAAAGGGGCAGAAGGATCGCATACGTCGAATGGTGACTTGATGAAGGAGTTAATATATTTTATACTACACTAACAAGCAGTAGTTCTTGAAATGAAAGCTTGTCAGGGCGGCAGTTGTGGGGCTAAATGTTCCATGGCTGCCGCCCTGTTTTGTATGTATGCAGCAGGGGGTAGGGTAGGCACGTGTTTGCTAAAGTGTGGGCATGTGTGTTTGGCGGTAAGGGAAGAGGGGAGGGGACTTCTATAAGTATGGGAGATTTTTCTTGTCAGTAGGGCCTCGGGGGCAGCTGGAAACATGAGATGTAGGAATGAGTCCTATAATTGTTCTGTTTTTCAATATGCCTGATTTTCCAGATTGCGCCCGATTTGCGCACGTGGTGTAGAGTGGGCTATGGTGATGGTGCTTTTCAATATTTTTGAAGGAGTATAATCAGGTTCTGCGCACCAGAAAAACAAATACCCAACTATGCCAAATTGGGCATTCAAACGGCCTGTTAGTGGCATGGCGTACGGGCGTGTTGCGTAGAAAATGTAAATTTTGACCATTTGAGCGAAAGAAAAGGCTCGTTTGGCGCTCAAAAAGCGTACTAATAGCGCAATTTGTAATATGTACATAGCAATATATGCTATCTGTAAATCTAAATGGAATGATGCGTTGTGTAGACAAAAAAGCGTGTAACTCATTGTAAATCAAGCGCTTGTGTTGAAATCAACTCGCTGTGGCTGTGTCAAAACTGCGAAAATGGCCATTGGTGCGGATATGGGAATATGGTGGATTCCTCGGCTTTGTTTGTGCTCGATAATTTACATTAAACCAAAATTAGTATTTATTAGTGTAGATGTAATTTGTAAACATTTGTAATGTAAACCGCAAAGAAAAATATTTAGTTTTGTAGGTGTGTTCTATTTTTCGTTTGTTACAATCATAAATATATACGTCTATAAACATTGGAATGTAAAGTGGTTTTGTAGATTTATAAAAATGCAAGTCTTTACTTTAAGTGTAACATACTGAAAACCAATGAAAACACGCGTGTACTTTCGAAATGCTTGATTAAATAGAAGTGATTTGTTGCATGTATAGTATATTGCCAGCTATATTGGGGGTATGTCTGTGTGAAATCTGTTGTAAGTCAATAAGTTAAGAAAAAATGCGATATAATTACTTTAGCTTGCTAAATAGTGCGTGGTATGCTCTTGATATTATAATGTAAAACACAATATTAAGGTGTAAATTTGTAGATATGGTAATGTGAATAAAGAATTATATAATGTAAATTGACGATTGTGCACTAGATCTGTTGCTTAATTGACCCTTATTTTTTATCTTTGTAAATGAATTAGTTGAAGCGAGTGTGATGCCAACGCTTCTGCACACCATGTTAGATAAGCCATTTCGGGCCTCAAGGCTTGATGGCGGGTGCCGATTTGTTAAGTATGAATTTTGGACTACAAGTAGGCTTACTAAGTCTTTGTGCTTGTGCCTCCTCCTTCACCTGGCTTTGAGTCCTTGCTCGGAGGTGTGTCTTGCAACGCATAAAAAATGTGGCGCAATATTGTTCAATTTTTCAGATACCGAAATGGTTAATTGTGCAGCTAAAGTCTAAAACATCGAGGCAGATAAGCCGGGACCTCGCTCCATGTAATGATTAAACACATTATATATATGAACGAAACAATGATTGAACGCATAAGATCTATTATGGATTATGCCAAATTGTCGCAACAGGATTTTGCCGCTCGGCTTGGTATTTCACCGGCATCATTGTCAAGCATACTGACAGGGCGCACCAATCCAACGAACAAACACGTAATGGGAGTGCATGTGGCATTTCCCGAAATAAATGTTAATTGGCTGATGTTTGGCGAGGGCGAGATGTTGGTAAATGGCGCCCCAAGTCATACCCTATCTGGCGATGAGAATGGGGCATTGGACACAGCGAGCGAAATTGTTCAACTCGAGTCTGCTACCTCTAATGTCGAAGGGGTATCAAGTACTGATGCACCCTTTGCGATGGCTCCTGATGTGGTTGACGTGCATAATCGTGCCGCAGTAGAACCTCGTGCGGGTATCGTTTCTCCTCGTCGCGAGCAGCGCATCACCTCTCGCGGTAATGGCAATATGGCTACAACGGGCATAAATATTGACAAAGATGAGCGTAAAATAAAAGAGATACGTGTGTTTTACAGCAATGGTACTTATGAATCGTTTGTACCATCAAATAAATAATGGGTATGTGACCTGTTGGGTACTGCTTACGTGTGCGGAGAAATGTGTAGCGGTGTAAGGAATATGACAGGTGATATTATGCAGAAAAGAAAGATGAACACCTATATACAAATGTGTCGTGCGTGTGGCTTTTTTACAGGTGCGTGTCTGCTTGCCACAGCCCTCTCGGCCATGGCGTGTAAACAAACAAATAAGTCTGACGAAGAGGCATGTCGAGTTATAAAAGTAACTATTCGCACTTCGTGTGATTTGTCAATAGAAAGTCAAATAAAACTGCTGCGCCAATGGCGTGCTGGTTGCGAGGTAAGTGAGGCGGCAGTGCAGGCCTATGGTTTGCAGAAATGCTTTGAGGCGTGTGCAGTTGACAGCGTGGTGGCCAAGCGTATGTCGGGGTTGTCGTATAAGGCCGATTGCCCCATTCCATTGTCGAGTTTGCGCTACCTGCGTTTGTTGCATTATAACGGCAATGGCAAGCCGCAAATTGGTGAGATGGTTTGCCATCAGTCTGTGGCAAATGATTTAGTTTCTATTTTCAAACAGTTGTATGAAGCGCACTATCCTATAGAACGCATGGTGCTGATTGACAATTATGGAGCCGACGATGAGCGGTCTATGTCGGCCAACAATACGGCCTGCTTCAATTACCGCCGTGTGGCTGGCTCGTCAAAACTGTCGAACCATAGTTGGGGGCGAGCGGTCGATGTTAATCCGCTTTATAACCCATATGTGTGGCACCGTAAGGATGGCACCCTGGTGGTAAGTCCGGCTAAGGGACGGCCCTATGCCAACAGGCAGCGTAGTTTTAAGTATAAGATAACGATCGATGACCTATGTTATCGTTTGTTCCGTCAGCATGGCTTTGTATGGGGTGGCGCATGGAAGCACCGCAAAGATTTTCAGCATTTTGAAAAACGTGTTCAATGAAAAGTGCAGCGCAAATATTTACGCAGCCGTATCATTCGCCATGTGGCGAGATGGTACTTGGCGATTATGCAGGCAAGTTATGCTTGTGCGATTGGGCTAATGGTAAGCATCGTCGGCGTAACGACCAGCGCATACAGCACTTCTTTAATGCGCGTTATGTTTGTGGAAGCACCCCGTTGCTTCAAGCAACAGCCAAAGAGCTTGACGCTTGGTTTGCGGGTGCCCTTGTACAGTTTAATTTGCCTTTGGCCATGGCCGGCACACCATTTCAGCAACGTGTGTGGAACGCGTTGCTTGCCACTCCGTATGGTCAGACCACCTCATATACAGATGTGGCGCGTGCAGCGGGTTGCTCCAATGGCGTGCGTGCAGTAGCACAGGCCATTGGAGCTAATTCCATTTGTATTATAGTGCCGTGTCATCGTGTTATCGGATTGGACGGCACGCTGACGGGATTTGCTGCAGGGGTTAGTACAAAACGTTTTCTCTTACGCATTGAAGGTGTTGATGTGTAGTTGTTGCTTTTATAATTCGTGTGCTAATCGTCTGCTACGTATTCAGCCTTAGTCTGTTGTATTGTTGGTGTATGCTTGCAGCGCCTTGCCGTCGCCGCGCTCAAAGGCATCTTGCCGCTTGAGGCGTGCCTGCTCCAGCCGGCGGTTGATGTCGTCGAGCTTGCGTTGTGCCTGCTCCGAGTTGATGGTAAGGGTTACGGTCTTGATGTCGTTGTTATTCATAAAAAAAGCGTGTTACTTTTGGTGTGTGATGATCCAAAAGTAACACGGCTTAACCGGGTGTTAAAAGACACGCAGGGCGGTTAGAGGTGCTTTTTGATGTAGGCTTCCCTTTTTGAGTAGTTGTGCGGCCCGGGGTATTTCTCATAGGCTTGGCTTTCAATGCTCCTATATAGTCGTTTGCTCTCCTTCTTTTGCTTTTTCTCCCGTCGGTAGTCCTCCACAAAGTCGCGCCACTCATCGGGCGTCATTTCAATACCTTTAATGATACCTATCACGAAAGCGCAGAGGAAGAAACATATAATGAATGCAACTAATAACCAGAAAATGATGAGCATGCTGCGTAGTGTGTATATAGAGTGTGTTTATATTCTTTTTGCAAAGATATGGCTTTAATCACTACCGCGCAACAAACTGGGGGCTTAAAGTGCCCAAATGTCACCCCCTTTCGCGCTCCGTCAGCGTGTCGAAGGCTCCGCTGAACTCGTCGCCCATGATGCGCGCCATGTGGTCTTTCAGCACCTCGATGCTGATGTACCACGACTTGTTGAACCACGGCCTGCGCTTTCATGAAAATAGCCCCTGGGGGTTGTGTTAAAACTCCCATGGGCTATTGTGGGTTCAGCAGCCAAATAATAGAAACAGTAATTGTAATTAGTTATCTATGCTGCGCAAGGTTCCGACAGCAGATTAGGGCGTTTAATTTCCTATCAGACTTTCAACTTCGTTTGTGGTTAATCCGGTAGCAATTGCTATGGTATTGGTGTCTGCACCAATAGCCAAAAGTCTTTTTGCTGTTTCAATCTTTTCCTTTTGTGCGCCTTCCGCTCTACCTTCGGCTCTGCCTTCTGCTCTGCCTTCCGCCAGCCCGTCTAATTTAGCACCTTCAAGCACTGATAGTGTATCGCGGTATTTCCTCAATCCCACGTCATATTTCATACGCTCTTGTCTTGAAAGAGAAGCAACGTCGGCAATTTGCTCCAGTTTTTTGAACACGGCGCTTTTTGCAGCCCATGGCAATCTTGTTAATGTTTCCATGTTTTTCAGAACGTAAATCCATTTATCAAAGTTTGTTTCACACTCATTTGCCTCCATTTTGAATAAAGGCAACTGCATAAATGTCATTCTAATTTTGTCTGAGAAGATTTCACTGCTTTTTAAGTCAGTCAGTCCCACATCGGTTCTGAACTCCTTCTTAAAATCCATCGGACAGAAATTCAAGAAAGCAACAAGATACACAGCATCTATTTTGTATTTCCAATCAGCCCCTTTTTCGCCTTGCCTTGCAATGGCTTCGGAGGCATAATATATGCTCCGGTTTTTGAAATAAGGCTGAGACTTGTTCTGCATTTCAACAATGATATTCTCATTCTTGTCGGTTTCGCAATATATGTCGTATATGAGCGATCGGTCATCTTCAAATAGGGCCGGCTGCTCCTTGTCAAGGAATGTGATGCTTGTGATGTGTTCCTTGCCGAGCAGCAGGCTGTTCAGAAAATCAATAATCAGAGGTTTGGATACCTCTTGTCCGAAGATTCTCTTGAAACCGATATCAGTGAAGGGGTTGATGAATCTTGCCATAAGTATTTCCTTATATATTATATTTGCAAAGGTAATGTTTTTTTCTTGATATTCTTTGTATCGGGAGCAAGATGTAGCGGGCAACCAATGTCTTTAATCGCGTTTAGTGTAATTTTCGGAATACCAAACTGTCCATGTCTGAGCACAGAATGAGCGAACTTGAATTGATGCGCACAATGCGAAATTTGGCCTCGTGACCTCTTATGCCTACACTTTCTAATGAAATGTTGGGGTCGGTAATGGGAATATCGTGATCGTAAAGGTGGGCATAGGGGCTATACACAGCCAATTTGTCGCCCTCATAGTTAAAGCGGGCAAAGGTTTTGTTAGTCTGTCCGTTATGTGCCAGGGCAGAGGTTATTTGTAGCAAATCGAGCTGAAATGACCAGTATATGCGGTCATTAAGCACATACTTCTTCTGTGCCGTATAGTAGGCGTCTGTTGGTGTGACTTTGCTGTGAATTTCGTGTAGGCGCCATCTTCCGTCAATCAGCCCATTGCGGCTCACGTGCGAGCAGGCTGTGGTGAGCAGCAGGCCAATCGCTGTGATGGCAAGTGTGCTGCATTTGTTATATAATAATGTGTGTAAGTGCATGAGGCTATTTTGTAATCAATCCGTTTTTTGTGATGGTGAGTTGTGCACCAGTGTTGTGGCCAATCAAGCTGCCACGGTCAAGTCCAAAAGCCAGTTTGGCGGTCCAGCCACTGGTGTTGATGCGTCCGAGGCGAAGGGGTGACCATGCAGCTTCGAGCAGCAGACTGTTCAGTGTGCGTGCCTCGGTCCAATCGCTGCTGCAATTGCCCAAGTTACGTTCGTGGGTAATCATGATGCGGTAGTGCAGGCAGGGGAGTGGGTCGCCGCTAAAGCCCAGATGGTGCGCCTTGAAACGTGTGCCAATAAAGCTCAAATTTCGTGTGCCCTTGTAAAGCGGGCTTACGTAGAGCGGGTTGCCAATGGCCATGCCCCAATGTTGCCAGCCCGTGTACAGTCCGTGGTTGTAGTAGTTGTCACTACCGCTTACTTGGTCGGGAATTTCGGGTGTATGGTCGTGGTAGATGGGACCACTTTGGTCGGTGGTCTTGATGTATTCGTACACGAATTTTCCAAGTATGGGATTTTTTGGCAAGTGTGCCTCAAGTCCCCACATGCCGTCGCGCCAGCCATAATTGTAGAACATCTGCGAGTGGTCTTCAAAGTAATGGTCGTAGTAAAGGCTGACCCCCCAGCCGTGTCCGTGGTAGTTGAGGCGGTACACCCAACTGCCTAATGTGTTGCCAAGGGCGTTGCTATAAACGCCATCGGTAACATCGGCTCCGCCGCCATAAAGTACGGTGAAAAAGTCCTTCAGATGGTGTCCCGCCTTAATGGGGGTTTGCCTTGCGTTGTATATTGTGCCGCCAAATTGGGTGGCCCATTCAAGTCCGCCTTCGTAGGTGATGGGAAACTTTTGGGCATTTCCGGCTCGCAAATAGAATGCCTTTGTGTGCAGCAATACCCGTGTGGCATAACGGTTTTTGGTACCTTTGAGATAGTCCTGCATAAAATTGTCGTCGGTCATCAGTCCATACGAGATGTGGCCGCGTATGCCCAACCAATTTCCACGTCCAGAAATATTCCAGTAGCGTGGCAAGGACAGGCGTACGGCAGGCACAGGGTGTGCATTGATGCCCAGCGCTTGCGATCCGCTACTCAGTTCATTGTCTTTAAGTTGCATGGGGTGCTGCTTGGCACCTATGGTAAGGCGCGCCAGACGACAGTCGATGTCGGCATAGAGCTGTTGAACGAAACCGCTGCTCGGATAGTGCGCGCCAACTGCTATGTCGGCCCCATAGCCAAAGCGCCAATGGTAGGCCGAGTCGGCATCAGCCTGGCGTTCGATGGTCATGCGCAAATAGCCGTTCTTGGTGTCTACCGATGACATGCCGTATTTGTTGGCTGTGAGCCACAAGGGTGTTTTGTTATGCGAATAGCTTGCTTGTGCTTCGGCCGTGTAAGTAACGTGTTGACCTGCGCGCTGCAGTGCATTTTGTGCAGAGGCCTGCGGCAGGGTAGCAGCTGCTATGGCAAGCATTGTGCCTATGTGTTTGATTTGCATATATATGATAGGGGTCGTTGTTCTAAATAAGTTTGTGTGTTGATGGTTTGACGGGCGTGGCAAGTGCGTTCTGCGCATATCGAGCAGTGTGTGAACGGAATTTCAACAAACGGTGTTAAATAGCTCGTCACTCTGTCCGCCTCGTCAATTCGTTAAGGATTTAACAGCGCGGCAAAATTACGTAAATAAAATGGTATAAACCGCTAAGGCAGGCTTTTACTTGTGCTCTGTTGTAAAATTTGCTAATCAATTTTAGACATAAATGCGGCAGATGTGTGACAAAACTATAGAATGTGGCACATGAAGCCCGTGCGTAGCCCGTGTGGGGGTGATGGCGCGGGGGCGGTAAAGTGCACGTAATGTTGCATAAATGTGCATGCCTGTGGCGCACAATCGGTTTTTCTTGGCATATTTCTGAACTTTTTCTTACATTTTGTATTGTTGTATCGTATTATTGGTTACATTTGCAAAACAAAATAACAACAAGAGTAGTAAACTGTAAGGCTTCTGCATGATAATGTGTGTTATGCAACAAAGCTAATAAATATCCTGAAAGAGTTATGAAAATACAGTTGCGCAGTGCATTCAGCACCGAAGGACGAAGAATGGCGGGCGCACGTGCCTTGTGGATAGCTACAGGCATGAAGCGTGAGCATTTTGGCAAGCCCATTATTGCCATAGCCAACTCGTTCACCCAGTTTGTACCAGGCCACACCCATCTGCACGAGGCCGGGCAGCTCGTAAAGCAAGAGATTGAAAAACTTGGTTGCTATGCTGCAGAGTTCAACACCATAGCCATTGACGATGGCATAGCCATGGGTCACGATGGCATGCTGTACTCGTTGCCCTCGCGCGACATTATTGCCGACTCTGTAGAATATATGGTGCAGGCACACAAGGCCGATGCGCTGGTGTGCATATCAAACTGCGACAAAATTACACCGGGCATGCTGATGGCGGCCATGCGCTTGAATATACCAACCGTGTTTGTGAGTGGTGGCCCGATGGAGGCCGGCCGCTATCAGGGGCAGAATGTCGACCTTATCACGGCCATGGTGAAGGGAGCTGACACCTCGGTGAGCGATGATGAATTGGCACAAATCGAACAGCGTGCTTGTCCTGGTTGCGGTAGTTGCTCGGGTATGTTTACAGCCAACTCAATGAACTGCTTGACAGAAGCGCTTGGCTTGTCGTTGCCTGGCAATGGCACCATAGTGGCCACACACGTTAACCGCCGCCGCTTGTTTGAAGATGCAGCCAAACTCATTGTGAGCAATGCCATGAAATATTATGGTGAGGGCGACACCTCGGTGCTGCCGCGCTCAATAGCCACCCGTCAGGCTTTTCTTAATGCCATGACATTGGATATAGCCATGGGCGGCTCTACCAACACCGTGCTCCACTTGTTGGCTGTGGCCAATGAGGCCGGTGTCGACTTCAAAATGCAGGACATTGACCAGTTGAGCCGTCATGTGCCATGCCTTTGTAAATTGTCGCCCAACACGCAGCGCTACTCTGTGCAGGAGTGTAACCGCGCTGGTGGTGTGCTTGGCATATTGGGCGAATTGGCCAAGGGCGATTTGCTCGACTTGACTGCACATCGTGTCAATGGCGCCACATTGGGCGAGGACGTTAAACATTACAGCATAACAGGCCCCGAGGTTGATGCCGAGGCTACACGCATATATGGTAGTGCGCCAGGCGGCAAGTTTGCCACCAAAATGGGTGTGCAGAACCGTCAATGGCCGTCGCTTGATACCGACCGTGCTACAGGTTGCATTCGCGACATGGAACATGCCTATACAAAAGACGGCGGACTGGCCGTGTTGTTTGGCAACATAGCGCTCGATGGTTGTGTGGTGAAAACTGCCGGTGTGGACGAGAGTTTGTGGCACTTTGAAGGGCCAGCTCGTGTGTTCGACTCGCAGGACGAGGCTTGCAAGGGCATACTTGGCGGCAAGGTGCAGGCAGGCGATGTAGTAGTTATAACCCACGAGGGGCCAAAGGGCGGCCCGGGTATGCAGGAGATGCTCTACCCCACGTCGTACATCAAGAGCCGCCATTTGGGCAAGGCTTGTGCGCTGATAACCGATGGCCGTTTTTCAGGCGGCACGTCAGGCTTGAGCATTGGCCACATATCGCCCGAGGCCGCAGCAGGCGGTGCTATTGGCAAGATAATTGATGGCGACATCATTGAGATAGACATACCATCGCGCAGCATATCAGTTCACCTCAGCGATGAGGAACTGGCTGCACGTCCCATGCGCCCCTTACAACGCAAACGTACGGTGAGCAAGGCCTTGAGGGCTTATGCCAGCATGGTGAGCAGTGCCGACAAAGGCGGTGTGCGCGAAATATAAATATAAGAGGATGTTCAAAATAATATTGAACACCAACGACGTTACCTCCTAACGTAAGAAATGTAGGTTGATGGGGGGGGCGAAGGCATACTTGCCTCACGCTACGACCATTAATCGAACTACCTTAACAGACAGCTATGACCGAAAACAAGAATACACAAATTAGCGGTGCTGAAATACTGATGCGTGCCCTCCTCGATGAAGGGGTTACTACATTGTTTGGTTATCCTGGCGGTGCTATCATGCCCGTGTACGATGCCTTGTATGATTATCGCGACCGCTTAAATCACATATTGGTGCGCCACGAACAGGCTGCCGCCCATGCAGCCGAGGGCTATGCCCGTGTGAGCGGGCGCACGGGGGTGTGCCTCGTGACAAGTGGCCCTGGAGCCACTAATACGATAACAGGCATTGCCGATGCCATGATGGACAGTACGCCCATGGTGGTCATCACCGGACAGGTGGGTGCACAGATGCTTGGCACAGATGCCTTTCAAGAATGTGACGTGGTAGACATCACCCAGCCTATTAGCAAATGGGCCTATCAAATTCGCTCGGCCAAGGATGTGGCATGGGCTGTACACCGTGCCTTTTACATTGCAGCAAGCGGACGTCCAGGACCTGTGGTGCTTGACTTTGCCAAGAATGCACAAATCGAAAAGGCCGACTATATGCCAGGCACCATAGACTTTATACGCAGCTACGTGCCCGTGCCGCCAACAGACAAGCAGAGCCTTGCCGAGGCTGCAGCCTTGATTAACGAGGCTAAGCGTCCGCTCGTGTTGGTAGGGCAGGGTGTCGAACTGGGTAATGCCGGCGAGGAACTCCGTGCATTTATCGAGAAGGCAGGTTTGCCCGCAGGCTGCACGCTGTTAGGTTTGTCGGCCTTGCCAACCAATCACCCGCTGAATGTGGGCATGCTTGGCATGCATGGTTCGCTGGGTGCAAACAAAAAGACACAAGAGTGCGACTTGCTCATAGCCGTCGGCATGCGTTTTGACGACCGTATTACAGGCAAGTTAGACACCTATGCCAAACAAGCACGCAAGATACATTTCGATATCGATCCCTCAGAAATAAACAAGAATGTGACGGTTGATGTGGCTGTATTGGGCGACTGTAAAGAGACACTCCCGGCTGTTACAGCCTTGCTCGAGCAGAAAGCGCATACCGAATGGCGTGAGAGTTTCCGGCAATGGGACTCTAAAGAGCACGAGGTGGTTATAGAACCGCAAATTCATCCAGCCGAAGGCCCATTGCGCATGGGCGAGGTGGTGCGTCGTGTAACCGAACTCAGTCAGGACAAGGCGGTGTTGGTAACCGATGTGGGACAGAACCAAATGATGGCGGCACGCTATTTCCGCTTTACCGAAAAACGCAGCATCATAACCTCGGGCGGTATGGGCACCATGGGATATGGATTGCCGGCTGCCATTGGTGCCACATTCGGTGCGCCCGACCGCACTGTGTGCTTGTTCCTTGGCGATGGTGGATTGCAAATGACCATCGAAGAGTTTGGTACCATCATGGAGCAGCATGCTCCAGTCAAAATCATATTGCTCAACAACAATTTCTTGGGCAATGTGCGACAGTGGCAGCAGCTGTTCTTCCGCCACCGCTATTCGTTCACACCCATGATGAACCCCGACTACGAGAAAATAGCAGAGGCTTACAACATACCGGCACTGACCGTCACCGACCGAAGCAAGCTTGATGAGGCTATCAGCCAAATGCTTGCCACCCCCGGCCCCTTCTTGCTGCAAGCCGCAGTGCTTGAAGAGGACAATGTGCTGCCCATGTGCTGTCCGGGACACGACGTAGATGATATGATGCTTGAGGCGTGAAACTTAGTAAAAACGACTAAGTAGGTGGTCAAAATTATTTTTACATTGAAAGTGCATTATCGTGGCGCAGATGTTTCCTTCGGGTGAGGGAACATAGCGGGCTATGTGACCGAGGCCGAAGGGAACAGATGCGTCTCGAGAATGTGCTTTCAATGTGAAAATGGCACCTACTGATTGTATAAAATAATTTTGAACACCTACTTATTGTATGAACGAAGATAAAAAGGACACTACGCTTTACACGATTATCGTGTTCTCTGAGAATTTGGCCGGTGTGCTGAACCTCGTGACCAATGTGTTCACACGCCGACAACTCAATATTGAAAGTCTTAATGTGTCGGCATCGGGCATTGAACATGTACACCGCTACACGATAACTTGCTATACCGACGAGCACACGGTGCAGACATTGGTAAAGCAGCTTGAAAAGAAAATCGACGTAATCCAGGCGCAGTATTTCACAAACGACGAAATATATGTGATGGATCAGGCCCTTTACAAAATAGCCACGGCGCGTTTGATTGAAAACCGCAACATATCAAAGGCCATTCGCCAGTATGATGGCAAAATAGTGGAGGTAAACTCAACCTATGCCATCGTGTCGAAAGAGGGGCTGCCTGAGGAAACTCTCGAACTCTATCACAAACTGAAGGGATATGGCTGCATATTGCAGTATGTAAGTTCGGGCGTGGTGGCTGTAACCAAGAGCCGCCGCGAGGAACTTAACGAATTCCTTGAATTGCGTGAGGAGGAAAAGCGTGCGCAACAAGCCAATACGGGTTTCTGACAAGGCTATTAGTACGATAGATATTTGATTTATAGACATTTATATTATAACCTTATAGGTAATGTGCAGCTGATTGTGCAAACGGTTGCCGCAACCTACACAAAAACTTAAATATTATGGCACAATTGAATTTTGGCGGAGTTGTAGAAGAAGTAATCACCCGCGAAGAGTTTCCCTTGGAAAAGGCACGTGAAGTATTGAAAAACGAGACCATTGCCGTGCTCGGCTATGGTGTACAAGGTCCTGGTCAGGCTTGCAACCTGCGCGATAATGGTTTCAACGTGATTGTAGGCCAGCGTCAGGGCAAGACATTCGAAAAGGCTGTGGCCGATGGTTGGGTGCCAGGCGAAACACTCTTCTCGCTTGAGGAGGCTGCCGAAAAGGGTACAATCGTTTGCATGTTGCTTTCAGATGCCGCACAGATGCAGCTTTGGCCTTCTATCAAGAAGCACCTCACTCCGGGCAAGACGCTCTACTTCTCACATGGTTTTGCCATCACCTGGAACGACCGCACCGGTGTAGTGCCTCCCGCAGACATTGATGTCATCATGGTAGCTCCTAAGGGTTCGGGCACATCACTCCGCACCATGTTCCTCGAGGGTCGTGGTCTTAACTCATCATACGCTGTATATCAGGACGCTTCGGGCCATGCCACCGAAAAAGTGCTTGCCTTTGGTGTGGGCATAGGTTCGGGCTACATGTTCAAGACCGACTTCAAGCGCGAGGCTACCAGCGACCTTACTGGTGAGCGTGGTTCTTTGATGGGTGCTATCCAGGGACTTTTCTTGGCTCAATACGAAACTCTCCGCGAACACGGACACACCCCCTCTGAGGCTTTTAACGAGACTATCGAAGAGTTCACCCAGTCACTCCTCCCCATGGTGGGCAAGAATGGTATGGACTGGATGTATGCCAACTGCTCAACAACGGCCCAGCGTGGTGCATTGGATTGGATGACTCCCTTCCACGATGCCATCAAGCCTGTGATGGAAAGACTCTACCAGAGCGTGGCAAGTGGCAACGAGGCTCAAATTTCAATCGATGCCAACTCTAAGCCCGATTACCGTGCAGGACTTGAACAGGAACTCAAGGCACTCCACGAAAGCGAAATGTGGCGTGCTGGTGAAACCGTGCGCAAACTCCGTCCTGAGAACAACTAATAATCTCTTTATGCTGTACGTTGGCTAAATAGGGCCATACGGTACACCAACTTAAAGTACGACTCCCCGCTGTGCGATCTTGTTAAGCAAGGTCATGCAGCGGGGAGTTTTGTACTTTGTAAAAAGTGGAGAACTTATTCAGCCTAAGTGCTCTTTCCATACTTCGTCAATGCGTTATTTGATTGGGTGACGCATTGACAAAGTCTCAAAAAACGCAAGCACAAAACGCTACCATTGAGCGCAAGCACAAAACGCAAGCACTAATGGGGGCGACGCGTCCCGCGTCGGGCATAAAAGCAAAGGTTCACAGGCAGACATGTAATTAGTGTTTAACCTTTGTGTTTAGTGTATTAGCTTTTGCTTTTATGCCCGATGAACGCGGGACGCGTCGCCCCCATTAGTGCTTGAGTTTTGTGTTAGCGTTTTGTGCTTGCGTTTAGTGGTAGCGGGGCCTTTACTATACTACAAAAACTTTACATGCCGAGTATCTTACATCTTACACTAACATGCTGCAACTTATTGACTATCAGCACTTTACTTAGTGTAAGATGCTACCAATGTCACCTACACGCAACCTACACAACCCACACACTGCCACACGACACAAGCACGGGAGGACGATATCACGGCATAGGGGAGTAGAAAAGTCTGTTGCTCCGACAGATTTATCTACGTCCCTATGGCGTATAACCCACCGCATACGACAAAACCGACTGCGTAGCAGCGGGGTGTGATGTGTAAGATGTATGCAGGAGAGTGTAAGATACTTTGAAATCATCTTACACTCTTGAAATATCTGTATATCAACTTGTTACGCATAAAAAGTGTAAGATGGCAGTAAAAACACACGCACTCTTTTACAAGAGGGAGAACGGGGAGGAAGCAAATATTTGTGTACAAATTGTACACTTTTTTTGATGGGTGCAATGTCTTGGTGTTACCTTTGCAGCACTTTACTTTTATATCAAACCAAATTGTATGACAATCATGAAACGAATGCTTAACAAAATGCTGCGCTATGCCGATGCCATTGTGAAACGTGGTGTTGACAAACTGATTGACGCTATTGCGCATAACCCGGAACCACAAACTAAAAACGCTGAAACACCCCAGCTGCAAAAAAGCATGGGCAACGACACAGACTGCGCACCGCAAACAACTGGCAGCACTATGAACTGCGGTCTGACGGAGCAAACCATTACCCTGATGGACGAACTGTACGACATACGCTATAATGTGCTTGACCGCACGCCCGAAGTGCAACGGCACGACCCGGCGGACAAAGGGCTTGTGTCCGTGAGCAAACCGTATTTGAGGCTGCTGAAAAACCCGCGGGACGAGGCTGCCGAAAAAACCGACGTGAGACGCGTCGCCCCCATTAGTGCTTGCGTTTTCTATCAGATTGACAGGTTAAAAAGCGGATTTGAAGCCATGGGAAGAACTGTTATGCCAGGAAATTGCGCTCTAATGGGGGCGACGCGTCTCGCGTCGGGCATTTTTCAGCAGCCTCGGGACGCGTCGCCTCCATTAGTGCTTGCATTCTTGCAGTGCGTTTCAGGCAACTTCCCCCAAAACGTTCTCTCTAAAAAGTCTATTTTGAACACCCAACCTTGCGGGAGTGTTTTTGAGTTTGCACCCACAGACAACAGGCATGAGGTGATGGTTATAGAGGTGTGTGCTCTGCACGTTTTTAGTCCGTCAGTTCCATGTGGTAGCCCAAGCGTTTGAGCTGTACCGCCATGCCCATCAGGTAGAGTTGGTGCAAGCAAGCCACATAGGCTTTGAAGGCTTCGGGTGTACCTGGCTCAAGGTGGGCATGAATGAGCGCGTTGTTGGTGCGCGAGGCACACTCAGCCACAAGGTCGTTAAGCTGCTTGAGGCCATCGCCCTTCATGTGCAGCACGTCCTCGAGAATGTATTCGTCCAAGCAATCAAAACCGCGTTGGTTGCGCATTTGCTCGTATATGTTGGGCGTTTGACCATAGCGCTCCCAATCTTTGTCCCAATAGGTGGCCATCGCCATGCCGATAAACATCACCCAACCCAATGACACGGTGGGGTAGGCATTGAACTCACGTATGCCGTCGGGCAAATAGGCTTGTGCCAGTTCGGGCCACTTGTCTTCCAAATCGGGGCATTCGGGCATACGCTCGTCTATTTTGCCACGGCTTAGCAAGTATTGGTAAAGGTCTTGTCTTATTCTTTCTTCCATAATAGATGCGTTGACGGAATTAGTAAAGGGTGGTTCTAAAAATTCTGTTTTTAGAGTTCTGCTATTCTGAAATGTGATTTGCACGCTCTCGAAAGTGTCTTTTTGAAAGTTTGTTCGGTCACATAGCCCGCTATGCTCCCTCACAAACTTTCAAAAATACACTTCCGATAGCGCACAAATCCCTATTTCAGAATTATTAGAACCACCCTAAACAAGTTGACGGATTAACAGGCAAGTTTGCCAAGCTTTTTAAGCTTCTCACCATTCAAACTTTAGCATAATAAAATAGCATACTTACTTGTTAACCCGTTAACTGGGTGTTGTTTGTACGAGAATTTGATTATCTGCGTCGGGTCCATATAATAACCAGCACGGCAGGAATAATGAGTGCGATGCCTGCAAGCACCTGCCAAGTGATGGGCTCGCCAAACACTGTGCAACCTATCACAACGGCTGTGAGCGGTTCGAGTGCGCCAAGCACGGCCACCATGGTGCTGCCAATGCGCTTGACGCTGAACACCAGGCAGGTGTTAGTGACGAAAGTACAAATAATGGCGAGGGCGGCAAGGTGGGTTAATTGCGAGGTTGTGGTGATGGGCTTGAAATTGCCCTGTCGCAAAGCTTCGGCACCAAATATGATGGCACCGATAAACATGACGTAGAATACCAGTTTTGTGCCGTCCATGGTGGCTGCGCGTGAGCGGTTGACGCGAATGATGTAGAGCGCATAGCACACGGCCGAAATAAGCACGATGATGACGCCTTGTATCGACGTATTGCCCGTGGGGTCCCACGACAGTATGCCAACACCTACAACTGCCATGATAACGGCAAATATGGTGCTGAAACGGCGGGCCTCGTTGTAAAAGGCCATCATGATAATGGCGGTGACAACGGGGTACATAAAGTGAAGCGTGGTAGCCACGCCGCTCGACATGTAATTGTAGCCATCAATCAAGAAGAGCGCCGAGCCATCGCTGATGAACGAAAGGTAAATGAGTGTGACCAGTTCGCCGCGGCTTACTTTGAAACTTTTGCGCTGCATCAGCATGATGGCTGCTACGATGAGGCTGGCAAAGCCAAAGCGGTAGAACAAGATTGTAGGGTCGGCCATGAAATCGGCCTTTGCTCCACTCTTGATGGGGAGCGTAAAGAAGGGAATAAAACCATAGCACACGGCTGCAAGCAGACCTAATAAAAACCCGATTGTCACACCCTTGTTTGAGGTGCTTTCTTGTGCTGGTTGTGGTTGTTTGTTTTCAGATGTAGATGTCATAGAAAGGTTGGTGTTGATGCGTTCTTTTTAGGAAACAGCGTGGCAGATTGGCGGGCTGTTAGCAAGACTTTTGTTAGGTCAACTTGCCCCGTCAGGTGTTCACCATTTGTTGTAATGAATGTTGTCCTTATTATATTTGTCTTTGGGTTGTGGGTCACCTTTAGGGTAGCCAATGGGTATGAGGTTAAGCGGAATGATGTGATCGGGCAGCGAAAGGGCCGATTTGATGGCCTCCAAGCGGTCGGGGTAGGGATAGCCTGCTGTCCACACAGCTCCGAGGCCCATGGCTTCGGCTTGCAATAGCAAATTTTCGGTAGCTGCCGAGCAGTCGAGCATCCAGTTGCGCGAGGGCTTTCCGTCCTTACTCAGCACACTCATGTCGCCGCACACGGCAATGGCAGCTTGTGCTTCAGCCAGCATTTTGGCACGTGGTAGTTTGGCTGCAAGTTGTTGCATGGCGTTTTTGTCGTCGATGACAACAAATTTCCATGGACGGGTGTCCATGCCTGTGGGAGCTGCCATTGCAGCGCGCACAAGGGTGTCAAGTTGTGCACGGCTGACAGGGCGATTGGTGTATGAGCGCACACTTTTGCGCGAAAGAATGTTTTGCATGACAATCTCTGCCGCTGGTTTGTGCTCAGATTGAGTGGCCTGTTTTTGTGAGACCACAAGATGTATCAGTGATGCCAGCAGACCTATGGCCAGTACAAGTGATACAATTTTGTATTTCAATGCGTCGTTCATTGTAGGGGGAGTTGATAGAGGTTCTTTATGTTTAATATTGCATTGCACCATAGGTGTGTGCAACAGCTATTTTTCGGACAGGTTGAGTAATTGTCCCATGGGACACAGACATTTGCACCACACGTTTGGCACAAAGCAACTTGCTACTACAAACACGCAGGCGAGCACCATGACTATTGGCGCGGCAGAATTTACCATGAATGCGCTGAATGGTTCGTAATTGAGCACCTGAATGTCCCAAAACGCGGTCCAGAGCAGCAGCATGATGATGGCAAAAACGGTGATGCGTATGCGGCTCATTATTTTATACACTTTGGGCGAGCAATGCACTTTGGGGAAAGGCAGTCGGCCTGCCAACTCTTGCAGACTGCCGTAGGGGCATACCCATGAGCAGTAGTGGTGCGGACGTTTAATGAATGGCATGATTACAGCCACTCCCAGCACCAGCAGTGTTGGCAGGCTGGCTACAGGCTCAAGTCCGTTAGCCACCCAACCGCGAAGCAATGATAGTGACAAAAATTGCCCGCACCAAAAGCCCAATATGCCTACATTGAGCAGCAGTTGCACCATGCGCAGCCATTTGTGTCCGCGCCACTTAAAGGTGATAAGTATGCCGGTTAGCAGCACCAGGGCCACAATAATGGTGCGTGCCCAGCCAATAGCCGGTATGGGGGCTGCCGCGCTCTCAGCCCTGCTGCGTGCCGCCAGGGTATTTTGCACATTGGCTATGATGGCCTTGCTCGAATAGGTGGCACCGCTTACGGCATCAACATTGGCGTGTGACGCATTGGCCACAGATTTCCCTGTCCATTGAGGGGCAGTGCCTTCAAAGGCGCGTTTGAAAAAATCGGGTGTTTCGGCATTTTCGGCAGCAGCAATCTGCGAAATATGTCCCTGAGTGTTGATGTATAGATAGAGTGGGGTGGTGCCGGCAAAGCCCTTTATGTGGCGCGCGTATGGCGCTGTGCTCACCACAACGCCGAGGTCGGTGCCGTCTTGGGCGGTAACTGTCCACGAGGCGCTGTCACGTTGGGTCAGTTTGCAATCATTGTTGGCCGGCAGTCCCAATGTGCGCATCTGTTCGTTGTCGGGGCGCACCAAGGTGGTCTTAGCATTGTTGCCGGTGGTGGCATTGCTACCAATGTCGTGGCCAAATAGTTTGCCAGACCATAGTGCGGTTGCCACAAGCATCAAAAAGACAACGAGTAGCGACACCACGTGTTCGAGATGCTTTATGATGTAGGGCATAAAGTGTTTGATATTCATAATCGCAGACCTTTTAATTCTTACGCATAAATGTCATAGGTTGGCGGGTTGACGGGGAAGTTCGTCGGGGCTTCAAATTCTTTGTATTCCTACTCGAGTTTCGGATTTAGCAAGCGCGGGCTGAATCATCGTGCAAGGCGAATGCAATCAAGCTTGCTTGAATTGCTGAGC